>Ga0209403_10000632_pt1 | contig 50632 bp, 53 predicted proteins | sample ArcticOcean_MG_C_8_FD_187440 | JGI IMG/M metagenome (GOLD analysis project Ga0209403, IMG submission 187440) | Marine microbial communities from western Arctic Ocean - ArcticOcean_MG_CB11_86 (SPAdes) (version 2) | ecosystem: Environmental > Aquatic > Marine > Oceanic | place: Arctic Ocean... | reverse complement strand
ACTCCCGGCATTCCTGATGGAGTTTGAGGATATTCTTTCTTTTTATTTTCTAAACTATGTGGAGCATGATCTGAACCAATGGTATCTGCTATTCCATCTCTAACAGCCTTCCAAAGCATATCTTGGTGCTTCTTATCTCTAATTGGAGGATTCATTTGTGCAAGGGATCCAAGTTCGTTGTAACAATCAGGAGCATTAATAGTTAAATGCTGAGGAGTGATTTCAAAAGTAACATTTCCTTTATATCTTGATAAAAATTCTACCTCTTCTTTTGTCGTAACATGCAAAACATGTATTTTTTTCTTATAACGTTCTGCAATTTTAACCACTCTTCTGGTAGATGACATGGCACACTCTTCGTTTCTCCAAATTGGATGTGAACTAACATCACCTTTTTTTATGAATTTTTTTCTAAGATTAAGAATATCTTCATCTTCTGAATGAATAGAAACAATTTTAGAACTGTTTGAGATAACTTTTTCAATATCCTGTTCATCTTTGACTAAAAGATTTCCTGTAGATGAGCCTGCAAATAATTTTACACCACAACATCCCTCTAGTTTATCTACGTTTTTTAAATCTTCCATATTTTGTGGAGTTGCCCCAAAATAAAAAGCGTAATTAGAGAACATTCTATTCTTGGCTAAGCTAAGTTTTTTATTAAATTCTGTTTCATTAGATGTGGGTGGGTTAGTATTTGGCATTTCAAATAAAGAAGTTACTCCACCCAAAACTGCAGCTTTGCTACCTGACTCTAAATCTTCTACATCAGTAGAGCCTGGTTCTCTGAAATGAACTTGTGTATCTATGATGCCAGGTAAAACTGTAAGGTTGGTAACATCTAATACTTTATGATTTGATGTCTCTATATTGCCAATTTCCTTTATAGACCCATTGGTTATAGCAATATCAGTTTTTTTTAATTGGCCATCTATAAAACATTTGCCATTTTTTATGATAAGATCAAAAGAAGAAGACATTCTCTAGCTATTTAATATATTATAGATTTGATATTTGCAAATATGGAAATAAACGAAGCAGCAATTCTTGACGATAGAGGCTTTATTCAAATAAATGGTGATGAAGCTAAAGATTTTCTTCAAAATATTATTACTAATGATGTAGAAAAAATATCAGAGAATCATACATTGTTTTCTTCAATATTTACTCCTCAAGGTAAATACTTATATGAATTTTTTATTTTGAAAAAAGAAAATGGGTATTTATTAGAATGTGAAAAAAGCGTTACTCAAGAAATAATAAAAATTTTTAATTTTTACAAATTAAGATCGAAAGTAAATTTAATTGATGTAAGCAAAGAATTTACCTCAATTGTTATTTCCCTAGAAAAATTTAAAGAACTAGCCAAATTTAAATCTTTAAAAGGTTTTACCACAACCTATAATGAGAATCAGGTTTATGTAGACTCAAGAAATGAAAATCTTGGAGCAAAAATAGTATCAAAAAATGAAAATGTTGAAAATATAATTAAAAATCTTAATTTAAAAAAAATTGATAGTAATAGTTACTATACCAAAAGTTTTGATTTAGGAATTCCACAAATTAACCTTAACAAGTTAAAAGATAAAATTTTTGGAATAGAAAATAATTTAGATGAACTAAGTGGCATTGATTTTAAAAAAGGTTGTTATATTGGCCAAGAAAACACATCAAGAATAAAACTAAGAAACAAATTAAGAAGAAGAATTTTACCAATAAAAAAAATATATGGGGAACTTGGTGAAAATGATATTATTAAATATAAAAATATAGAAGTGGGAAAGATAATGATCAATAAACCTTATCCTTTTGGTTTAATTAAAGTTGTAGATCCAAATCTAAATGAATTTGTTAATACTGAGCTAGTTTGTGGAAAGTCAAAAGTAAAAATACTCAAACCTGAATGGATTTAATTAATTTATTTATTTAAAAATTCGTGAATTTTTTTATTAAATTCTTCAACCTTTTCCATGTGGACATTATGAGCACATCCTTCAAAGATTGTTAAAGTGCTATTTAAAATATTTTTTTTTAATATTTTTATTTGATTTATATCATATGATTTATCTTTATCTCCCCATACAATTAATGTTTTATTTTTAATATTTTTTAAAGTATCAACGCCATTCCAATTTTTAAACGCAACAAGAGCATTATCAGCAGCTTCAATAGAAGTTTGTTTGCCAGCTTCAATGCAAATATTAAAATATTCAGCTTGTTCTCCTTTTGTAAACCAAGTTTTAGCGATATGTTTTGCTGTCACCTCTAAACCATTTTTTTTAAGTTTTTCTCTAGATTGATCCACTGATTCAAATCGTCCAGGCATTTCACCTATAGAACCAGTGCTATAACACACTAGTTTTGAAATTTTATTATCACTATTTTTTGCCATTTCTTGGACAATCATTCCTCCCATTGAATGACCTAATAAATTAAATTTATTTATTTTTTTTTTTTCAAGAACTTCTAATAGTAGGTTGGCTATTGACTCAATGCTATTGAGAGATTTAACTTTATTGCTTTTTCCAAAACCTGGCAGATCTGGAGTTATTACTCTAAAATAATCTTTAAAAAAATTTATTTGAGGTTCCCACATTTTTGATGAACCTAAAAAACCGTGAACCAATACTAATGGAAAACCTTTACCTGCATCTCCAATATATATATCTTGCATTCTATTCTTAATAACATAAATAAATAAAGATGAGTAAAAGAAAAATAACTGATCCTTTTAATGTAAAATTTGAACCTTTTGATAATTATGGTTCACCAATTCCTGGAATGAGTTGGCACAAAATTACTTATAGTAAAAAAACTGGACAAGGAACATACATATTAAAAATGGATGCTGGAGCCAAAAGTAAACTTCACGAACATATAAATTTCGAAGAATTTATAATGCTTGATGGAGAATTAATTGACCTTGATAATAAAATTTTAAAAAAAGGAAACATCGTAACTTTTGAGCCAGGCTCTAAACATTCCTCTTATACCAAAGATGGATGTTTGATTCTAGTTTTTATGAGAGTACACAATAAAGTGATTAATAAATAATGTTAAAAAAATTTGAAAGAATTAAATTACTATGATTGGAATTTTAGGTGGAATGGGAACGCAAGCTGGTCTTGATTTTTGTAATAAGTTAGCAATGTTAAACAGAGGTAAAATAGATCAGAGGTATCCTCTTTTTATTTTATATAATAAGTCAAATATTCCAGGAAGACCTGAAAATTTACATAAATATAAAAAAGTTCTAAAAAGCTTAATTGAGGGCTGTCTTTTACTTCAAAAAAGTAAGTGTAAATTTATTGTTATACCATGCAACACAGCTCATTATTGGTATGAAGACTTGCAAAAAAAAATTAAAATTCCAATAATCAGCATGCCTAAAGAAGTTTATGTTCATGCAAAAAGTAATTGTAAGAAAAATTCAAAAATAGGAATTCTTGCTACTGAAGGAACTTTAAAAACTAATATCTACCATAAATTTTTTAATAAAAATTTTAAATTAATAAGTCCAAAACAATCCTTACAAATTAAAAGTGTTAATAAAGCAATTAAATATGTGAAAATGGGAAAAATAAGAAATGCAGAAAAAGCTTTAAACCCGGCAATTAACTATTTAATAAAAATGAAATGCACTAAAATAATACTTGGTTGCACAGAATTGCCAATAGCAATTTTTGCATTTAAGTCCTTTAAAAAAATTAAACTTTCTAAGATTTTTTTAGATCCTAATTTAATACTAGCTAATATTTCTATGAATAAATATAAAAATTTATAAGTGAAAATTTAAGAATTTAATTATATTTATAAAAACATAAACAGCTAAAAAAGACATAAATATTATAATTGTTAAATTTATAATTTTCCAAATTTTTTTAGTTTTAAGATAAATAGAAAAATATTTTGAAGCATACCCAATAGTAAAAAAAAATAATATTGATGATGCTGACGCTCCAAAAGCAAAAAGAAATTTTTGTTTAAGCATAAAATCTTTTGAAAAATTACCTAAGAAAAAAACAGTATCTGAATACACGTGTGGGTTAAAATATGTAAAACCTAATGTTTTGAATATAACTGTCGATAATGAATATTGATTTTTTTTTATATTAAAATTTAATTTAATTATTTCTGTGCGAATTTTATTCCATATAAAATTTATCAAAAAAATTAAGAGTAATAAATTTAATATAAATTCAATTAATGGTGTAAAAAAATTTTGAAAATAATAAAATATGAAAATGCCTAAAAAAATTAATAAAAAGTCAGATATTGCGCAAATCAAACAAACAATAAAAACAAATTCTTTTTTTAAACCTTGCTCTATTACAAAAATATTTTGAGCTCCTATTGCTAGAATTAAACTCATCCCTGTAATAAAACCTAATATTATATAGCTCATTTTTTTAATTTGGTGCGGCTAGACAGACTCGAACTGTCACTGGGATACCCCACTTGGCCCTCAACCAAGCTTGTCTACCAATTCCAACATAGCCGCTCTATGCGTCACAATAAATGAATGACAATTTATCTGCAAGTTGATACATTTTAACAATGGAATTAAATAATGAGATTAAAATTTCAACAGATCCTATTTTTAATAAAATCTCTAAGGTTGTGCCTGAAATTGAGTGGAAAGTTCACGCTCCACTAATTCATAAAATTAATAAACTTAAAAAAGAAAAAAATGCAGTTATTCTTGCGCATAATTATCAAACTCCTGAAATATTTCATGGTGTAGCAGATTTTTCTTCGGACTCGCTTGCTCTTGCTGTTGAGGCTTCAAAAACTTCAGCTGACATAATCATTATGTGTGGAGTTCATTTTATGGCAGAAACTGCAAAATTAATGAGTCCACGTAAAAAAGTTTTACTACCCGATATGAGCGCTGGTTGTTCTTTGTCATCATCTATTACAGGTAAAGATGTAAGACTGCTAAAAGAAAAATATCCAGGTGTACCAGTTGTATCGTATATAAATACATCTGCAGATGTTAAAGCTGAAACTGATGTTTGTTGTACATCGGCTAATGCTGTTAAAGTTGTTGAGTCCCTGGGGGTTAAAAAAGTTATTTTTTTACCTGATGATTATTTAGCTAAATATGTTGCATCAAACACAAGTGTTGAAATTATTTCATGGAAAGGAACTTGCATCGTTCATGAACAATTTACTTCGAAAGAAATTAATGAAATAAAAGAACAAAATCCAGGTATTGTTGTGATTGCTCACCCAGAATGTCCTCCAGATGTAATTAATGCCGCAAACTTTACAGGTTCCACTTCTGGTATGAGTGAATATGTTAAAAAAAACCAACCTAAAAAAGTTATGATGGTTACCGAGTGTTCTATGAGTGATAATGTTCAGGTGGAAAATCCAAAAGTACAATTTATAAAACCATGTAACCTATGCCCATACATGAAAAAAATTACATTACCAAAAATATTAAGTTGTTTAGAAAAAGAAAATAATGAAATTATAATCCCAAATAATTTAATAAAAAATGCAAAATTGTCTGTAGAAAGAATGACTGCAATAGGTCGTTAATCATTTAAAGTGATAAATATAGTAAAACAAGCTATGTCAGAAGATTTAAGACCTTCTGGAGATATTACAACCAAACTACTTAAAAATGACAAAAAAATTATAGCAAAAATTATTGCAAATCAAAACTGTATAGTTGGGGGATTAAAATTAGCAAAAGAAGCTTTTAAATATTCAGATAAAAAAATAATTTTTAAATTAAAAACTAAAGATGGTAAAAAAATAAATAAAGGAAAAGTTGTTGCGGTAATAAATGGAAAAACTAAATCAATTTTAAAAAGTGAAAGAGTAGCTCTTAATTTTATTAGCCTAGTTTCTGGAGTTGCAACTATTACAAAAAAATTTGTTGACAAAATAAAAGGTAAGACTTGTAAAGTTTGTTGTACAAGAAAAACATTACCAAATTTAAGATTAATTCAAAAATATGGTGTAAAACTGGGTGGAGGGTTTAATCACAGATTTAATCTTAGTGATGAAATTTTAATAAAAGATAATCATATTGCGGCAGCAGGAGATATTAGAAAGATTGTTCAAAAAGCAATAAAAAATAAAAATGGAAAAAAAATTACTGTGGAGATAGATAATTTAAGTCAGTTAAAGAAAATTATGGGTTTAAAATTCGATAGAATACTTTTTGATAACATGATTCCTAAAAATCTTAAAAAAGGAATTAGTCTATCAAGTAAATTTTATGAAACAGAAGCTTCTGGTGGTGTTAATTTAAAAAATATAAGAAAAATAGCATCTACTGGAGTCAAAAGGATATCTGTAGGACAAATTACTCATAGTGCTCCTGCAATAGATTTTAAACTTGAAATCTAAAAAATTACTTTTTTTTATTTAAGTAGGCCTGCGCTGCTGCTAGCCGAGCTATTGGAACTCTAAATGGTGAACAAGATACATAATTCAATTTAACTTTTTCACAAAAATCAATACTTGCTGGATCTCCACCATGCTCTCCACAAATACCCAATTTTAGTGATTTTTTTTGCATCCTTCCTCTCTCAGTAGCTATTTTAATTAGCTCACCAACTCCTCTTTCATCTATGCTCACAAATGGATCTTTATAAAAAATTTTATTATCAACATAATCATTTAAAAATTTTCCAGAATCGTCTCGACTTATTCCAAAAGTAGTTTGAGTTAAATCGTTGGTCCCAAAGCTAAAAAAATCAGCAAATTTTGCAATATCTTTAGCTCTCAACGCAGCTCTAGGAAGCTCAATCATAGTACCGACGTAATATCGTATTTTTATTGAATGTTTTTTTTGTACTTCTTGTGCCGTTTTATCAACTAATTTTCTAAGTATTTCAATCTCTGCTGCTGTAGAGACAAGAGGTATCATAATTTCAGGTATTACTGGTTTAAGTTTTTTCTTTTTACATTCAATTAACGCTTCAAATATTGCCTGACATTGCATTTGATAGATTTCTGGAAAAGAAATTCCTAATCTGCAACCTCTGTGTCCTAACATTGGATTTTGTTCATGCAATTCAACAATTCTAGATTTTATATCTAATTTTGAAATATCTAGTTCATTAGCAATATCTTCGATATCTTTTTCACTTTTAGGTAAAAATTCGTGTAAAGGAGGATCTAAAAGTCTAACTGTTACTGGTAAACCTTTCATAATTTTAAAAATTTCAATAAAATCATTTTTTTGATAAGGAAGGATTTTTTTTAAGGCTTCCGTTCTATCTTCTAAAGTTTTAGAAAGAATCATTTGTCTAACAGAAATAATTCTTTTTTCATCGAAGAACATATGTTCTGTTCTACACAACCCAATACCTTCTGCTCCAAAATCTCTCGCAATTTTTGTATCCATAGGAGTTTCTGCATTAGTTCTTACCTTTAATTTTCTAAATTTATCAGCCCAACTCATTAATTTTGAAAAATCTCCTGATATATCAGGTTTAACAGTAGAAACTTTTCCTAGCATAACTTTCCCGCTTCCTCCATCTATAGTGATAATATCGCCTTCTTTAATTTCATAATTCCCCGATTTAAATAATTTATTTTCGTAATCAATTTTTATTTCATTTGATCCTGAAACACATGGTTTACCCATCCCTCTAGCTACAACAGCCGCATGACTAGTCATTCCTCCTCTTGCAGTTAAAATACCTTTTGCTGCATGCATTCCACTAATATCTTCTGGTGAAGTTTCAATTCGAACTAATATTGCATCTTGCATTTGTTCTTTTAGCTTTTCTGCTTCAGTTGAAGAAAATATTACTTTTCCACTTGCTGCTCCTGGAGAGGCAGGAAGACCAGAGGCAATTATTATTTTTTCTGCTTTTTCATCTAAAGTAGGATGCAACAAAGTATCTAGTATATTTGGATCAACTCTTAAAACTGCTTCCTTGTTTGAAATTAGCTTTTCATTTACCATGTCAACTGCAATTTTAATTGCTGCTTTAGCTGTTCTTTTTCCAGATCGAGTCTGTAACATCCATAATTTATTATTTTCAACTGTAAATTCAATATCTTGCATGTCTTTATATTTATTTTCCAATTGTTTAAAAACTTTTTTTAGCTGCTTGTAGATTTTAGGCATAGCCTCTTCCATTGAAAGTCCTTTAGAAAAAGATTTTTTTTTCAATTTTTTTGAAATATATTGAGGAGTTCTAGTTCCAGCTACAACATCTTCTCCTTGAGCATTAATTAAATATTCTCCAAATAATTCTTTTTCTCCTGTTGAGGGATTTCTAGTAAAAGCTACACCGGTAGCACAGTTTTCTCCCATGTTGCCAAAAACCATCGCTTGAATATTAACTGCGGTTCCCCATTTGTCAGGAATATGATTAATTTTTCTATATACTTTTGCCCTTTTGCTATTCCATGATAATAAAACAGCTCTAATTGCTCCTTTTAATTGTTCATTTACATCTTGAGGAAAAAAATGTTTAGTTTTTTTTTTAATCAATTCTTTGAAATTTTTAATTAAACCGTCCCAATCATCTTCTTCGAGCTCGGTATCTTGAATAACTCCTTTGGTTAACTTGTAGTTTTCAATCAATTCTTCAAATTGGTATGATTCGACGCCCAAAACTACATTTCCATACATTTGAATAAATCTTCTATAACTATCTTTGGCAAATCTTCCGTTTGATGTTTTGTTTTTTAACGCAATTACAGTTTTGTCATTCATACCTAAATTTAATATTGTGTCCATCATGCCAGGCATTGAAACTTTGGAACCTGATCTCACAGAGACTAATAAAGGATTGGATAAACTGCCAAATTTTTTATTAGTAATTTTTTCTATTATATTTATTTCTTTTTTAGTTTGTTTAATAACTTTGTCCGGTATTTTGTTTCCGTAATTATAAAAATGTTCACAAACTCTGGTTGATATTGTAAAGCCTGGAGGTACTGGCAAACCTAATTTTGCCATTTGAGCTAAATTAGCACCCTTTCCTCCAAGAATATCTTTGGAATTTAAACTGCTTTGAGAACCTTTATTATTAAATCTATAAATTAATTTATCCATTTAAATGCCTTCTACTTTTGAAAAATCAATAAAGTTATTATAAGTCTTACAAAACATTTGCAACAATTCTAAACGATTTTTTTTTATATCTGAATTCTCATCATTTACAATTACATTGTCAAAAAAATTATCTGTAATAGGCTTGGCGTCAGCTAATATTTTTAGAGTTTCATCATAATTTTCATACTTTTTAACACTGGAAAAATAATGTGCAATCTCATTTACTTTTTCATATAAATGCTTTTCTTCATCTTTTTTAAACAAAATTGATTCTGGGTGTCCTAATATATTTTTTTTGCTATTTTTTAATTCTTCTTCAAGAATATTTGATGCCCTTTTGTAACTGCTAATTATATTTTTAAAAACTTCTTTATTAATGTTTTTATTAATTATAAAGCATTTTTTATAAAAAATTAAAAAATCATTACTATTATTTAATACACTAGCAGCTTCTATTATATCGCTTCTTATTTTTTTTTCTTTTAGTAAATTCCTAAATCTTTCTTTTAAAAAAAATAAAATATCATTAAGAACTGTATCGTTTGTAAATTTAACATTTTGTTCTTTGTATGTTGATATAGAATAATTTATTAATTCTTTTACTTGTATGCTCAATTTTTTTTCTATTATTATTCTTAATAATCCAATGGCTGTTCTCCTTAAAGCAAAGGGATCTTTTGAACTAGTTGGTTTTTCATTAATTCCAAAAAAACCAACCAATAAATCAATCTTGTCAATTAAGGCTACCGCAATACCTGTGGACTTTTTTGGAACTTCGCTAGTTAGTCCTGTTGGTAAATAATGATCACTTATTGCTGACGCAATATCATCGTCAAAACCTTGTTCTTTTGCAAAATATTTTCCCATAACTCCTTGTAGCTCAGGATATTCTCCTACCAAATCTGATACGAGATCTGCCTTACAAATTGAAGATGATATTTCTATTTTTTCTTTATTTAAATTTAGTTGATCAGAAACTAAGCTTGCTGATTTTCTTAATCTTTGTGTTTTATCATAAAATGTACCTAGATGTTTAAAAAAAGATAGGTTTTTTAACTTACTGACTTGTTTAACTAAGCTCTGATTTTTATTTTTATCCCAGAAAAATTTAGCATCAGATAATCTTGCTTCAATAACTCTTTGGTTTCCAGTTTTAATATAGCCTTTTTTATCTGGCAAATTCGTAACAATTAAGAATAAATTTGTTAACTTTTTATTATTATCAAAAAGTGGAAAATATTTTTGATGCTTTTGCATAGTAATAATTAAAATTTCTTCAGGTATCTTTAAATAGCTTTCGTTAAATTTTCCTAAAATAATATTAGGTTTTTCAACTAAATTTGTAACCTCTTCTATAAGCTTTTCATTAAAATAATTATTTAAATTTTTTAATTTGCAAATACCTTTCATTTTTTTTTCTATCAAATTTTTTCTCTTCTCTTGATCTAAAATAATATTATTAGATTTAAGTAAATTTAAATACGAGCTAAAATTATTTATCTTTTTCAATACCTTGTTACTTTCTTCACCTATCGAAGTTATGTTTGAGCTCTGTAGATGAAAGAAGTTAAAATTAATTACTTTATTGTCAAAAAGAGCAATAATTGATTTTAAAGGTCTGGCCCAATTTAAACTATAATATGACCATTTCATCGATTTTTTCCATGTATGTTCTTTTAAAACTTCTGGAATAATAAGGGTAAGCTCGTCTAAAATGTTAATTATTTTTGGCTTGGTTTCGGCAAAATAAAACTCTTTATTTTCTATTTTTTTTTTATATATATCTTCTTGTTTTAGATTATTAGATTTAATAAAACCATCGATAGCTATTTTAGGAACTCCTACTTTTGGCCCTTTTATAATTTTTTTTTTTCCTTCTATTTTTTTTGGTATTCCATCAATAAAAAAAGTGAGTCTTTGAGGCGTAGAGAAAGATTTGCTTAATTTAAATTTAATTTCTTTTATTTGCAATCTTTCTTCAATCAACGTTTTAATTTTTTTTCTTGCATCAATTTGGAGTCTTGCGGGAATTTCATCACTAAATAATTCTAAAAATAACTCAGCCATTTTTTAATTTTGGCTTTCTAACCAGCTTTTTCCTGAACCTTTAGCTAGATCTCTAATTCTAGAAATATATTTAGTTCTTTGCGCGACGCCAATTGCTCCACGTGCATCCAGAAGATTGAAAACGTGGCTGGCTTTTAGACATTGATCATACGCAGGTAATGGAAGTTTTTTTTCTAATAAAAATTTACACTCTTTCTCAGCAATTTCAAAATTTTTTATCAATGAATCTATGTTCGCAAACTCAAAATTATAAGCTGAATATTCTTTTTCCGCTTGATAGAACACATCTTTATATTTTATACCATCATTGTTCCAAATTAAATCAAACACATTATTTTTTTCTTGTGTAAACATGCAAATTCTTTCTAGTCCATATGTTAATTCTACCGATATAGGTTTACATTCTATTCCTGCCATTTGTTGAAAGTATGTAAATTGAGTAATCTCCATTCCATCACACCATACTTCCCAACCAAGACCAGTAGCTCCAAGAGTGGGACTCTCCCAGTCGTCCTCAACAAATCTTATGTCGTGTTCTTTATGGTTTATACCAATAGTTGATAAACTTTTTAAAAATATTTTTTTAATATCATCTGGCGATGGTTTTATTATAACTTGAAATTGGTAGTAGTGTTGTAAACGATTTGGGTTTTTTCCATATCTGCCATCAGTTGGCCTTCTGGAAGGTTGCACGTACGCTGCTTTCCAAGGTTTAGTTCCTAGCGATCTTAATGTTGTTGCTGGATGAAATGTTCCGGCACCAACCTCCAAATCATATGGTTGTAATATAACGCATCCATGATTACCCCAAAACTTTTGTAAATTTAAAATTGTATCTTGAAAATTTATTGGGGTGGGTTTGTTTTTTTTTTGCTCTAATTTTTTGTTTTTAGACATTTATAAACCAAATTTTTGCCACTGAGCTCTTTCCTCTAAGATGTTTGTTATATTATAAACTTGATTATCAAGTGATGCTGATAATTTTTTTGCTAAAAAACTTTTTGGTTTTTCAAGTTTTTGAATTATTACATCTTCACCAAATTTTTCTTTCAAAATTTGGTCAGCATTACCAATTCCGTCTATTAACCCTAATTTTAAAGAGGTTGATCCTGACCAAAACTCTCCAGTAAAAATATTATTTTTTTCAGTATCTATAAGTTTTGATTTTCTACTATCTTTAACAACCTTGATAAAATCTGAATGAAGTTCTAACTGTATTTTTTTTAATCTTTGAATATCCTCTTCATTTTCCTCTTTAAAAGGATCAAGAGTACTTTTATTTTTGCCTGCAGTATAAACTCTTCTCTCAATTCCAAGTTTTTTAATAGCATTCTGAAAACCAAAAGATGCTGAGATTACACCTATTGAACCAACAATCGAACTTGAGTTCGCATAAATTTCATCACCTGCGCAAGCTATTAAATATCCTCCTGATGCAGCCACATCTTCAGTAAAAACTAAAACTTTTTTTTTATTTTTTTTTGCTAATCTTTTTATATAACTATATATTAAGTGTGATTGAACTGGAGATCCTCCAGGCGAATTTATAGATATTGCAATTGCTAAAGCTTTTTTATTTGAAAAAGCTTTGTCTATAATTTCTTGTTGACCCACAAAATTTATTCCCTGGTTAAATCGTCCAACAGATCCTATTACTCCAGACAACCTAATGTGAGGTACTATTTTTTTCTTTTTAAAGATTTTAATAATTGAAAACATTTGATGATATATATTCTAAATATCATAGTTTTTAGATTCTTTTAAAGTTTAAGTAAAGTTATAAAGCTACCTTAGGTTGTAATTTTGTGGTGCGTCACTTGTTAAATAAAAGAGTTTTTTTTAATTCAAGATAAGAGCTATAATTATTTAAATGGGAACGGTAATACCTTTAAAAAAAGAAATAAGTAACTCTTATTTAGATTTAAAAAATCTTGTTGGAAATAAACTAGAGGCAGTTAATCAGCAAATAAAACAGAAGCTAGCAAGTGAAGTAAATCTTATTCACAAAATGACTAGCTATCATTTAAAATCTGGAGGAAAAAGAATCAGACCTTTATTAACTTTAACTACATCCAAGCTATCTGGATATTCTGAAGGAAGTAGAGATATTAACCTAGCGGCTTGTGTGGAACTAATTCACAGCGCAACTCTTCTGCATGATGATGTAATTGATGCTAGCAGCCTTAGAAGAGGTGTAAAAACACCAAATGTTATTTGGGGCAACCAATCTTCTATTTTAGTTGGAGATTATTTATTAAGCCGTTGTTTTGAAATGATGGTAGAAGATGGTTCTATAGAAATATTAAAACTATTATCTTCTACATCTTCAAAAATAGCTCAAGGCGAAGTTATGCAATTAGAACATAAAGGTGAAGTAGATATATTAGAAGAAACATATTTTGATATTATAAAATTGAAAACATCTTCCTTATTTGCTGCAGCAACTAAAGTTGGAGCGTGTATAATGAATAAAGAAAAGAAAAAAAAAGATGCTTTAGAATCTTATGGAAAAAATCTTGGTATAGCATTTCAAATTGCCGATGATGCATTAGACTACTTTTCTACAAAAACAGTTTTTGGGAAAGAGATTGGTAAAGATTTTTATGAAGGAAAAATCACATTACCTTTAATTATAATTTTTCAAAGAGCCAATGGTGAAGAAAAAAAATTTCTTAAAGAAATATTTAAAAAAGAAAAAAGAAATGAAGATGATTTTAGTGAAACTTTAGCTTTAATAAACAAGTATAAAGCAATTCAAGCAAGTTTTAAAAAGGCTGAATATTTTGTTAATATTTCTTATAATGCTCTTGGAATATTTGAAGATAGTGAAGAGAAAAAAATTTTGCAGAATTTAACTGGATTTAGTATAAACAGATCTTTCTAAGGATATAGAATTTCTTTTTTCCAATTATTTGAAACCTTAATATATTTTAATCTTTCATGTATCCTATACTTATCTCCCAACCAAAATTCAATTGACAAAGGATTCAAGCACCACCCAGACCAATGCTTTGGTCTGGGTAAATTTTTTTCATCTTTATATTTTTTTTTAAATTCTTCTATTTTTTTAAAAAATTCTTCCTTCTTGGTCATAGCCTTTGATTGATCTGATGCCCAAGCTCCAATTCTACTTTCATATGGTCTACTATTAAAATAAGCATCTGCTTCTTCATTATTAACCAGTGTAATATCTCCTGAAATTCTAATTTGCCTTTGAAGACTTTTCCAATGAAAACACATAGCTGCTTTTGGATTATTTTTAAGGTCATTGCTTTTTGGACTATTCAGATTTGTGTAAAAAACGAATCCTTTTTGACTTATTCCCTTTAAGAGCACCATCCTCACACTTGGCTCATTTTTACTATTTGTAGTAGCTAAAGAAAGGGCATTTGGATCATTAATTTCACTTTTTTTAGCTTCAGACATCCAAATATTAAACAATTCAAAAGGATCATCTAAGTCCATAAAACAAGAGTGTAGGTCTAGTGAGTTTTTTTGATTCATAAAATTGTCAAAATAATCTATATAATACAATCTAATGTCATTTAATACATTTGGAAAGATATTTCGTTTTACTACTTGGGGAGAATCCCACGGTCCTGCTATTGGATGTGTGGTAGATGGATGTCCGCCTAATATTGCTTTGACTGAAAAAGATATAATGGTCGATATGAATAGAAGGCGCCCAGGTAAATCAAAGTTTACTTCCCAAAGAAAAGAGTCTGATAATGTAATAATTTTATCTGGTGTTTTTCAAGGTAAAACAACTGGAACACCTATTTCTATGATTATTTATAATAAAGATGCAAAATCGCGTGATTACGAAAGTATTAAAGATAAATTTAGACCAGGACATGCTGATTATACATATTTTTTAAAATACGGAATAAGAGATTATAAGGGTGGTGGAAGACAGTCCGCTAGAGAAACTGCAGCTAGAGTAGCTGCGGGAGCTGTTGCAAGAATAGTTTTAAATAAATTAATTGGTAAAAAATTTAATGTAGTTGGGGCAGTTACTCAATTGGGGCTTTTAAGTTGTAATAAAAACAATTGGAATAAAAAAGAAATAAGAAAAAATCCATTTTTTTGTCCTGACAAAAAATCAATTAAACTTTGGGAAAAATACTTACTTGCTGTTAGAAAAGCTGGTTCATCCTGTGGAGCAATAATTGAACTAAGGGCATCGGGAGTTCCCGCAGGTTTGGGTGCTCCTATTTATTCAAAACTAGACGCAGATTTAGCAAATGCTTTAATGAGTATTAACGCAGTTAAAGGAGTTAATATTGGAGCGGGTATGCATTCAGCATCATTAAGTGGAGAAGAAAATTCTGATGAAATTAAAGGCATTTTAGGTAAAGCAAAATTTAAATCTAATAATGCGGGAGGAATACTTGGGGGAATATCTTCAGGTCAAGAAATAATAGCTTCTTTTGCAGTTAAACCTACTTCTTCAATTTTAAATACTAGAGAAACTATTAATAAAAAAGGAAAAAATACTAAAATTTCAGTTAAAGGAAGGCATGATCCTTGTGTTGGAATAAGAGCAGTACCAATTGGCGAAGCTATGATGTCATGTGTTATATTAGATCACTACTTATTAAATCGAGCGCAGTGCAGTTAAGAATTAACGTTACTTAATAAATTCACCATTAACACGCCCACTATAATAAATCCTAAACCAATAATAGTATAAAGGTTTGGTGTTTGATTATATTTAAAAATTCCAACAACTACAGTTGCTATAATAGCTAATCCTGCAAAAGATGCATATGTAATCCCCATTGGTATTGTTTTCATAACAATTGATAATGCATACATACACAAAACAATTGTAATTGCTGTGATTATACTTGGGATTATAAGAGTAAACCCCTCAGCACTTTTTGCAAAGCTATTTGAAGTAACGCCTAAAAAAACTGCTAAGGCTAAAAATAAATATGATGTAGTTAGGCTCATTTAATTTGATTAACTATATTTTTTATTTTTGGAATAACTATGTTTGATTTCAATGCATCTACTACTTTTTGTTCTATTGCTTGGGCATCAAGTCCAGCAACTTTATACATGTTTTCTGGTGTGTCTTGATCAATAAATTGATCAGGTAAAATCATAGATCTTATTTTTAACCCTTTATCAAAAACTCCTCTTTCTGAAAGTGTTTGAAAAACATGAGAGCCAAAACCTCCGATAGATCCTTCTTCAATAGTTATTAAAACCTCATGATTAACACAAAGATCCATAATTAGTTTTTGATCAAGTGGCTTTGCAAATCTTGCATCGGCTACTGTAGTAGAAATTCCTTTAGCATCTAAATTATTGGCAGCTTTAATACATTCTTGTAATCTTCCACCAAAGCTTAATATAGCTGCTTTTTTTCCTTCTTTAATAATTTTACCTTTACCTATTTCTAAAATTTCATTTATTTTAGGAAGTTCAACGCCAATACCATTGCCTCTTGGATATCTAAAAGCTGACGGCCTATCATTTATATTTACCGCCGTATTTATCATTCTTACCAATTCAGCTTCATCGCTAGCTCCCATAACAACAAAATTAGGCAATGTTGACAAATAAGTAATATCAAAAGAACCTGCGTGCGTTGGCCCATCAGCTCCAACTAAACCCGCTCTATCTATAGCAAATCTGACAGGAAGATTTTGAATAGCTACATCATGAACAACTTGATCATAAGCTCTTTGAAGAAAAGTAGAATATATTGCAGCAAAAGGTTTGTATCCTTGTGTGGCCAAACCCGCCGCAAATGTTACCGCATGCTGTTCCGCAATCCCTACATCAAACATTCGGTCAGGAAATTTTTTAGCAAAAATATCCATTCCAGTGCCTGATGGCATCGCTCCTGTAATACCTATGATCTTAGTATCATTGTCAGCATGTTTAACTAAAGTATTAGCAAATACTTTAGTGTATGAAGGTAAATTAGATGTCGATTTAGTTTGCTCTCCAGTCACAACATTAAATTTACTTACTCCATGATATTTGTCTTTTGAATCTTCCGCTGGTTTATATCCTTTACCTTTTTGTGTAACAGCATGAATTAATATTGGCCCTTTATATTTTGAATTTTTAGCATTGTTCAAGATTGTAATTAAACTTTCTAAATTATGTCCATCTATTGGTCCTATATAATAAAATCCAAGCTCATTAAAAAGTGTTCCTCCTGAAATTACATCTCTAAAAAACTCTTCTGCTTTTCCCGCCGTGTCTTTAAATCTTTTTGAGAAAGCTGAAGTAATTAATTTTATAATTTCTCTAAAACTAAAATAAGTTTTACCAGATAATAACCTTGCTAAGTAAGAACTCATAGCCCCAACAGGAGGAGCTATTGACATGTCATTATCATTCAAAATTACTATTAAATTAGATTTTATTGCTCCAGCATTATTCATTGCTTCATATGCCATTCCAGCACTCATGGCCCCATCACCTATAACAGCTATTACTTTATTAGAACTTTTAGATAAACTATTGGCAACAGCCATACCAAGAGTTGAAGAAATAGAAGTTGAGCTATGTGCTGCTCCAAAAGGATCATATTCACTTTCTGATCTTTTAGTAAATCCAGAGAGGCCCCCACCTTTTCGTAGAGTTCTAATTTTATCTTTTCTACCTGTAATTATTTTATGAGGATAAGTTTGATGGCCAACGTCCCATACTAATTTATCTTTAGGAGTATCAAAAACATAGTGTAGGGCAACTGTTAGTTCAACAACACCTAGCCCAGCCCCGAGATGACCTCCAGTAACTGAAACTGTATTAATTAATTCTTGTCTAAGTTCTTTGGTTAGTTGTTTAAGATCTTTTTTTTCTAATTTTCTTAAATCTCTTGGGTAATTAACTTTGCTTAATAAATTATTTTTATTCATTTAAAAATTTCTACTTAATATAAATTCTACTGATTGTAATAAATCATTGGATTTAATACCATACTTTTTAATTTTTATATTTAATTTATCTTTTAAATCATTGGCATAAATTAAAGTTTTCTTGTATCCAAGATAGTTTATCAATGTTTGTTTCCCTTTTTTTTTATCACTTTTAGTTGGCTTTCCAACAATTTTACTGTCACCCTTGTAATCAAGTAAGTCATCTGCAATTTGAAACAGCAAACCTATATCTAAGCCAATCTTCTTAAGCTCCATTCTTTTGGCATAAGTCTGTCCTTTTATTATTGCAACAGATTCACAACAAAATGAAAATAATTTACCAGTTTTTGCTTTTTGCATATTAATTATCTTTTCTTTAGATATTTTTTTATTTTCATAAGTTAAGTCAAAAAACTGCCCACCAGCTAATCCTGAAGTTCCAGAATAAATTGCTAACGTAGTTACTAGCTGATTTTTAACTTTAGCTGTTAAATTTAAATTTTTATTTGTTAAAATTTCAAATGCTAAAGTTAGCAAGGAGTTTCCAGCTAAAATTGCAGTAAATTCATTAAATTTTTTATGCGTGGAAAGTTTTCCTCTACGCAGATCATCATTATCCATTGCAGGCAAGTCATCGTGTATCAATGAATAGGAATGAATACATTCTACAGCTGCGCCTATTGCTATTAAATTTTTATAATTTATATCAAAAATTTTTCCTGTATTGACTATAATCGCTGATCTAAATCTTTTTCCACCTGAAAAAATACTATATTTCATTGGTTTAATTAGATATGAAAAGTTTTTCTTATTCAAAAATAATTTCTTTAAATGCGAGTTTGTATCAGCAGCAATAATATCTAATTTTTTATGAAAATTTTTCATCTAATAAATTTAATTATTGTTTTAATTTTATTTTTTATCTGGAGCACCTGATATACTAATATTTTTTGATTTTCTTTTAAATTCATTATGAATATGCAAATTTAATTGTACCATTCTATTGTATTTTTCAATTGATTCTTCTAATTTTGTTTCTTTTTTTTCTAACTCTTCAAGCAGCTCTTTAATTTCATTTTGAGCTTCTTTTATTGATTTTGATCTTATATCAAGTGGAATTTTGTCTAATTTCATATTATATCCGTATACTAATTATTTTATGAAAAATATCTATTTAAATATATATAGGCCAAGTTTAATTAATATAATCAAAGCAAAAAAAATTATAAATAATAATAATATAATTGGTATACCGACCGAAACCGTTTATGGCTTAGGTGGCAATGCTTATTCAGACAGCGCTGTCAAAAAAATTTTTAAATTAAAAAAAAGGCCTCCCATAAATCCTTTAATTATACATTATAAAAATTTAAAAAATTTAAAAAAAGATGTTTTTATTAATAATAATTTTATTAAACTTTATAAAAATTTTTGCCCAGGACCAATCACTTTTATTTTATATAAAAAACCGACATCAAATATTTCTAAAATTGCTACCGCCGGGAAAAAAACTATAGCTATCAGATTTCCAAAACATACTGTTACAAGAAATTTGTTAAAATGCTTAAATCATCCTATTGCTGCACCAAGTGCAAATATCTCATCTAAGCTCAGCCCAACATCTGCTGAAGATGTTGTTGATGAATTTGGCAAAAGAATTAAATTTGTTTTAAATGGAGGCATATGTAAAATTGGCTTAGAATCTACTATTATTGATTTAACCAATAAACCAAAAATTTTAAGACAAGGAGCCATTACATCAAAAGATATTTATAAAATCTTAAAAAAAAAAATTTTAACTAAAAATAAATCAAAAATAATTAATTCACCTGGTCAATTTAAATTACATTACTTTCCTGGTATACCTGTTTTTTTAAATAAAAAGCACCCTAAAAAGTATGGAGCATTTATTACGTTTGGTAAAAAATTTAAAAGTGATAAGAATAGTTTTAATTTAAGCAAAAACGCTAACCTTAATGAAGCTGCAAAAAAATTGTACAAAATAATGCGAGAAATTAAAAAAAAAGGATTTAAATCAATTGCCGTATGTAAAATACCTGACAAAGGATTGGGCAAAGCAATAAATGAAAGGCTTACAAAAGCATCTTATAAATGGAAAAAGTAACAATTGAAATAAATAATTTAAGCAAAAAATATAAACATACTCTTGCTGTAAAGAATATGAGTTTTAAAATTAGTAAAGGTCAAACTATTGGCCTGTTAGGACCTAATGGATGCGGAAAATCAACAACGATAGGCATGCTGTTAGGCTTAATTAAACCAACGTCAGGGTATGTATTAATTAACGGAAAAAATATGGAAATTAACCGAACTGATCTACTCCAAAAAATGAATTTTATTTCACCCTATATAGAATTACCAAAAAAATTAACTATTGAAGAAAATCTTAAAGTGTATGGAAGAATGTATGGTGTAAAAAACTTAGATAGTAGAATTGTTGAATCAATGGAAATATTAAACCTAGTTAAATTGAAAAAAAGCAAAACTGGTGAGCTATCTTCAGGGCAAAAAAATCGTGTTTCGTTAGCAAAAGCTTTTATTAATGATCCCGAAATACTTTTACTAGATGAGCCCACGGCAAGTCTTGACCCTGATGTTGGTGATTATGTTAGAGGTATTATTGAAAATTTCTCATCTAAAAAAAAAAAAACTATTTTAATTGCATCTCATAACATGAATGAAGTTGAAAGATTATGTGATGAGGTAATGATGATGAAAAATGGAGAAATAATTGATAAAGGTAAAAGCTTAGATCTAATTAAAAAACACGGCAGAGAAAATCTAGAAGACTTTTTTTTAAAAATTGTTAGGGAAAAAAATGAAATTTTATAGAATTTATGCTTTATTTCTTAGACACTTTTATTTAATTAAAAGTTCCTTTCCAAGGATACTGGATTTAATTTACTGGCCAACCATACAAATAATTTTATGGGGTTTTATTTCAAAGTTTTTTACAATGCACAGTGATTTTTATAACCATACCGCTGGTATAATTTTAAGTGCAGCAATTCTTTACGATTTTTTATTTAGATCTAGTATAAGTTTTAATATGTTATTTCTTGAAGAAATCTGGAGTAGAAATTTTACAAACTTATTTATTGCTCCACTTAAAGTTAGTGAAATTGTAGCCGCACTTACTGCTACAGCTTTAATAAGAACTTTAATTGGGATTGTTCCAGCAATACTTCTAGCTTCACCATTTTTTGGGGTATCTTTGTTCGATTTAGGTCCTACACTGATAATTCTTTTACTAAGCTTATATATCTTTGGAATTACGTTAGGATTATTTGTTGTTTCAGGTTTACTTAGATATGGTCCGTCTTTTGAAAACGTAGCATGGTCTTCATTATTTCTTTTAGCCCCTCTAGGCTGTGTTTATTACCCACTATCTATATTACCAGATGGATTACAAATATTAGCTAAGACTTTACCTCTAGTTTATATATTTGAAGAAGTAAGATCTATTTTATTAAATAACGTAGTTAATTATTCAAATATTGTATCAGCTTTAATTTTAAACTTTATTTATTTTTTGGTCTCAGTTTTCGTATTTTATTCAGCTTTCCATGAAGCTAGAAAAAGAGGAACATTAATAAATGTTGGGGAATAATTTACAAAAAATTTAAATTTTACTTTTAAAAATAAAAATAAATCTTCTAAAGTAATTTTTTTTATTTAGTGACTTTATAATAATTTTAGTTTTTACAAACAAGTAAATAAAAAAACCTTTGAGTGATTTTAATTGGATAAAGTTATAAAGAGTATCTTTTTGATTTGACCAACTTTTTTTATAATCTTCATCTCCTAAGCCAAAATCAAAATGTTTAACTTTTTTTGATATAGACCATCTTATTAGCAAGGAAATTAATAGTCTACCAGGTGAAAACCTACCTAGATTTCCTTCTTTCATTGAAAGCAATAAATAATAAAATCGCTTTTTATAGATTACACCCCAATGGAATGCAATCAACTTATTGTTTAATGTTAGGGAGCTAAAATGTGTCTTAATATTATTAGAACTTATATTTTCAAATTCTTTATAAAAATCAAAATCATTTTCGTTAAAATTTTCTTTTATACCTTGCGAGGTTAATCTTTCATTTTTTTGAATTATAAACTGTTTTAGTAGTTCAATTTTTTTTGTCTTAACAGTCTCAACTTTGAATTTTAAATTCCCTTCTTTTTTTAAAAGTTTTTTCTTTCTAATATTTTGTATATGAAAATTTTTTTTAAGTACTTCTTTTGTGTATTTTTTCCATTTGTCAGGCAATAAAATACTATAAACATCACTATCTTTGTGATTTTTTAAAAATAATACAAATGGATTTTTTTTATTATTTAAATTTTCTGGCTGTTTATCCAGATATATTAGATCAACTTTTGGAATAGTGATAATTACTTTTTTCCACATATTAATAAAACTTTCTTTATCAAAGTCTATGTTTTTTTTAATAATTGGTGAAAAATAATCTGATTTTAAACCTCCTGACCATTTTAAAATTTTATTATTAAATTTTTTTTCTATCTCGAAAGGTAAAATACAAATAATTTCGTTATTAGCTTTTATTGCAACTACGCAAAGAGAGAAAATTTCACTATTTTTTCTAAAATTTCTTACCCAATTTTCAAACCATTCATATGATTGAAAGCAAAAATTATCTGATTCTTTTTCTAAATTATTCCAATAATTTTTAAGCTCATTATTTAAATCGGAAAAAACTTTAATATCGTAGTTCATTTTTTGTAAAAGAAATATAGTTTTATAATAAAATTAGATTTAATCAATTAAAAGCCAAATATAAGATTTTTGTATAAAATTCTTTTAAAATATTGCTAATTTAGCTGGACAACTTATTCATCTTTTCATTAAGCAAGAAAAAGAGGTAAACTAGTTAATGTTGGAGAATAATTTTTAATGAAATTGTATGATTGTTGCATGTATTTTGATGAAGATCTCATGCTTGATTTGCGCTTAAATATTTTAGATAAATATGTAGATAAATTTATAATAGCTGAAGCTACAAGAGATCATTCTGGGGGGAAAAAAAAGTTAAATTTTAATTTAAATAAATTTTCAAAATTTAAAGATAAGATTAACTATTTGGTCATTGATGATTTGCCAATAGATGTAAAATCAAAAAAGAAAAATTGGGACGCAAATCATTGGAGAGATCAATATCAGAGAAATTCTCTATCTAGGGGTTTTAAAAATTGTGATGAAAATGATTTAATAATGATATCTGATATAGATGAAATTCCAAATCCTAAAAAAATATCTGAATTTAAAACAAAAAATAAATATGCTTGTTTTATGCAAAAAAATTTTCAATCAAAGCTAAACTTATTAAATATTACCGATAAGTACTGGATGGGTACTAAAATTTGCCAAAAAAAATATCTTAAATCTCCTCAATGGCTAAGAGATATAAAAACTAAAAAAAGACCTTTTTGGAAATTTTATAAACCTAAGGAGCCGCAACTTATTTTAGATGGTGGTTGGCATTTTAGTTTCTTAAAAAAACCAAAAGATATTGCTAAAAAAATTATAGCATACTCGCATCAAGAGTTTAATAAAGATGATTTTATTAATGAGGAAAATATTTCTAAAAGAATTCAAAATAAAAAAGATTTGTTTAATAGAAACATCAGCTATATAAAAATTGAAATAAATAATACTTTTCCAAAGTATGTTTTTGAGAACAGAGAAAAGTATAAAGAATGGATAATTTAACTGGTGCGCCGCATAGGAGTTGAACCTATAACCTCCAGATCCGAAGTCTGGCGCTCTATCCAGTTGAGCTAGCAGCGCATTAGTACCTAGTTTATATAGTATATAGAACAAATGATAAAAAAAAAATTATTTTATAAAATAGTTCCTTTAATTTCAAACGGACATAGGTTAGATAAATTCTTGCAGTCTCAGCTAAGTGATTTAAGCAGAACAAAGCTTCAAGATTTAATCAGAGATGGAAATGTTAGTATAAATAATAAAATAATTAAAGAATCCTCAAAAAAAATCAAGGAGAAAGATGAGGTTAAAGTTAATTTTCCTCCACCAAAAGAAATTTATATTAAGGCTAACAAAATACCTTTAGATATCATGTATGAAGACAACGATATTATTCTAATTAATAAATCTCCAGGTGTTGTTGTTCATCCTGGTGCAGGTAATTATGAAAATACTCTTGTTAATGGATTGTTATCACATTGCCAAAATCAACTTTCAAGCGTTGGGGGAGAATTTAGACCAGGTATTGTTCATAGAATTGATAAAGATACGAGCGGAGTGATTGTCGTCGCAAAAAATGATTTTGCACACATCAAGCTATCTAAACAATTTAGCAGCCATACAATAAAAAGAACTTACGAAGCATTAGTTTGGGGATCTCCTAAACCTTCAAAAGGAATAATAAATGAAAATATTTCTAGAAGTTTTAAGAATAGACAATTAATGGCTGTAAGAAAAGATTTAAGTAAAGGAAAAAATGCTATTACGAATTATAAAACCTTAGAAGTTTTTAAAAATTTAAATTTACCAAAAATAAGTTTAATTGAGTGCAAACTAGAAACTGGAAGAACACATCAGATAAGAGTTCATATGAATTTTAAAGGCAACCCAATTCTAGGAGATAAATCTTATGGAAAATCTAAAAAAAAATTTAAAGATATTGATGCTAATATTGAAAAAAAAATAAATAGTTTTGACAGGCAGGCTTTACATGCCAAGCACTTGGGGTTTATTCACCCTACAAAAGATAAAGAAGTTTTTTTTGAAGCTAAAAGACCAAAAGACTTTGATATACTTATTAAAAGCCTTAAAAAAGCTAGCATTTAGCCACCTTGTATTTGCCATAATTTAATATTACATATTCTCTTGAAATTATGAACACAAAAACTTTTAATAGAAATTTACCATCTCTAGCTGTAGAGGATAGTCTTTCCAGCTATTTAAACCAAATAAAAAAATTTCCTCTCCTTAGCTATGAAGAAGAATACATGTTAGCTAAAAGATGGAAAAAAAGAGGTGATTTAAAATCTGCGCAAAAATTAGTTACTAGTCATTTAAGGTTGGTTGCTAAAATAGCTATGGGATATAGAGGGTATGGCCTCCCAACAAATGAATTAGTTTCTGAAGGAAGTATTGGATTAATGCAAGCGGTAAAAAAGTTTGACCCAGAAAAAGGATTTAGATTAGCAACTTATGCAATGTGGTGGATCAGAGCGTCAATTCAAGAATATGTTCTAAGATCTTGGAGTTTAGTAAAAATGGGAACTACGACAGCCCAGAAAAAGCTTTTTTTCAATTTAAAAAAAATAAAAAATCAGTTGTCGGCTAATGGTAAGGGAGATCTTAGTTTAAAACATGTTGATGAAATTTCAAAAAGACTAAATGTAAAAAAAGAAGAAGTAGTTTCTATGAATAGAAGGTTGTTTGGCAAAGAAAAATCACTTAATGAACCAATCAATAATGAAAGTGGAGATGAGTTACAAGACTGGCTCGTGGATACGAAAATTGATCAAGAGTTACAATTTTCAAAAAATCAAGAATTTGCTGAAAGAAAAAAACTAATGGATGCTTCAATGAATGTTTTAAATTTAAGGGAAAAAGAAATATTAACTGCCAGAAGATTGTCAGAAAATGTTAATACTCTAGAAGAGTTAAGTATAAAATACAAAATAAGCAGAGAACGAATTAGACAAATTGAAACTAAAGCTTTTGAAAAATTACAAAAAGCTATGCTGAATACAGCAAAATCAAATAATTTACTTCTACAAAATTAATTTTACTTCTTAAAAGGGTTTTCTAAAAGTATTGTATCTTCTCTTCTTGGACTAGTTGAAATACTAGATATTTTTACACCACAATAATCTTTAATAAAATTAATATATTTTTGAGCATTCTTTGGAAGGCTTTTCCATTTTTTAATACCGCTTGTATTTGTTAACCACCCATTAAATTTCTTATAGACTGGTTTTACTTTAATTTGATCTTGTAAAGAACCAGGAAAATAATCAATTTTTTTTCCATTAAGTTTGTAAGCCACACAAATATATATGTCTTTAAGTTCATCTAAAACATCAATTTTAGTAAGGGCAATTCCTCTTGTCCCTGATATGATGCAAGATTGCTTGACTAGAACTGCATCAAACCAACCACATCTTCTTTTTCTATTAGTAACAGTTCCAAACTCTTTGCCTTTTTTTCCAATTTTTTTTCCTGTTTCATTTTTTAATTCTGTTGGAAATGGTCCTTCTCCAACTCTTGTTGTATATGCCTTAACTATACCAAGAATATAATTAATTGTGTCTGGCCCGCACCCTGAGCCAGCTGAAGCAGCTCCAGCAACTGTATTTGAAGATGTTACAAATGGATAAGTTCCATGGTCAATATCAAGAAGCATTCCTTGTGCCCCTTCAAACACAATTGTTTTCTTTTTCTTTTTAAATTCATCTATTTTTTTCCATACTGGTTTTGAATATTTTAATATTTTAGAAGAAATTTTTCTTAAATCATCTATTAATTTTTTTTTGTTTATAAGTTTTTGTTTTAATCCTTTTCTTATAGAATTATGGTGAAATAAAATCATATCAATTTTTTTTGATAAATTTGCTTTACTGGAAAGATCCATTACACGGATACCTCTTCTACCAACTTTATCCTCATATGCTGGACCAATACCTCTTCTTGTGGTTCCTATTTTATCAGTATTTTTTGCATCTTCTCTAATTCCATCTAGTTCTCTATGTAATGGCAAAATTAATATTGCATTTTCAGCTATATATAAATTTTTGTTAGTAATTTTTATTCCCAGTTTCTCTATTTGTTTAATTTCATCTAAAAGAGCCCAAGGATCAATAACTACACCATTTCCAATAATAGAAATTTTATTTTTTCGCACTATCCCAGAAGGCAGCAACTTTAATTTATAAGTAATTCCATCTACTACTAGAGTATGGCCTGCATTATGACCTCCTTGGAATCTTACTATTACATCGGCTTTTTCTGAAAGCCAGTCTACAATCTTTCCTTTTCCTTCGTCTCCCCATTGCGCTCCTACTACCGTTACATTAGGCATCTATATTCCTTAAATTAAATGAAACTAAATGATTTAGTGGGCCAAAGCCTTTGCCATAACCAGGTGCAGTTAAAATTGCTTGATCTACGTATCTGAGGGAAATTTTGCATGATTTATATATATTATTTTTTTGAGATAAACATGTAGCCAATGCAGACGATAAAGTGCAGCCAGTTCCATGCGTATGTCTAGTCTTGATTTTTCTTTTTGGAAAAATTCTTATTTCTTTTTTAGAAACCAAAATATCAAAAATCATTTTACTTTTTAGGTGACCACCTTTTAATAGCACATTTTTTGCCCCCATGTTTATCATTTTTTTTGCGGCCTTTATCATATCTTTTTTGTTTAAAATTGAATATCCTGTTAACACTTCTGCTTCAGGGATATTAGGTGTAATTAAATCACATAAAGGTAAAAGTAATTTTTTTAAATATTTAATTGAATTATTATTAACTAATTTTGATCCTCCTTTTGCAATCATTACAGGGTCAAGAACAATATTTTTTAATTTGTACTTTTTTAAAATTCTATAGACACATTTTATTACATTTGTATTATGAAGCATTCCAATTTTTACAGCGTTCGTTCCAATATCATCTAAAACCATTGTTATTTGTTTTTGAAGATTTTTTACAGGTATAGAATTAATTGCTTTTACACCTTTGGTGTTTTGACATGTTACCGCAGTTATTGCGGTCATGGCATAGCTACCCAGAGCTGTTACTGTTTTAATATCCGCTTGAATGCCTGCTCCTCCCGAAGAATCTGAGCCAGCAATTATTAATACTTTTGACTTGGATTTCACTTTTTTATTGATCTCTTAATTATTTTTATACATTCAAAAATTAAATTTTTATTATGAGACTCTGCCATAATTCGTATTTTAGGTTCAGTTCCTGATTTTCTTATTAATAATCTTCCATGATTATTCATAATTTTATTAGCTTTTTTAATCGCACTTTTACAAATAGGTTTGTTAATTATGTTTTTATCTTTTACAATTATATTTTCAAGCGTTTGAGGCAATGGTTTAAAAATATTAAATAAATTACTAGCCTTTTTTCCTTTTCTTAATGAAAATAAAACTTCTAATGCTACCATCAATCCATCTCCTGTTGTTGCAAATTTTCCAAGAATTATATGACCAGATTGCTCTCCACCTAAATTAAAATTTAACTTTTTCATTTTTTCTTTTACATATCTATCCCCAACTTTAGATCTAAAAAACTTAATTTTTTCATTTTTTAAGAACTTTTCTAACCCATAATTTGACATTTGAGTGCCTACAACTCCACCTTTTAAAATTTTTTTTAGCTTCCATCTACGCGCAAGCATTGCAATAATTTGGTCACCATCTATTATTTTTCCATGTTCATCACACATAATAATTCTGTCAGCATCTCCATCAAACGAAATGCCAACCTGTGCTTTGAATTTTTTAACTACTGATTGAATATTGTATGGGTAGGTTGATCCACATTTTTTATTAATATTAAAACCATTTGGTTTTATTCCAATTGATATAACTTTTGCTCCAAGACTTTTTAGCAACTTTGGTGCAGCTATATAGCCTGCCCCATTTCCACAATCTAGAACTATTTTTGTTCCTTTTAAATTAAACTTTTTTGGAAAGTTTTTTTTTAATATTTTAATATATTTATCGTTACCATCTTCAAGTCTTTTAACTCTTCCCAATAAATTATTATTTGTAAGCTGCTTTGTGTTTGTGGCATCTATTAATTTTTCGATTTTTTTTTCAATTTTGTCTGATAATTTCATTCCATCTGGACCAAATAATTTAAGTCCATTGTCATAAAAAGGATTATGAGAGGCAGTAATCATAATGCCCATGTTAGCTTTCATAGATTTTGTTAGCATTGCTAGTCCATTAGTGGGCAGAGGTCCTAATGTAAATACGTGCATGCCACCCGACGTCAAACCAGACACTAACGCTGGTTCCAATGTGTATCCAGATAACCTTGTATCTTTAGCTATTATCGCAATCTGTTTATTTTTTTTTTGATTTTTGAAATAGGTAGAGGCCGCTAAACCAAATTTAAAAAATTTTTCTCCAGTAATATTGCCCTGGTTAACGGTACCTCTTATTCCGTCTGTACCAAAATATTTTTTTGCCATGATTTAATTTGTTTTTAAAATTTTATTAAAAACTAATATTCCTTGATTAATTTCTTTAACATTATGAACTCTGAATAACTGAACTCCTTGTGAAAGTCCATATAACACCGAAGCTAGTGTTCCTCCAGTGCGATCTGGAGTATCAAATTTTGTTACTATATGTTCTATAAATTTTTTTCTAGAAGTGCCAATTAATACTGGGCAACCCAAACTGTGAAATATTGAAATTTTAGATATAATTCTTAAATTATGATTTAAATTTTTTCCAAACCCTATTCCTGGATCAACTATAATCATTTCTTTTTTATACTTTTTTTTTACACAAAAATTAATTTTTTTTTCAAAAAAATCATAAATATCTAATAGTACATCATCATACTTTGGTTTCTTCTGCATAGTCCCTGGCGTTCCTTGCATGTGGTGCAAAATAAAAGGAGCTTTATTTTTTTTAATAATGTCGAATGATTTTTTATCAAAATTAAGTCCAGACACATCATTAATTACATCTATTCCACTTTTTATACCTTTTTCCATTACGATTGATTTTCTTGTATCTAAAGTTAAAAATATATTAGGAAAAATTTTTTTTATTTTAACTATTACATCTTTTATTCTTTTCCATTCAACGGAAGCTTTTACAGTTTTAGAACCTGGGCGGGTAGATTCTCCTCCAATATCAATAATTGATGCTCCATTTTTTATCATAAGGGTTGCTTGATTAAATGCTTTTTTTTTATTAAAAAAAAAACCACCGTCAGAGAAGCTATCAGGGGTAATATTTAAAACTCCCATTATTTTAAATTTGTCAAATTTTAAATTTGAGATATTTTTTCTTTTTGAAGTTATTTTTTTTAAATCATTATTAATTTTTAACTTCTTTTCTTTGCTAAAATTTTTTATTTTAGATATCGAATAATACGCACTTGTTGTTTTTGCTTTTTTTATTCTTTGAAATACCTCAACTTTATCAAAGGCAATATTATTGTTACCTGCTAATGGTAATGCCTTTTTATTTTTAATAAGTTTTTTTGCATAATTTCCGTAATGGAAATTACACGGTCTTGTGTAATATTTTTGCATTTGGATTTAAATTGCAGGTTTTGGCTTCAAACCTAATGACCCAAGTGATGAAGATTGCCCTGAATCATTGACTTCTTCATTTTCTCTTTTTGGTTCAGTGTTTTTAAATATTAAATCTTTAATTTCTTCGCCACTTAAAGTTTCATAAGTAAGCAAAGCTTTTGCTAATTTATGTAAATCATCTAACTTTTCTGTAATTATTTTTTTTGCTCTTTGATATCCAATATCAACAATTTTTTTAACTTCCGCATCAACTTTTTTTGATGTCTCTTCTGACATATGTTCATGTCTAGCTATTTGTCTTCCGAGAAAAACTTCGTCTTGGTTAGCCCCATATGCAAGAGGTCCAAGCTCATTACTCATACCATATTTCGTTACCATATCTTTGGCTAATGAAGTTGCCATTGATATATCCGAAGACGCTCCTGATGTTACTTTATCATGACCAAAAATAATTTCTTCGGCAACTCTTCCTCCCATAGCTTTTGAAATATTTGCTTCCATATATTCTCTTGTATGTGAATATTTATCTCTTTCTGGCAATGTCCATACGACACCTAGCGCTCTTCCTCTTGGAATAATTGTAGCTTTATGAATTGGGTCTGATGCTTTTTCATTTAAAGCAACTATAGCGTGCCCCCCTTCATGATATGCTGTTAATTTTTTATCATCATCTGTCATAACCATTGATCTTCTTTCAGCACCCATCATGACTTTATCTTTAGCTTCTTCTATATCTATCATTGTTACAATTCTTTTATTTTTTCTTGCAGCCAACAAAGCTGATTCGTTACATAAATTTGCTAAATCTGCGCCAGAAAAACCTGGGGTACCTCTTGCAATTGTTCTAAGTTTTACATCTGGACCAATAATAATTTTTTTAATATGCACTTTTAAAATGGCTTCTCTTCCAATTATATCTGGGTTTGAAACAACAACTTGTCTATCAAACCTACCTGGTCGTAATAATGCTGGGTCCAAAACATCAGGTCTGTTTGTTGCTGCTATTATGATTACACCTTCATTAGTTTCAAAACCATCCATCTCAACAAGTAGCTGATTAAGAGTTTGTTCTCTCTCATCATTTCCCCCACCAAGGCCAGCTCCTCTGCTTCTTCCAACAGCATCGATCTCATCTATAAAAATTATACAAGGCGCATTCTTTTTTCCTTGCTCCATCATATCTCTTACTCTAGAGGCTCCAACGCCAACAAACATTTCAACAAAATCTGATCCAGAAATCGTAAAGAAAGGAACGTTGGCTTCACCAGCTATTGCTTTAGCTAATAAAGTTTTTCCTGTACCAGGAGGGCCTATTAATAATGCTCCCTTAGGAATTTTTCCTCCAAGCCTTCTAAATTTTCTAGGGTTTTTTAAAAATTCTACTATTTCTTCAACTTCTTCTTTTGCTTCATCTATTCCAGCAACATCATTGAAAGTTACTTTGCCACGTGACTCGGATAATAATTTTGCTTTAGATTTTCCAAATCCCATCGGACCGCCTTTTCCACCTTGCATTTGGCGCATAAAAAATACCCAAACACCAATAAGTAAAAGCATAGGAAACCATGACAAAAGAATTCCTAATAAAGATGGCATTTTATCCTCTACAGGAGAAGCTGTTATAGTTACTCCTTTAGAAGTTAATTTTTCCACTAGGTTTGGATCGTTAGGTGCGTATGTTTTAAAAACTGTACCATCAGATAATATACCTTCAATGTTATTACCTTTAATCTCAACTTGGACAACTCTGCCATCATCAACATTTTTTAAAAAATTTGAAAAGCTCGTACTGGCAGAAACTTGAATATTTTTTGGATTTTGGAACAGTTGAAATAGACCTACAACAAGAAGAACTATAACACCCCACATCATAAGATTCTTTAAATTCATATACTAATTAAGATAATCATTATTTTTAACTAAACAAGTAGCTTTTTTATCATTAAATTAAAAAAAATACTCATTTTTTAGGCTGAAAAGCTGTTTTTCTTATTTTTGATTCTTTTGAAATTAAAATAAAATTATCATTTTTTTCTACAACACATCCTCCTAAAGTAGACTTACGATAATTAGTGTTCTTTACTCTATTAATTAAACTAATAATTTTTTTAGATCTTGGTGGATAATATGTTCCTGAAACCAAAGATAATACATCTGAAAATGATTTAAAAACGATTTCACTATCTTCTTCGGAAAATATTTTTTCATTTATTATACATTTATTTTTTGAAAAAAAATATGCGTGCTTAGACAAAGCTTTATTTTTATAAAAATTTATTGCTTTGTTTGCAGATAAAAGATTATTAACAGTATTAATTATTTTGCCTGTGTCTAAACCTTCTTTTTCCATATTTTTTCTGTACTTTCTAATTCTTACACGTAAAAATTTTTCATTTTCATTTGAGGGATCTTGAATATAAGTTTTAAAATAATTTACAGTTACATACTTCAAATCATTTTTTTTAAAATCCAAAAAAGGTCTAACAACTTTTAAATTATTATTATAACTTACATTTTGCGACATTGATGATAGTCCGGTTAATCCACTGCCTCTTAATAGTCTGATAAAAAAGTTCTCAATTTGGTCGTCTGTGTGATGGGCTGTAGTTAAATACTTTATATTCTTTTTTAAACAGTAGTTAGAAATTAATGAATAACGAATATTTCTTGCATTTTTTTGAATATTACTTTTTGGAATATTTCCTTTCCAGGTAAGTACTTTACTTGGTATGCCTTGTTTTTTTAAAATATTTTTAACTTTTAATACTTCGTTTTTAGATTCTTTTCTAAGTTTGTGATCTACGATCAAAACATGTATTTTATTTTTAAATTCGGAAGCGTACATTTTACTAAAATAAGCAAGGCATAAACTATCTGAGCCTCCAGAAACTGCTAATGCAAAATTTTCTTTTTTAATATTATTAAAAACTATACTTTTAAACTTTTTATAAAATTTAGTAATTTTTGGATCTGTTTTAGATAATTTTTTTTCAACTATTTTTGTCACAATTAAATTTTTTCTTTTCAAATTCAGCCTTTTGAATAATAGACTGATTTGCTTTTGGGTACTGTTTTTGTACACCCAAAATCATGGAACATCCTTGTGTTTTTTCTCCAATCTGCACTAGCATAACACCTAACTTTAATAAGTTTACAGGAGCTTTGCTGCTTTTTGGATATTTTTGATATCCGTCAAGGTAAGCTGTTGCAGCATCCTGATAAAGTTGTCTAACTCTAAAAGTTTCCCCATACCAATACTGGGCATTACCAGCAAGTTTGTGTTCAGAATTGCTGTCAACAAATTCTCTAAATGCCAATTCTGCAGTTTCGTAATCTCCAACTTTTAGAAAACTTATAGCAAATTCATATTGTTTTTCAGGAGATACATCTGGAAGAATTTTTTCAATTCTTTGTGATGTTTCGGTAATAATAGTTCCTACCGATTCTATAGATTGGGTTTTTTGAATCTCTCCAGCAGAAACAATATCTGAATCTGAAATATTACCTAAATCCTGAGCTTCACTACTTCCGGGTAATTTTTTTACAACTTTTTTACTAATTTTTTTTCCGTTTTTTAACGTAGTTTGCTCTAAGTCTTGAAATCTCATTTGATTATCAGTTTGAACTTTTGTTATTCTATTTGACAGCTTGTCTAGTTTAAAATTAACTTCTTCAAAACCATTTGTTAAAATTTTAAATTGTTCTTCAAGCTCTGATAATTTAAGAAGATGTTTAGTTAAAACGTCATCAGCATTATCTGATAATGTGCTAGTACTAGAATTACTTCTAACATCTTGGCTATAAACAGCTTTTTCTAAAGTTTTAATATCAGATTGTAAAATTTCTAATTTTTCTATAATCGAATCTACTTCTGCGGCGTAAGTCATAAAAGAACTAAAACTTACTAAACTAAAAATTATAAAGGTTTTTATAAATTGGGATAAAGTTTTATTCATATATTATTTTTTATTTTATATTTAAGGAAAATTAAGGCAAAAAAAAGACCCCCATTATTACACATGGGGGTCCTTTTAAAATTTATTATTAAGCTTAGTTAGCTTTTACAGTTACAGATCTTCTGTTTTGAGACCAAGCTAGAGGAGATGAGCCAGAATTAACTGGTCTTTCTTTTCCGTAGCTTATAACTGAAATTCTATTTCCTGAAATTCCATAAGTCATTAGGTAATCTTTAACCGCATTAGCTCTTCTTTCGCCAAGCGCTAAGTTATATTCTCTTGTGCCTCTTTCGTCAGCATGACCTTCGACGCTTACTGTAATTTTTGAATTTTTTCTCATCCACGCAGCTTGTTTACGAAGTGTATCTCTTGATGCTGTTGTTAACGTTGTTTTGTTAGTGGCAAAGAAAACTCTATCTTTAACTCCAGTAGCTAAAAATTCGACAGTTTCTGTTCCCGTATAAACGTCACCAGCCATCTTACCAGATTGTTTTGAAGTACTAGCGCAAGCACTCAATGCTAAACTCGCTAAAATTATTAAAAATGTTTTTCTTAAATTCCTTGCTAAAACCATAACTGTTATCTCCCTATTAAATAATTTCTAATTAAATATAATAACTTAATATTTCAAATTAACTATTGAGTTGCAAGTCAAATTTCTATTAAAAAAGCCTACTTAGACAACAAAGAAGACCAAGATGGGTCAGATCCGTCCGTTTCTGTTTCTATAAGCCTTTCATTATATCCGGTTAAATCAATAGACCACAACTTAGCTGAAAACCCCTCTCCTTTTTCATTAGACTTTGTTTCTCTATAAAATATTAATACTCTTCCATTCGGTGACCATGAAGGAGCCTCTTGGTAAAAATTTTCTGTGAGTAACCTTTCTCCACTTCCATCCGGTCTCATTACACCAATATAAAATTTTCCATTACGAACTTTAGTAAATGCTATTAAATCTCCTCTCGGTGACCAAACAGGAGTTCCATATAGCCCTTTTCCAAATGTCACTCTTTTAACATTTGTTCCATCACTTCGCATAACATAAATTTGCTGCAAACCACTTCTATCAGAATTAAAACAAATATATTTTCCATCAGGAGAATATGAAGGCGAAGTATCTATAGATGAATGGTCCGTAATTTTTTCAACGACTCTAGAATCTATATTCATTGTATAGATATCTGAATTTCCATCTTTAGCAAAACTCATTATAATTTTTTTGCCATCTGGAGAAAATCTTGGAGCAAAAGTCATTCCTGGAAAATCTCCTACAACTTCCTGAATTCCCGTTTCTATATCGAGCAAATAAACTCTAGGTAAATTTCTAAAATAAGATAAATAAGTTACTAATTGATTTTTAGGACTAAACCTTGGTGTTAAAACTAATTCATTTCCTAAAGTTAAATATTTAATGTTTGCTCCATCTTGATCCATAATTGCGAGTTTTTTAAGTCTTTGTGTCTTTGGTCCAGTTTCTGAAACATAAATAATACGTGTATCAAAATATCCTTCTTCGCCTGTTAATCTCTGATAAATTTTATCAGATATCATATGAGCTACTCTTCTCCAGTTATCAGGTGTTGTTGAAAAAGCTAATGCTAACATTTCTTTTGCCGCTACTACATCCCATAATCTAAATTCGATTCTTAATTTATCTTCAGAAACTTTAACCTTTCCTGTTACTAAAGCTTGGGCTTTTATTAATTTCCAGTCTTCAAATCTAGGTTTGACATGAGCTATTTCAGGACTTTGTACAAAAGAATCTTTTTTTAGTGGATTAAATAAACCTGATCTTTTAAAATTTTCTTCAATTACTTTAGAAATTTCTTCACCAACATTTTTAATATTTTTATCTTTTTGCTTAATGCTTTTAGAGCCTGGTTCAAGATAAAGCGGGGATACAGCTACAGGTAAAGGATCAAGATTTCCTCTTGTTATGTCCACTTCTATTAATGCGATCGCTGAACTTTTAAAAATAAATAAATAAAAAATAATTAATATAATTTTTTTCATACTATCCTTGTAACATTTCATTGGCATCAAAATTTAATTGTAAATCTTTCCATTTTTCATATCCAGTAGGAGGAACTCTGAGAGGTTGACAAATTCTTATTGCTCTAAGAGCACTTTCCGCTAAAACTTTATAAAATGATTGTCCGGGTTGATTCATGCGTGCATGATCCAATATTTCTGATCTCAATACAGTTCCATCAGGTTTTAACCTTAATTTAATTCTTACTAATAAATTTTCTTGATAAGGTAAACCTAAAGGTAAACTCCAGCAACCAAAAATTTGAGCTTTTAAAGCATCTTCCTGACTTAAAGTTAAACTATTAACAAATGAACTTTTTTTATTACTTTGAGTAATTTTAGAGTTTTTTTTCAAAGTTTCCGCAGTTTCTTCTTTAGATTTATCAATAAGTGCTGCTATCTGATTGGGATCAAAAAGCTCTTTTTTCTCAAACTCTGAAGCCTGTTTAATTTGATCTTTAACCTCCTCGGGATTTTGTTTTTTTTTAATTAATTTTTTTTGTTCTTTGTTTAAATCTTCTGGTAAAGGAATTCTATCTGGCTTTTCTTTTTTTTTTTCTGTTGGTGGGGCTTGTTGAGAAACTATCCTTTCCTCTTCTTTTTTTTTAATTTTTTTTAATGTTTCGGTAGCCTTAGCTGCAAAAGGTATACTGGTCTCATCAGTAATTTGTATTAAATCGACTGATAAAATTGGAGGTAAATCAATTGGTTCTCTCATCATAAAAGGTAAACTTAAGGCTGTTAAAAAAATCATAATTGAATGAAAAATTAAAGAAAGAAAAATACTTCTATTCATATTAATTTTTATATGGTTCAGATATTAGAGCAACCTTTGAAAACCCAGCTCCAGATAACATGCCCATAACTTCAAGCACCCTTCCATAGTTAATAGTTTTATCACCCCTAACATATATTCTAGTGTCAGTTCTGTTGTTTGAAATTGCTAAAATTTTGGGAATTATTTTATTAAAAACTACTTGGTGTTCTTGTATATAAACTTCTCCTTTAGAATTAATTGATAAAGTTAAAGGCTCATGATCATCCGGAAGTGAATCGGCAGCTGATTCTGGTAAATCGACTTGAACTCCCACAGTAAGCAAAGGCGCGGTAACCATAAAAATGATTAGCAAAACAAGCATTACATCAACAAAAGGTGTAACATTTATTTCGCTTATTGGCTCTTTTGATGAACGATTTAATTGAAAACTCATAAATTTATTTTAAATAATTGATAAAAATCTTTTAGAAAAATTTTCTATTCGACTACCATATCTTTTAGCATCACTATTAAATTTGTTGTAGGCGACTACAGCTGGAATAGCTGCAAGCAAGCCTAAAGCTGTTGCAAAAAGTGCTTCCGCAATTCCAGGCGCTACTATTGCTAAGCTTGTATTTCTTGAAATAGCTATAGATTGAAAAGAATTCATTATTCCCCAAACCGTTCCAAACAAACCAATAAAAGGTGCTGTTGAACCAACTGTAGCTAAAAAAGTAAAATTTTTTTCAATTTTTTTAATCTCTTCGTCTGCAGAAATTTCTATTATTCTGCTCACTCTCGCAGATTGTACAACTGATGATTTGGATTTAGTTTTAATTACTTCAGCCATTGCTGATTGAAATATATTTGCTACAGGATCTTTGTCTCTATTTGTTAAACTATTATAAAAACTTTCTGCTGATTTTGATTTCCAGAATTTTTCTTCAAAAGTAGTAGTAGTTTTTTCTATTTTTTTAAAAAGTTTATATTTGTCAAAAATTAAAGCCCAGGAATAAATTGATGCAGCAATTAATAAAATAATAACTGACTTTACAATAAAATCTGCTCTTAAAAAAAGCTGAATTAACGAGAAATCTGTTGACCCGCCGAGTCCCACAACTTGTGTAGCTACTTCTTGTTCCATTAAGGCTAATGTGCATCTAAATGTGTCATGAATTTGGCACTAAACTAGATTTTTATATGATTTAAAGTTGTGTATCGTTGAAATATAGAGCTATTAAAATAGCATCGGCTCTATTAGAGTCTTTTTTTCTGTGTAGTTTGCTAGATATTTCTGGATATGCTTCTATTACTTTTGTTCTGCTTGCATCTTTATGAGTTTTAATCAAATTAAAATGTTTTTTCCATTTAGTTGGCCTCACAAAATATATAGGTAGACTTAAAGCTGCACAAATACCTTTAATTACACCAAAAGATTGCCCAAAATTAAACATGCTGGTAACGCCTTGGCCAGGCATTGCATTAACATGTTCAACCACAACCACAACTTCGTTTCCTTTATTTAATCTTTCTTTAATAATATTAGTTACTTGAGCACCATTTATTTGCCTTTTATTTTTTTTTCCCTCAATCATTGTTGGGGTGTCATAAACTTCTAAAATTTTTTTATTTTCTACAATGCTAATAGCACCACTTATTCCAGGGTCGACACCAATAATTATCATATTACGATTCTTCCATTAAAGAATTTTTATTTACTTCTATATTAGCATAAACATACTGTACATCATCATCATCTTCTAATAATTCAAGAAAATTTAATACAGATTTAGTTTTTTCTAAATCTAATGAAATTTTGTTTATGGGTAGCCATTCAATTCCTGATGAAGAAAATTCTTTAATTTTTTTTTCAATTTCTACTTTAACTTTATAAAAATTTTCTTTTAGGCTAATAATTTCATGATATGGACCAGTTGATGAACAATCTTCAGCTCCTCCATTAATTGCTAATTCTAAGATATCATTGTCTGAGATTTTGTTCTTATCAATTCTAATAACACCAACTTGTTTAAATTGATGTGAAGCAACGCCTGATGAACCTAAATTTCCTCCATTTTTTTGAAATATTGTTCTTATGTTTGAGGCTGTTCTATTTTTATTATCAGTCAGAGCTTCAACAATAACAGCTATTTTTTCAGGTCCAAAACCTTCATAAATAATACTGCTGTAGTTAACTTCTTTATTTAATTCAGATTTATTTATTGCTCTTTCAATATTATCTTTGGGCATATTTGCTGTTCTAGCTGCTTGTATTGCTGATCTTAATCTTGGATTCATATCCGCTTGCTTTGAACCTGATTTAGCGGCAACAGTAATTTCTTTTGAAAGCTTAGAAAACAATTTTGAACGTACTTTATCAGCTTTTCCTTTCTTATGCTTAATACCAGCCCAATGTGAATGACCTGCCATAAATTATATTCTATTTTCTAAAGAACTTCCTAAAATAATTGGTTCTACTTTTTTAGCTAGACCCGTTTCTGTGTCAGCAATAACCATTAAACCTGAGATTGTTCCTTCCCCAAGCGCCGGATAATGTCTTTTTGCTGAAGGATCTTTTAAAAATTTTTTTAAGGAATTATCTTTATTCATTCCAATTACAGAATTGTAGTCACCACACATACCAACATCTGTTTGATATGCTGTTCCCTTTTCCATAATTCTATGATCTGCTGTTGGAACGTGCGTGTGAGTTCCGACAACCATTGTAGCTTTTCCGTCGAACAGATGTCCCATAGCTGTTTTTTCACTAGTAATTTCAGCATGCATATCAACGACAATGTAATCTGCATCTTTTTTTAACGTTACCAATCGAATAAATTTTTTTGCTTCATCAAAAACATCTTCGCTCTTTTTCATAAAAACGTTTCCCATTAAATTAATTACTGCAACTTTTTTTTTGTTTTTGGAAATAAATATTCCAAACCCGTTTCCAGGAGATCCTTTAACTAAATTTTGAGGTCTCAATAATCTTTTTTCTGAACCGATAAAATTCATAGTTTCTTTTTGATCCCAAACATGATTTCCCGTTGTTATAACGTCAGCCCCTAATTTGAAAAATTCATCGGCTATTTTTTTTGTTATACCAACTCCCTCATCAGCAGCATTTTCTCCATTTAGAATAACAAAATCTATTTTTTTTTTTTTTATAAGATTGGGCAGCTGTTCATTTATAGCTTTTCTACCCGATGGTCCCATAATATCTCCAAGCAAAAGAATGTTCATAATTTATTAATTTGAATTTATAATCCCTCGTTCTGTTAAAATATAGTCTAATTTAAAATCATTTTTGTTTGTTGGAATAATCTCAGATTTTTGGAACGAGTATGCTATTCCCATAGAAATAACTTTTTTTTTAATTTTTTTAACTTTTGCTAGACTTCTATCGTAATACCCTTTTCCATAACCAATTCGGTTTAAATATTTATCATAAGCTACTAGAGGAACTAAAATTAGATCTGGGGCAATTTCTATTTTAGATTTTTTAGGTTCCAGAATACCAAATTTACTTACAAAAAGTGGCTCTTGATAAATCCAAAGTTTATAACACATATTCCTTGAAGATTTGATTACTGGCAACACTATTTTAAAATTCTTCTTTGAGGCATCTTCAAGAAAGTTTATTATGTTTGCTTCATAAATAGATGGAAAATAACCTGCAATAGTTATTTTTTTTTTCTTAAAATGTGTATTTATAAACCTAAATATTAAATTAAAATTAAATTTTTTTACTTTTAAATAATTTTTTTTTCTCTTTAAAAGAAATTTACTTCTTAAAGAGGACTTATCATATTTCATTTATTGTATTTTTTTTTCTGATTCTTTATCTATATTTTCAATGAATTTTTGTATCGATTCTGTGGTCTTGTCTAATACTTCTTCATAAGAACTTTTATTTTTGTCTGCCATCATTTTAAACTCATTAAGCTCACTCTTAAGCTTTTCTATTTCTAATTCTTTTTCATCTTTATAATTAATAGCTAAAGACTTTAACTCTTTAAATTTTTTAGACAATTCTTGAAATTCATTTTTGGTATTTTTCACTTTTTTTAATAAATCAAAATAGTCGTCTACAATTTTAATTGCTGTAATTAATAAAAGCTTGTTTTCGCCTATGTTTCCTAAATTTTTTTTTAATTCGCCATATTTTAAATCAAGGTGAATTGCTAATTCTGCTAAATTATCTTCCTGCCCATCATCACAGGAAAGTAAATAATCTTTATTATTAAACTTTATATTTACATTTGCCATTTTTCAATCTCATCAATTAAAATTTCAGTTTCTTGATTTAACTCATCTATCTTTTGATTAAAATTATTTTTATTACCAAATTTATGCCTTACGTCTTTATTAATTTTTTCTAGTTCTGATTTTAATTCTACGTGCTGTTTAGAAAGTGATTGGAAATTTTTTTCTGATGCCTCTTTTTCCCTTAATAATTGATTCTTCTCTACGTTCAAAGAATTGATGACATTGTTCATTTTTAAGACTTTATTAGACATTGAGTTTAATTTATTAAGAACATTTTCCAATTTTTTTTCTTTTTCTTCATAATTTTTCATTTGATTAATATTAAAATCATATTATTGATTTGCTACGTCCAAGTCTATATAGGTTTTACAGTGAGTCCAATCTTCAAAAATTTAGCAAACGCAATAAGATTTCTTTCAATAGATGCTGTTCAGAAAGCCAATTCTGGACATCCAGGTCTGCCAATGGGTATGGCTGATGTTGCTACAGTATTATTTAAATACTACCTAAGGTTTAATCCAAAAAATCCGAGTTGGATTAACCGTGATCGGTTTATTTTATCAGCTGGTCATGGATCGATGCTTTTATATTCTTTGCTGTATTTAACTGGATATAAAAGTATTTCAATTAAAGATATTCAAAACTTTAGAAAATTAAATTCTGTTTGTGCGGGCCATCCAGAGTATGAAAAAAATACTGGAATAGAAACTACTACAGGTCCCTTAGGGCAGGGCTTATCAAATGCAGTGGGAATGGCAATTGCTGAAGAGATGATGAAAAAAAATTTTGGCGCTAGTTTAATTAATCACAAAACTTATGTTATTGCTAGCGACGGAGATTTTATGGAAGGAATAAGTCATGAAGCAATGAGCCTGGCTGGACATTTAAAATTAAAAAATCTTATTGTTTTTTTTGATAATAATAAAATTTCTATTGATGGACCAACAAGCTTAGCAGTATCTGATAATTATAAAAAAAGATTTGAAAGCTATGGATGGTCTTTTCAAGAAATAAATGGTCACAATGAAAAAGAAATATCTAAAGCTATTAAAAAAAGTTTGAGTTCAAAAAAACCATCTTTGATTTCTTGTAAAACTATTATTGGTTATGGATCGCCTAATAAAGCAGGCAAATCATCATCTCATGGTGCTGCGCTTGGAGATGAAGAAGTTAAATTGGTTAGAAAAAAATTAAAATGGAAATATAAGCCTTTTGAAATTCCGAAAGAAATTCTTAACGAGTGGAAAAAAATTGGAGAAAAAGGAATATTACAAGAAAAAAAATGGAACACAATTTTTAATAAAAAAAGTAAAAAAATAAAAGATGAATTATCGAGAGTAATTAATGATAAATTGCCAAAAAGTATTGAAAAAATTATATACGAACAAAAGAAAAAAATTTTTAATTTAAAACCTGATGTTGCTTCAAGGCAATCTTCTGCCTTTGTATTAGAAGGAATTACAAATAACATTCCTGAATTAATTGGTGGATCGGCAGATTTAAGCGGATCAAATAACACAAACACAAAACACTCGGTAGTAATTAAACCCTCAAATTTTAAAGGAAATTATATTCACTATGGTGTTAGAGAACACGCTATGGCGGGAATAATGAATGGCATGGCTCTTCATAAAGGTATTATTCCTTATGGTGGAACCTTTTTAATTTTCTTAGATTATTGCAAACCTTCTTTAAGGTTATCTGCTTTAATGGGTTTAAAAGTGATTTACGTATTTTCGCATGACTCTATTGGATTGGGTGAAGATGGTCCAACTCATCAACCAATTGAGCATCTGGCACATCTTAGAGCAATACCAAATTTAAATGTATTTAGACCAGCTGACACAATTGAAACACTTGAATGTTGGGAATTGGCCTTAAAAAATAGTAATACTCCTAGCGTGATAGCTTTATCAAGACAAAAACTTCCATTTATCACAGAAACGCTCACACAAAAAAATATGAGTAGTCTTGGAGCTTATGAAATTAAAAAAAATAATCCTAATCCTGAAATTACTTTAATTGCTTCTGGCTCTGAAATTAAAATTGCAATTGAGGCTTTTAATAAATTAAAAGACCTTAATATTAATACAAAAGTAGTATCGATGCCTTGCCAAGAATTATTTAACAATCAATCTAAAGAGTACAAAGAAAAAATCCTTGAAAAAGACTCATTAAAAATTTCTATTGAGGCTAGCAGTGTTTTTGGTTGGGAAAAATATGTTGGCAACAAAGGATATTCTATAGGAATGCAGTCTTTTGGAAAAAGTGCCCCAATTAAAGATTTGTATGAACATTTTAATATAACTAGTAATAAAATTGTTGAACTTGCTAAAAAAATGTTAGGAAAATAATTATGACTATAAAAATTGGCATCAATGGATTGGGTAGAATTGGAAGAATGTTAATTAGAGCTATCATTGAAAGTAAAAATAAAAATATTGAAATTAATCACATTAACAATAGATCTAATTCTGAAGTTAGCTGTTCTCTTTTAAAATATGACTCTGTTCATGGCAAATTCGATGCTGATATTAAATTTGATAACAGTAATTTAATTATAAATGAAAAAAAAATATCCTATTCACAAGAAACTGATATTAACAATATTAATTGGAAAAAATTTAATGTTGATTACGTTTTTGAGTGTACTGGTAAATTTAATTCTAAAGATAAATTGTTTGCTCATATAAAAAATGGAGCTAAAAAAGTTATTGTTTCTGCTCCCTGCAAAAACGCTGATAAAACAATTATATATGGAGTGAATGAAAATATACTTTCTAAAAATGATCAAATAATATCTGCTGCATCTTGCACGACCAATTGTCTAGCCCCTGTTGCAAATGTTTTAAATGAAAATTTTGAAATTGAAAAAGGTTTTATGACAACTATTCACGCATTTACTAGTGACCAAAGAATATTGGATAACTCCCATAAAGACCCAAGAAGAGCAAGATCCGCTAGCCAATCTATTGTGCCAACCTCTACAGGAGCTTCAAAAGCAATTGGTGAAATTATTCCATCACTAAAAGGCAAGCTTGAAGGTGTGGCTATGAGAGTACCTACTCCGAATGTTTCTATAATAGAATTAGTTTTTTGTACAAAAAAAGACATGACCAAAGAAAAAATTAATGATGCGTTTACTGTAGCTTCTAAAAAACAGTCTAAAAAAGTTTTAGAAATCACAACAGAGAAATTAGTCTCAATTGACTTTAATCATAATTCAGCGTCAGCTATTGTTGACTCTTCTTTAACAAATGTGGTTGGGAAAAAAATGGGAAAAATCTCAGCTTGGTATGATAATGAGTGGGGTTTTTCAAATAGAATGTGTGATATTGCAGAACATCTTCATAAAATTTCTTAATGAAAAGTATAAAAAATCAGCACGACCTCAATCAAAAAAAAGTTTTACTAAGACTTGATTTAAATGTGCCATTAGAAAATGGCAAGATAATTGATACAACTCGAATAGATAAAATTCTTCCAACTATAAACCTTCTTTTAAAAAATAATTCCAAAATAATAATATTGTCTCATGTTGGAAGACCTAAAGGTAAAATAGTCAATGAACTTTCTCTTAAGCCTATATGTGAAGATTTAAAAAGCAAGATAAACACAAATATAAAACTAATTACAAAAAATCTAAAAGAAATTAATTCAACAGATCTATTTATTGCTCCAGACGATAAAGTGGTCATGCTTGAAAATCTTAGATTTTATGCAGAAGAAGAAGAAAATAATAATGAGTTTGCGAAGCACCTAGCTGATCTTGCTGACATTTATGTAAATGATGCTTTCTCATGTTCTCATAGAGCTCATGCCTCCATTTCTACAATTGCTAAATTTCTTCCTTCTTATTCTGGATTACAATTAAGTTCAGAAGTTGATGCATTAAATAAGATAATATCAGAAATTAAAAGGCCAAGTACATGCATTATTGGTGGTTCAAAAATATCTACTAAAATTAATATTATTAAAAATTTAATTTCAAAATTTGATAATATCGTGATTGTTGGAGGTATGGCTAATAATATACTTAAATATAAGGGTTACTCTATTGGAAAATCTATTAGTGAGAAAAATTGTGATAAAATTGTAGAAGAGATATTTAGTTTTTCAAAAAATAAAGGTTGCAACATTACTTATCCTCAAGATGTTGTTGTTGGAAAATATTTAAATAGCTCACCAGAAATAAAAGACTTAAACAATGTTTTGAAAGATGAAATGATTTTAGATATTGGCCCTAAAACAATAAAAACTATTAATAATATAATTGAAGCTAGCAATACTGTTCTTTGGAACGGGCCCGCGGGTTATTTTGAGAATCCAGATTATGCCAAAGGAAGCTTTGAGATTGCTAAGAAAATTGTTGAAAAAAATAAAGCTAAAAAAATTTATTCAGTTGCTGGTGGAGGAGATACAGTTGCGGTATTAAATAATATGGGTGTTGTTAATAGCTTCAACTTCGTTTCAACTGCGGGTGGTGCCTTTTTAGAATATCTTGAAGGTAAAGAACTTCCTGGTATAAAGGTTTTAAATTAATATGTCTGAATTAAATAACATTGCATTAAAAATTTTATCAAATGGAAAGGGTATTCTGGCTGCAGATGAAAGCACAGGCACAATGACGAAGAGACTTGATAGTGTAAATGTACCATCAACACCAGAAAATAGACTTTTGTTTAGGGAAACACTTTTTTCTTCAGAGAGCATGAAATCCTGCATAGGTGGGGTAATATTATATGATGAAACAATTAAACAAACTGCAAGTTTAAAAAAAACTATACCAGAATTAATTTCTGCTTCTGGCGCCGTTCCTGGAATAAAAGTAGATACAGGTGCAAAAGTTTTAGCAAAATCTCCTGAAGAAAAAATTACAGAAGGACTAGATGGTTTAGGAGAAAGATTAAAAGAATATTACAAACTTGGAGCAAGATTTACAAAATGGAGAGGGGTTTATATTATATCTGATAAATACCCGAGCAAATTATCAATTGATTCAAACGCGCATGCATTAGCAAGATATGCAGCCCTTGTGCAAGAATGTGGAATGGTTCCAATAGTTGAGCCAGAAGTATTGATGGATGGAAATCATTCAGCCGAAGATTGCTTTAATAAAACTTCAGAAGTTATAACAAAATGTTATGAAGAATTAATTCTTAACAAAGTTGATTTAACAGGAACTATATTAAAACCTAACATGATTTTGCCTGGGTCTAATTCTGATAAAAAAATTACAAATGAAGAGGTGGCTAAACTAACATTAAAATGTCTTAAAGAAACTGTACCAACAGAAGTTCCTGGAATAGCTTTTCTATCAGGCGGTCAAACAGAAATACAGGCAACCACAAACCTAAATTTGATCAACAAACATAATCATACAGGGTTTATTATGTCCTACTCTTTTGGAAGAGCTTTGCAGCAAAGTGCTTTAAAATTTTGGTCAAAAGATATTAATAACATTAGAGGCACACAAGACACTTTCAATCATAGAGCCAATATGTGTTCACTTGCGGCTAAAGGTAAATGGTCAGAAGAGCTTGAAACAAAATAAAATAAATAAAAGATTTGTTTATTTAATTTCTCCAAAAAAAATTAAAGGTAATGAATTCTATATAGATCTAGAACGAGTATTAAAATCAAAAAAAGTAAGTATTTTTCAATTAAGATTAAAAAATGAAACAAGCAGAAATAAGATTTTTATTGGAAAAAAGATAAAAAAAATTTGTAAAAAACATAGGGTTAAATTTCTAGTAAATGATGAGCCTTATCTTGCAAAAAAATTAAATGCTGATGGTTGTCATATAGGACAAAAAGATATTGATTTTAATAGTTGTAAAAAAATTTTAGGTAGAAAAAAAATTATTGGTGTAACTTGCCATAATTCAAAAAAATTAGCATTAGATGCAAAAAAGTTTGGCGCTGATTACATTGCCTTTGGATCATTTTTTAAATCTTTAACAAAAAAAACTGCATTTAAAGCCAACTTAGAAATATTGCATTGGGCCAAAAAAAAAATTAATATGCCTACCGTTGCAATAGGTGGAATTAATAATTCTAATTATAAAAAAATTTTATCTAACAAGGCAGATTTTATTGCTTGCTCAAATTATGTTTGGGGTAACAAAAAATTAGATCCTGTTAGAGCAATAAATAAATTTAAATAAAAATATGAAAATATTAGGAAACGAAATTAAACCTGGAATGATAATTGAACATAAAAATGATTTATGGTCAGTTTTAAAAACTCAACATGTTAAGCCTGGAAAAGGTGGAGCTTTTAATATGCTTGAACTTAAAAGTGTAAAAAAAGGCACAAAACTAAATGAAAGATTTAGATCTAGCGATGCTGTAGAAAGAGCAATTTTAGATGATAAGAAATTTAATTTTTTATATGAAGATGAAACAAATTGTCATTTTATGGATCAAACTAACTATGAACAAATTCAAGTTAATAAATCTATATTAGGCGAAAAAAGTAAATTGCTTAAAGAAAATATGGAAGTGATTGTTCAGTTCCATGATGATCAAGCTTTATCTGTTGATCTTCCAACGTCAGTAGAATTAAAAATAGAAACTACAGATGCGACAATTAAAGGACAAACAGCATCTTCTTCTTACAAGCCTGCAACTTTAGAAAATGGAATAAAGATTATGGTTCCTCCTTTTATTAGTTCTGACGACATAATAGTTTTAGATACAAGGACGCTTGAATACGTAAAAAAAATAAAATAAATGAAATTATCTTCTGCAAATATAAATGTAATGGTTGGCGCTTGCAGAAAAGCAGCCAAAACATTAATTAGAGATTTTGGGGAAATAGAAAAACTTCAAGTTTCTCTTAAAGGGCCCGGCGACTTTGTTACGGCGTCCGATAAAAAAGTAGAAAAAATACTTATCGATGAATTACAAAAAGCTAGGCCTAAGTATTCTATTTTAAGTGAAGAAATTGGTCTGATAAAAAATGAAGAAGAATTTAAATGGATAATTGATCCAATAGATGGCACAGCTAACTTTCTTCATGGCATACCACATTTTGCAATATCAGTAGGTTTAGAACGTAATAAAGAAATTATATGTGGTATTATTTTTGATCCAATTAAAGATGAAATTTTTTTAGCTGAAAAAGGAAATGGCGCTTACCTAAATAATCAACGTATTAGAGTTTCTGCTAGAAAAAATTTAGAAAATTGTATTATTTTTACAGGTGGTCCAAAAAGCACATCAAAAGATAAAGATTTAGTTTTAGAAGAATATAAAAAATTTTCTTCAAAATTATTTATACCAGTTAGAAAAATGGGCAGCGCATCATTAGATATGGCATATGTTGCGGCAGGTAGATGCGATGGATTTTGGCAAAGAAACTTAAAGTACTGGGATATTGCCGCTGGTATAATCCTAGTCAAAGAAGCAGGTGGTTTTGTTACAGATTTTAGTGGAAATAATGAATATATTGAGAATAAAACCATTGTAGCCGCTAACTCAAGAATTAATGAAGAAATGATTAAAATTTTAAAATAATTAATTTTTTATTGTTAATTATTTTGTTTTATTATACTAAATTGTTCCATTATGAAGAAAAAAATACACCCAAATTATCATAAAATAAAAGTGGTCATGACTGACGGTAGTGACTTTGAAACTATGTCAACTTATGGCAAAGAAGGAGATACTCTAAAACTTGATATAGATTCCAAATCACATTCTGCTTGGACAGGAGGAACGCAAAAACTTATGGACAAGGGAAGAGTAAATAAATTTAACAAAAAATTTAGTAATTTAAGATCAACAGATAAAAAATAATGGATGATAGACCGTTAATGCCAAAAGCTACCGCTGTATGGTTGGTAGAAAATACTAAAATAAGCTTTAAACAGATTGCAGATTTTTGCAAACTGCACGAGCTTGAAGTTAAAGGTATAGCTGATGGAGATGTAGCTAAAGGAATAAAAGCTTACAATCCTGTATTAGCTGGCCAACTGACAAGAGATGAAATTGAAGCATCTTCTTCTGATATCAATAGACCTTTGGTTTTAAATAAAAAAACTTTAGATATAGATATAGTAAAAAAAAAGAAAAAATATATTCCTTTATCAAAAAGAGAAGACCGACCTAATGCTGCTCTTTGGTTAATTAAAAATTATTCAATGCTTTCTGAAGGTCAAATTGGCAAACTTATAGGTAGTACTAAAAATACTGTATCTCTAATAAAAAATAATAACTATTGGAATTCATCTAATTTGGTTGCAAAAGATCCCGTGGTTTCAAATTTATGTTCTCAAATAGATATTAAAAAAGCAGCTGAAAAAGCTGAAAGAAGAATTGCAAGAGAGAAAAAAAAGAAAGAAAAAGAAAAGAAAGAAAAAGAAAAGAAAGAAAAAGAAAAGATAGCTCAATCTTAAAAAAAAATTAATTTATTATATGAAAAATAAATCATACCCTTTAGTTGGAGTTATAATGGGGAGTAATTCTGATTGGAAAACTATGATTCATTGCAGCAATACATTAAAAGATTTTGGCATTAAGCATAATGTAAATATTATATCTGCTCACAGAACCCCAAAAAGACTTCATAAATATTTATCAGAAGCAAAAAAAAATAAGATAGAAATAATAATTGCTGCCGCTGGGATGTCTGCGCATTTAGCAGGCGTAACCGCTTCTTTAACAACGTTGCCAGTATTAGGAGTTCCAATTGAAAGCAAGTTAAAAGGTTTAGATAGTTTACTATCAACTGTTCAAATGCCAAGCGGTATACCTGTAGGTACTTTAGCTATTGGAAAAGCTGGGGCTATAAATTCTGCTTTATTAGCTGTTTCAATTTTATCAACAAGATATAAAAATATTCATACAAAACTCTTGGCTTATAGAAAAAATTTTCCAAAAAAAGTGCCTAAAAAACCATTTTAATCTAACTAGACAATCTTTTTTATTAATGTTAGTTAATGCATCTTTAAATAGGAGGTATTTATTAAAATAGAAGTAAAAGATAATAATGTTGATCAAGCTCTAAGGGTTCTGAAAAGAAAACTTCAAAGAGAAGGTTTTTTTAAAATTTTAAAAATTAAAAGTAATTATGAAAAACCATCTGAAAGAAAAAAGAGAGAAAAACAAGAAAATATAAAGCGATCAAAAAAAATTCAAAGAATGAAAAACTATAATATGTAACTTTACTTGATAAAAAAAAGTAAAATTAAATATTAGTATAATATATTATAAGTTTAAACATTATCGCGGGGTGGAGCAGTCTGGTAGCTCGTCAGGCTCATAACCTGAAGGTCAGAGGTTCAAATCCTCTCCCCGCAACCAAA
>Ga0209403_10000626_pt1 | contig 51023 bp, 48 predicted proteins | sample ArcticOcean_MG_C_8_FD_187440 | JGI IMG/M metagenome (GOLD analysis project Ga0209403, IMG submission 187440) | Marine microbial communities from western Arctic Ocean - ArcticOcean_MG_CB11_86 (SPAdes) (version 2) | ecosystem: Environmental > Aquatic > Marine > Oceanic | place: Arctic Ocean... | reverse complement strand
TGGCTTCAATAAAAAACTCAATTACTTCAAGATTGAATCGGGTCAACCCATGAGTGTATGGATTGAAAAAAATTGGATTACTGCCGATGATCCATTAGGCTGGTTCCAATGGTATTGTCGATATAGCATGGGCAGAAGGTTGGAAGATGTGGATGATTTTCAAATCAAAAGATGGCGAGCATTTGGACCAAGACACATGGGTGGTATCAAAGCCAATTGTGAACCAAATGATATTTGGTGTAGATCTAGACAACGGCAAGCCCTATTGCAATGGGCCTATGACCCTTTTATATGAAAATCTAGATTAGTTCATGAAATTATGTTCTATTGTTTAATAGTGAATGGTGAATCAGTGTTTTCTTTTTAGGAGTAATCTAATGTCTTTTTATCCAAGAAATCGAATAATTCTTTATTGCTCAATAATAGCATTGGTTTTTTCTGGGACTCTTTATTCAGAAACCATGGTGATCCATGCGGGCGTTCTTATTGATGGACAGTCAAATCAAGCTCATAAAAAAAGAACCATTGTGATTGAAGATCGGTTAATTGTTTCGGTCACTGAGGGGTATCAAATACCTAAAGAGAATGAAGTCTATTTGGATTTAAGACAACACACAGTTCTGCCTGGCTTGATGGATATGCACGTTCATTTGGATGGAGAATATGATGAAAATTCATACTCAGAAAGATTCTCTTTTGAGGCTGCTGATAAGGCAATAAGAGCAGTAGTTAATGCTGAAAAAACACTTATGGCTGGTTTCACAACCGTTAGAAACTTAGGCGATTCCGATAATGTAACGATCAGTTTACGAAATGCAATTAATGCAGGAATTGTTTCTGGACCAAGGATTTATTCTGCAGGGAAATCAATTGCTACTACAGGTGGCCATGCGGATCGAACTAATGGAGTCAGAGAAGATATCTTTCAAAGTCCTTCACCTTCCGATGGAGTAATTAATGGCAGGGATGAGGCTTTTAAAGGCGTTCGTTCTCGTTATCAATCGGGTGCTGATTTAATTAAGATTACGGCCACAGGTGGAGTTTTGAGTGTGGCTAAGAATGGATTAAATCCTCAGTTTACAGAAGATGAGATTGAAGCAATCGTTGAAGCAGCTCAAGATTATGATTTTACTGTTGCGGCACATGCTCATGGAGCTGAAGGGATAAAACGTGCCGTTCGAGCAGGTGTGGATTCAATTGAGCATGGAAGTTTGATGGATGAAGAAGGGATTTCATTGATGGTTGAATATGGTACCTATTATGTGCCTACGATCATGGCAGGTTTTTGGGTGGCAGAAAAGGCTATGGAGCCAGGCTTCTTTCCTGAGGTTGTGAGACCCAAAGCACTGTCAATTGGTCCGATGATACAAGAAACTTTCAAGAAAGCTTATGAAGGTGGAGTGACAATAGCTTTTGGGACCGATTCCGGTGTTTCAGCTCATGGTGATAATGCACAAGAATTCATTTATATGGTTGAAGCTGGAATGAGCGAAATGGAAGCCATCCAATCAGCCACATCAGTAGCTTCAAAGCTTTTGGGTATTAGCGATTCAATCGGAACGATACAAAGCGGTAAAATTGCAGATATTATTGCTGTGTCTGAGAATCCCTTAGAAGACATATCCACTCTTAAGCGAGTGAATGTTGTGATCAAAGAGGGAAAGATATACAAGAACTGATCGTTTGATTATTTTTTTATTAAAAAAGCTTTTTCTGCATTCAATATTGGTAATATTTATACTATAATATTACCAAATCAGATATTAGATTCTTAGAAAAGGTAAATAATGGAAATTAGTTTTACAGAAAAAGATCTTCAATTTAGAGGTCAAGTCAGGAGCTGGATTAAAAATGATTACCCAGCACATATAAAACAAAAGCAAAACAATGGAGAGAAATTATCCAAGCAGGATATTATTGATTTTCATAAGGCACTCTCTTTACAAGGCTGGATGGGTTATAACTGGCCAGTAGAATATGGTGGAACGGGTTGGTCTTCAACTCAGATTTACATATTCCAAAAAGAATTTGGTTTAGCAGGATGCATTAATATTCTCCCTTTTGGAGTGGGTATGGTTGGGCCTGTGATATACACCTTTGGTAGTGACGAACAAAAAAAACGATTTTTACCTAACATATTGAATTTTGATACGTGGTGGTGTCAGGGATATTCAGAACCAGGTTCAGGATCAGATCTTGCTTCACTTAAGACTAAAGCAGTAAAAGAAGGGGATCATTACATTGTCAATGGTTCAAAAACATGGACGACTCTAGCACAACATGCGGATTGGATTTTCTGTCTGGTTAGAACGGAAACAACTGAGAAAAAACAGGAAGGTATCTCGTTTATTCTTATTGATATGAAAACACCTGGTGTTGAAGTGGAGCCCATTATAACTATTGATGGTGAACACGAAGTGAATGCTGTATTTTTTACTGATGTCAAAGTACCTGCAGAGAACTTAATTGGTGAAGAAGGCAAAGGGTGGACTTATGCTAAGTTTTTATTAGCTCATGAAAGGTTTGGAATAGCTGTTGTTGGGGCATCCATTCGACAATTAAATATTCTTAAAGATATTGTTGCAGGATTAAATAATCCTAACCTTGAAAGAAAAATTACTGAACTTGAGATTAATTTAAATGCATTGGAGATGCTGGAATTAAGATTACTGTCTGATCTTGAAAATGGAGGTCACCCAGGAGCTGAATCTTCAATTTTGAAAATCCGAGGTACCGAAATTCAACAAAGACTCACTGAACTGTTTGTTGAAGCTTCAGGAGAATATGCACTCATATATCCAGGTCCTCATGGGCATTCTAATAATCAGCCTACCGGTCCAGCGCATGCAGCCAAGTCAGTGTCTAAGTTCTTAAACTATAGAAAAGCATCCATCTATGGTGGGAGTAATGAGATACAAAAAAACATCATTTCAAAATATATTTTAGGCCTATAACAATGAATTTAAATTATTCAGATGAACAACAAATGCTTCGAGATCAGATACAGAAATTCTGTGAGTCAGACTATTCTTTTGAAAAAAGAGAAGCCATTATAAAATCTGATAACGGTTACGACAAAGATTTATGGAAAATGTTTTCAGAACTTGGATGGCTTTCTGTACCGTTTAAAGAAGAGACAGGTGGATTGGGTTATGGTCCAGTGGAATTGACGATTCTTTTTGAAGAGTTTGGAAAAGTTTTAGTTGTGGAACCTTATCTAAGTACGGTTGTGATTTCAGGAAGCATTCTGGATAATTCTAATTTTTCTAATAAATCTAAACTTATTGGTAGCATTACCAGTGGAGAGAAACACATCTCATTGGCTTACATAGAGTCGAATCAAACGTTTGATCATTCATCTCCTTCTACAACAGCCATTAGTGATGGCAATACTCTTGTTGTCAATGGAATGAAATCACTGGTACTAAATGGTGGTAACGCCGATCACATTATCGCTTCTGTTATGCTTGATGGTGAGTTTGCTTTGGTATTAATTGATCAAGGACTTTCAGGCTATAGTTCAAATTCATACCCTACAGTTGATAGTCAAACCTGTGCAGAGATTCAATTAGAGAACGTTAGTGTCCCCTCTGAATCCATTATTGCAAAAGGTGAAGACGCCATTAATTTATTAAGTGAAGCAATTAATTTAGCAACTTTATGCATTAGTGCTGAAAGCATTGGTTGCATGACCGCCTGTTACCTCAAGACCGTTGAGTACACTAAAGAAAGACGACAGTTTGATCAACCAATCAGTAATTTTCAAGTTCTTCAGCATAGAATGGTGGACATGTTTATTGAAACAGAAATGTGTAAATCTTTACTTTACAAAGCAATGCTTGAGTGTGATTCAAATGAACCCACTAAATTTAAATCCGTTTCAGGTCTTAAATCTCAAATCGGTACTGCAGGTAAATTTGTGTCTCAACAAGCCGTTCAACTTCATGGTGGAATGGGAGTAAGTGAAGAGTTATTGATCGGTCATTATCTTAAAAAATTGGTGGCTATAGATTCACTGTTTGGTAATTCAAGCCATCATCTGAATAAATATATTTCAAGCTAATATCTTACTGATAGTTCTTTTTCTTTCTCAGTGATAAGAAAAGCATCAATGTTAAAAATACAATAACGTAAGGAGTGCCCATTATCCCAGGAGTGATTCCAGTAAAATATTCTTCACCAATTGGATATAGATTGGCTACCAATAACGGTCTAAATAACCACTCAATAATCCAAAGGAATAAGTTCAGTGGAATTAGATTACGGTATTGAATCAAAACAATAGAACTGAAAAGAGTCAGTATCATTTGCTCAAGACCCCAAAGACCAAAGAGTAAATACAAAAGTGTATTTGGGTTAGGATTTGATGCTTCAAAGGTTATAAAATGAGCTATCGAATTTGCAGCATACTCAGCTTCAAACAAATGCATGTAACCTCTGAAAAACATTAATGCTGTAAATAATATTGAGCCATAGACCGCAATTTTACTGCCTTGATAGTTGTTGCTAGCCTCTTTAGGAAATATTTTTAATACCATATTCATTAATGTTACTAGTAATATCTAAACCCATTTGCTCCTTATAAAACCTACTGATACTCTATAACTGTAATGAAATAAAAGGAAGTATATTTATGAAAATATTAAGAACACCAGATGAGTGTTTTGACCATTTGAAAGATTATCCTTTTGAGCCTAATTACACCGTTATTAAAACTGAGTGTGGCAATGATATGAGAATTCATCATATTGATGAAGGACCAAAAGATGGACCCATTATTTTATGCATGCACGGTCAGCCAGTATGGAGTTATTTATATCGGAAAATGATTCCATTACTTACCAATGCTGGGCTGAGAGTGATAGCTCCAGATTTACCTGGTTATGGTAAATCAGATAAACCAACGTCTAGGCAAGACTATTCATATCAGAGTCAAGTGAATTGGATGGGTCAATGGTTGCAACTCAATAACTTTAATGATCTCAATCTCTTTGGACAAGATTGGGGCGGCTTAATTGGACTAAGACTCATTGTGGATCAACCAGATCAATTTAGCCGAGTTATAATTTCAAATACAGGGTTACCCTATAATCCTGAGGTTTCTGATCAAATTATTCAGCAAGTCAAAGATTTTAGAGACAATGCAAAAACACCAACGCTTGTTGAAATGGGGCAGAAATTAAGAACATCGGATCAAGATGAAGGACTGAGTTTTGCCTATTGGCAAAAATATTGTTGGGAAACTCAGGACATGCCAATTGGTTTCATGATGTCATCATTTCTTGAACGAAAAAGAAGTAAGTGGCAGCTGATATTGGATTTATTGTTCATTAATTGTGGTTTGAAGAATTTTTCCCCTTTTAGAACAGAGTTAGGGAAAGCCTATGAGGCTCCCTTTCCAAGCAAGACTTATAAGATCGGTCCAAGAGCTATGCCCAGCCAAGTTCCTACATTATCAAATGATCCTTCATTAGAAGCACAAAAGAAAGCATGGGAATTCTATGAGACCTTTGAAAAACCTTTTCTTTGTGCCTTTTCCGATAATGATCCAGTTACCAAAGGCTTGGATAGTAAATTTATAAAAGTCGTACCTGGAGCAAAGGAGCAATCTCATACAACCGTTAAACAAGGGGGCCATTTCATTCAAGAAGAAAAACCTGAAGAGATTTCAGAAATTATTATCAATTTTATAAAATCAACACCACAAGAGGTTTAATCATGAAGGTTAAAAATAAGCTCAAACCCAATGCAAAACAAATGGCTGGTTTTGTTATTGGTGATACCAAGAGCCCAATCCAGATGGTTAATTTATTAAAATTTAAAGACAAGGCTGAATACAAAGATGGACGAGAGACAGCATTAACTGGAGAGGAAGCGTATTTAATTTATTCGAAAGAAGTCAAAAAGCATTTAGAAGAAGTTGGAGGTAAAATTGTTTTCAGTGGAATTGTGAGCAGGTTGTTCTTAGGAGAGGTTGAAGAACTATGGGATTGGGTCGCTATAGCTCTATACCCAAATAAACAAGCAATGCTTAAAATGATCATGAATAAGGACTATCAAAAAAGTGAAATACATCGCAGCGCTGGTTTAGCAGGACAATTGAATATAGAAACTAAACCACATCAATAGGTTAATCGAATATTGATTAAACTCACACCAAAGCACGAATACTTTATGAGTCTTGCTATAGAGCAAGCCCAGCAGGCAGAAGAAGAGGGGGAAGTTCCTGTAGGCGCTATATTTGTTGAAAATAAAGAGGTCATAGCGTCAGCAGGTAATGCTTCAATACAACTGAATGATCCAACAGCTCATGCTGAGATTAGGGTTCTTCGTCAAGCTGCAAACAAAAAAAAGAATTATCGCATTGGGGGGACTTTATACGTAACGTTAGAGCCTTGTTTGATGTGCATGGGTTCGTTGATTCACGCTAGAGTAGAGACTTTAATATTTGGAGCTTACGATCAAAAATTAGGGGCAGCCACATCGGTTTTCAATTTTTCTAATTCACCTCATCAGAATCATCGTATTGATTTTACGGGAGGTGTATTAGAAGAAGAATGTCAAAATCTATTGAAAGATTTTTTTAAGGAAAAGAGAAAATAACTTTAAGAGAATATTAGTCAGTAAAGTATCCAAGAAATCTCAGAAAAGCCGTTGACTCTCCATTGGTATTAATTGTTCCTGATGCAACCGTGATAATGGGTTTTCTTAATCCCGCGAGTGTTTCTTTAAAGACTTGATCATCCGATTCAATTTCAAGATTGCATTCGCTATCGATTGAAGAAACTTCAGCCACTTTATTTCTCAAGGTAATCGTTCTTTTTAAGCCAGAGCTGAATGCAAAGCATACTCTGTATTGAGAAGAGTCGATTTTTTCTGGATTCAAACGTACTGCTAAAATATCAAAAAACATATCCATTGAGATTTCATTGAGTAATTCTTTGGTATTAGGCAACAATGTAGTGCTTTCAAAATTAGGGTTTAGTTCTAGTGCAGTGGTAAGAAAATAATTGCGTTTGTTTGGGTTGGTAGCTTCAGCTGCAATTGTTTGAGCGGCTGTTGCTCTGAGTATTTTTGTCTTTGAGACTTGAAAGTCTAAAGCAATAAGACGATCACTGATTTGCAGAGCCCATTGCATGTCCTGATCTTTAATGGCTTTCTCTAATTCTGAAAATAAATTTTGCTCTCCGCCAACCATAGTTGAGAATCTTTTGGCTTCTTCCAATCTCGATAGCGGATCCAATTCAGAAATATTTCCACTGAACCAACCTAAGTAGCCATTAAAAATACTCTTTACAGACCATCTTACTGTTCCATAAAACTCTTTTAGAAAGGGAGAATTGGCAACCTCTTTGGGCAGCTGAATCATCTCAATAATCTGATCGGGGTAATATCCTTTATTCATCAGTCTGATGGTTTGATCATGGACATACTGAATCGCATCCCTGTATATTGTGAGTGTCTCCATGACCGCAGTTCCTTGGAGCGGTCTAGTATGACTAGGGAATAAGTACTGAGGATTGAAAGATCGCATATGATCCAAACTATCCACCCATCCTTTGACCTCTCTATGGGTCGTTCCACGGATGGTGTATAAGTTAGGAAAGGTTCTGTATATATTATCTCCAGGCATCAATGCTTTCTTATTTGGTAACCACACAAACAGTTGGTCATTGGTTTCACCAGGAGCATGATAGAGTTCAATATCAATACCCGCGATGGTGAGTTTTAAATTATCTTGGAACGTGATTGTGGGCTTAATATAGCCAACTGGACTGTTTCCAACTCCCAGATATGGACCAATACCAACATTAATTAATTGCTCTTCAGGCAAGGCGGTGCCAAACATTCTAGTGCTTCTTTTAGAAATAATAGGATTGAGTATTCCAAGAATTCTCTCCATATAATAATCAGTGGATTCATGAGCAATTACTTGAGGTTTGTCTTCATATAAATTGTAATAATAAGAAGTCCCAAAAGTATGATCACCATGGTTATGTGTGTAAATAATAGCTTTAATGGGATTTGAATTTATTTTCTTAAATTGATTATAGATAATCTCAGCTTCATAAGTACTGTCTGATGCATCGATGATAATATTGCCATCAATACCCTCCACCATGATTGAATTAGCTATACCATAACCAACAGCAACATGAATTCCATTGCCATAAGAATATATTTCTTTTTTGAATTCTTCGGTATGTTTAATCAACTCTTCCAATGAGGAAGAATGCTCCATTTGATTGTTTGATTCCATTTCTGTTTCATCAGAACAGGAAATAATCAGAGGCAATAGAAAAATGAAAATAAAGTATTTTTGAAAACGCATAAGAATAAAAATGAATTGTTTAAATTAATTCTATCCTTAAAAAAGAATCATTCAAACTTTATCCTTAAAAGTCATGATCTCTGCTGTTTAACATCGAGAATTAAATTTACAGATCCAAAGAATATTATCGTCTTTTAGAGTTTGCAATTTCTTTAAAATCAAGATTAGTAAAGGTGAATGTTCCACCAGAACTAATAACATCAGCCACCTCATTACGCCAATCATAATGCATTCCAATGACACCTAATTTTGGCGACTTTATGACAAATCTCACGGTGTACTTATCACTAACAGCACCTGGGAGTTTGATGTTCTGGGCATAATGTATATTGTCGGATATATTCAAGTGAGGCGTTAAGTTAACAGAATCATAAGCACCTGTTTTTTCATTTCTAATCATCGCTTCCACATCTAGGTAGGCTACATGCCCTCCTATGGGTGCACCCCTAGGTGCTTTATCAGACCAGTTGGCAAGTAGTTCAAGATGTACATCGGTCTCATTTTCTGCCAAATACAGGTTTTGTGGTGTGATTTCATCTTTGATGCCACCTTCAAAAATTAAATCAATACCAGGAGCCATTTCAGCTTCACCAATAACCATTTCAGGCATTGAAAATAATGGCGAAGAGATTATAAAGGTAGTGATTGCTGCAGTAATCCATGTTTTCTTATTCATTTGATTAAATCCTTATTTCGTTAAATAAAAAATTCCAATGAGGATTAATATTGTTGAAATTGTTCCTTTGATAATAAAAAAAACAACCGAACCTTTGGCGGTATAGCTCAAGATTTTCATCTTATTTTTTTTTATTTTTTCGATAATACTCAAAACATTAGACCCTTTATTCTAAAACGATACTATGATATTGATAATCATTAACATTTGGAAGATATTATTATTTTTTAATTCTTCTTTTGTAGAAGTATCACACCAATTAAAATTAATAGAGACCCGAATATTTGATCTATTGTCATTGTTTCACCCAATACAAGCCAAGCAATTAAAATAGTAGAAGGTGGTCCAACGGTTGTACTAATGGAAGAAATTGAAGCACCGGCTTTGTTGATCCCCTCAGCAACCATAAACAAAGGAATAGTAGTGGATATAGTGACCAATAGAAACATAGTTTTCCACATGTTCAGTGACCAATTGAACCAGTAATAGTTATTCGATATTAATGAATGCATAACCAAACCAAAAGTTGCAGCTGTCATGGCAATGGTTGTAAAGCTAATGCTCCCAATAGTATTGCCATATTTCTCATTGAATAGAAAATAAATAGAAATTGATATTGCTGATAACATTACCAAGCTGACACCAAAAATATTACTAAGAAAAAGATCTTTATTGATTCCTCCAATTGCTAGAAACAATCCACAATAAATAATGATGAGAGAAGTGATCACGGTCAGAGAAGGCATTTTCTTTTGAATCAATGAGGAAAGAACAACAACAATGGCTGGAAAGCTATAAAGTATTAATCTCTCAAGATTTGCATCAATTAGAGTTAAGGCGTAAAAATTAACCATTGCTCCTATGTAATAGCATAAGAAACCAGCAAAAAATGCACCCCAGAAAGCTTTTCTTGGGACATTTCTTACATCAACATTTCGCTTTAAAATAAACCAAAACCAAAATAAAGGTAAGCTTAAAACAGATCTGATCATGGTTACACTCACATAGTCTGCTCCCTCAGCGTATAAGATTTTTGCAAATATTCCTTTCGTTGACAGCAGTAAGGCACCAAACACTGATAATAGAACACCCAGTTTGATGTCTTTTGATTTTGATTGATTCTGAATCATCTGTTTATAAAAAATATGGCTTATAGATTGTTTGATGTTTTTTGGAGTAAAGCACAATTTATATTGAATTAATAATTAATTTGATCCATTTCAATTACAAACTTAAAAGGAACTGAGTTATAATTTCTTTCTAATTGTTGAAGACTAACAATCCATGTCATCTAAAAAACTATATAAGATTATCTTTACTAGCCAAGGCAAAGTTTATGAAGTCTATGCCAATCAAGTTTCCAATAGTAATCTTTTAGGGTTTATTGAGATTGAGGATTTAATATTTGGAGAAAAATCTAAAGTTGTGATTGATCCTTCAGAGGAAAAAATACAATCAGAATTCAAAGGGGTCAAGCGCACTTATATACCCATGCATTCTGTAATCAGAGTTGACGAAGTCGATAAACAAGGTGTCAGTAAGATCAGTAAAGCCGAAGTTGATAATGTTACACAATTACCCAATCAAGTTTTTACACCCAATGACACTCCAAATAAATAACATTTAGTCAGGTAGGTTCATCATGATCGAAATTTATGGTCCTCCTTCCCATTCACCTTTCAGACTCAAACAACTATTAACATCGCTGCAAAAGCTAGACTCCAATATTACCTCCTTGGGTGCAAGATACATTCATTTTCTTGAAGCTTCTGAAACCCTAAATAAAAATGAACAACAAACGTTGGACGTCCTTTTATCGTATGGTCCTGATTGGAAAGTAGGGCCAAGTGATGGACAAAAAATTATAGTGATTCCACGATTAGGTACCACATCCCCTTGGTCCAGCAAAGCTTCTGATATCGCTCATATCTCAGGTTTAAAAAAGGTTAGAAGAATAGAGCGAGGTTTGATTTATACAATTGTTTTTAAGATCAATAAAGAACCTGAGAGTTTGAATCACCTATTCGATCTATTGCATGACCGAATGACACAAACCATTCTTTTGGACGTCAAAGATGTACAAACAATATTTGATGTGAATAGCCCCAAACCTTTGTCCACTATTCCTCTTTTATCTGAAGGATTAGAGGCTTTAAGGCTGAGCAATACTGATCTAGGTTTGGCATTGAATGATCAAGAAATGGATTATTTATTAGGTAAGTTTACAGAGTTAAATAGAGACCCAACCGATGCAGAACTCATGATGTTTGCACAGGCTAATTCTGAGCATTGTAGACATAAAGTTTTTAATGCTGATTGGACCATTAATGGAATTAGGCAGGAGTACAGTCTTTTTGCAATGATTAAGGATACTTATAAATCTCATCCTGATGGAGTTCTTTCAGCCTATGAAGACAATGCGGCAGTGATGAAAGGCGGTCATGGTTGTTGGTTTGCTCCCAATCAAAATACTGATGGCTTCTATCGTAAAATTGAGGATGAAATTCATAATATGATGAAGGTTGAAACACACAATCATCCTACTGCGATTTCTCCTTACCCAGGAGCTGCAACAGGTTCGGGTGGAGAAATACGAGATGAAGCAGCCACAGGCAGAGGTGGAATGCCAAAAGCAGGCTTGACTGGATTTGCTGTTTCTCATTTAAGGATGCCAAATTATACGCAGCCATGGGAAAAAACCATTGGTAAACCAGATCGTATTGCCTCTCCATTAACCATAATGACTGAAGGTCCAATTGGAGGTGCTTCATTTAATAATGAATTTGGTAGACCAAATATTCTTGGTTTTTTTAGAACTTATGAATCGATACAAGACACTCATTCAAAATTATCTTGGGGTTACCATAAACCCATTATGATTGTGGGTGGTGTGGGTAATATATCTGGCTCGTCTGTTGATAAGAAAGATACACAGAAGGGATCACTGCTCATAGTTCTTGGTGGACCTGCTATGCTGATTGGCTTGGGGGGAGGCTCTGCTTCTTCTGTGGTATCGGGTAAGACTAAGGAAGAATTAGACTTTGCTTCAGTTCAACGAGGGAATGCTGAAATGGAAAGGAGGGCGCAAGAGGTAATCAATGCTTGTTTCAGTTTAGGTTTGGGCAGTGATGGTAAAAATCCAATTATACTGATTCATGATGTGGGTGCTGGAGGGCTATCGAATGCTATTCCTGAGATTGTAGATCACAGTCATATGTCGGCAGATCTTCAATTACGAGACATTCAGAATTCTGAACTGGGGATGACTCCACTTGAAATCTGGTGTAATGAATCCCAGGAACGGTATGTGTTGTCAATACATTCTGATGATCTTGAACTGTTTGATGATCTTTGTAAAAGAGAAAGATGCCCATATTCTGTAGTTGGTAAAATTGCCACTCATGGCAACTTGAGATTACACGATAACCACTTTAATGATTTCCCTATTGATATGCCGATGGATGTTTTATTCGGTAATCCACCAAAAACAGACATCAGTATAAATACTGCAGACATTAACATGGCTGAAGATTCACTGGACAGTATAGAAATTGATCAAGCCTGTGAGTATATTCTGAGATTTCCAACGGTTGCCGATAAAACTTTTTTAATACACATAGGAGATCGCACAGTTGGAGGGTTGGTTTCTCAGGATCAATTTGTAGGCCCATGGCAAGTTCCTGTAAGTAATGTCGGAGTGACAATACGAGATCATTTCTCCAATCATGGTGAGGCAATGTCCATGGGTGAGAGAACCCCAGTAGCTACTTTAAATCCAAGTGCATCAGGTCGTTTGGCTGTAGCAGAAGCAGTGACAAATGCTTTATCAGCAGACATACAATGCATTACTGACATTAAGTTATCTGCTAATTGGATGTCATCAATTCAAACCGATCCTCAGAAACAAGCTTTGTTTGAAACGGTTGAAGCCATTACATTGAATCTTTGCAGTCAGATTGGCTTAACCATTCCTGTTGGCAAGGATTCACTTTCGATGCAAACTTCATGGAATGAAGGGGATAGCAATAAACAGGTTACTTCTCCATTATCTTTGGTGATATCTGCTTTTGCACCAGTTGAAGATGTCAGAAAGACCATTACACCTCAGTTGCAAATAAGGGAAAGCTCATCAATTATTTTAATTGATCTTGGTGGCGGAAAAAATAGGCTTGGAGCTTCATGCTTATCTCAAGCTTATAATATAGAAATGGGAGTACCACCGGATTTAGACCACCCTGATTTGCTGGTTAAATTCTTTACCTCAATCACCCAATTAAAGAAAAATAAAAAGATTCTTGCTTATCATGATCGATCCGATGGAGGACTTTTTGCCAATCTTTGTGAAATGTCTTTTGCTGGAAATATAGGCATGGATATTCATCTCAATTCAAATACTAAAGATGAAACACTCAGGTTACTGTTTGCTGAGGAACTTGGTGGTTTGATTCAAGTTGACAATGATCATTTGGATGAAGTGATGACTGTCTTAGAAAGATTTTCTCTCTCAAAGAATAGTTCTAAAGTAGCAGAGGTTACTAAAAGTAAAATCATCAAGCTCACAACCAATCATGGGTATGAAAAATCTTATCAATTGAAAGAGCTGAGAAGGATGTGGTCAGAACTATCCTTTAAAATGCAAGCGCATCGTGATAATCCAATAACCGCTGAGGAAGGTTTTGAAAGTATGCTTGAAGACGATCCAGGATTCATGCCATCCATTACTTTTGAATCAGTTAAAATTGAGAAAGAGCGTTTGAGAGAAACAGGTCGGCCTAAGATTGCAATACTTCGCGATCAAGGAGTGAATAGCCATATTGAGATGGCTGTTGCTTTTCATACTGTTGGCTTTGATACCTTTGACATTCATATGACAGATTTGCTTGAGGGTAAGAAAACCCTGAATGATTATGTCGGTCTTGTTGCTTGCGGTGGATTTTCATATGGCGATGTATTGGGTGCAGGCGGTGGGTGGTCCAAATCAATTTTATTTAATGAAGTGGCAAATGAGGAGTTCAAGGAATTTTTTAACAGACCAAATACATTCAGTTTAGGGGTATGCAACGGCTGTCAAATGTTATCTCAACTCAAAGACATTATTCCGGGTGCTGAACATTGGCCAAAATTTGTAGCCAATTTATCGGAACAATTTGAAGCCAGACTTAATATGGTTGAAGTATTAAATAATAAATCACTGTTCTTATCAGAGATGCAGGGAAGCATTATTCCTATAGTTACTTCTCATGGAGAAGGAAGGGTTGAGTATCAGAATGAATCCGATGAAGAAATATTAACGAAAGAACATCTGATGGCAATAAGGTATGTAGATAATGCAGGTAAACCAGCTGCAAAATATCCTGCAAATCCTAATGGCTCTAGTCTGGGTGCAGCAGGTTTTACTTCAGTTGATGGCAGATCGACTATAATAATGCCTCACCCTGAGAGAGTTTTGCGGACTGTGCAACACTCTTGGGCTCCAAAAGAGTGGGGTAAATATGGACCTTGGTTGAAAATGTTCAGTAATGTTAGGGAATGGGTTGAGTAGATGAATAAAGATTAATAATTAATCGAACTATAGAGATGATGTGAGTAGAATTTGCATACATCTCTGAAATATAAGGATAATCATGAGTACTAGTGAAATAATTAATAATTTAGACAGTGAGCTTCGTTCTGCAGTCCTAGCTGAAGAAAAAAGACAAGAGGAACATATTGAACTGATTGCTTCAGAGAATTACGCAAGTGCTTCTACTATGGCCTTGCAAGGATCTGTTTTAACCAATAAGTATGCAGAAGGTTATCCGAACAGAAGATATTATGGTGGATGCGAGCATGTTGATGTTGCAGAATCTCTAGCAATCGATAGAGCAAAAGAATTATTTAAAGCAGATTTTGCAAACGTTCAGCCTCATTCTGGATCTCAGGCTAATATGGCTGTTTATATGTCTTTGCTTACTCCTGGGGATACTATTTTAGGTATGAGCTTGTCTGAAGGTGGGCATTTAACCCATGGGGCAAAAGTAAATTTTTCTGGCAAATTGTACAATTGTATATCATATGGATTGAATCATGAGACTGGAGAAATTGACTACGATGAATTGGAAAGACTTGCTTTTGAACATAAACCGAAGATGATTGTAGGTGGTTTCTCGGCTTACTCAAGAATAGCGGATTGGCAAAGATTTAGAGAGATATCAGATTCTGTAGGTGCCTACTTATTAGTCGATATGGCTCATATTGCCGGCTTAGTCGCTGCTGGTTGCTATCCAAATCCTGTTCCTATAGCTGACGTTACAACTTCTACCACTCATAAAACATTACGAGGACCCAGAGGCGGTATTATTCTTGCAAGAAAAAATGAAGAAATAGAAAAAGCCATCAATAAACAAGTTTTCCCTGGAACGCAAGGTGGCCCATTAATGCATGTCATTGCAGCTAAGGCTCATGCCTTTAAAGAAGCAATGGCTCCTGAATTCATAAGTTATCAAAAACAAGTCATTTCTAATGCACAACTGATGGCTACTTTATTTCAAGACAATGGTTACAAGATTGTCTCTGGTGGCACTGATTGCCATTTATTTTTAGTTGATTTAATGGATAAAAATATAACGGGGGCAGACGCAGAGTCGGCATTAGGCCAATCCAATATTACATTGAATAAAAATTCAGTTCCCAATGACACTCGATCACCCATGGTTACGAGTGGATTAAGAATAGGAACGCCTGCGGTTACAACAAGAGGCTTTGGAGAAGAGGAAATTAAATTGCTAGTTAAAATGATGGTTTCTGTTCTCAATAATATTGAGGATGAAGCACTACAACTAACAATTAAAAATCAGGTGTTAGAGCTCTGTAAAAAATTTCCTGTCTATACTTCAAAATAAAGAGAATGCATTGTCCTTATTGTGGTAATCAAGAAACCAAAGTAGTTGACTCCAGGCTTGCTGGTGATGGTTATCAGATCAGGAGAAGGAGAGAATGCATTCAATGCAAAGATAGGTTTACCACTTTTGAATCAGCAGAATTTGTGCTTCCAAAGCTCGTGAAACGAGATCAGTCTAGAGAGCCTTTCAATGAAAGTAAATTGAGAAATGGAATCTTAATAGCCACAGAAAAAAGACCGCTCAGCATTGAGCTGATTGAAGAACTAATTTCAAGAGTGGTTCGTAAAGTTCAAAAAATGGGTGAGAGAGAGATCCAGTCTAGAATGTTGGGTGAAATAGTTATGGAAGAATTAAAACAAGTCGATGAAGTCGCCTTTGTTAGGTATGCCTCTGTTTATAGAAGATTCCAAGATATTGAAGAGTTTGAAAAGGAAATTGAATCTTTGAGGGACAGCCCTACTTCTGAGGATAGAAAATCTCAAATATCCATCTTCCCAGAAGAGGAAAAAGACGATGGAAAAAAATGATATTAAGTATATGGATATTTCCCTTGATCTAGCAATCAAAGGGATTAATACTTGCATGCCAAATCCTCGAGTGGGATGTGTAATAGTTAAGAATAATAAAATTATTGGTCAAGGGTGGCACAGTCAAACTGGTGATTCCCATGCAGAAATTATGGCTTTAAATGATGCGAGGGGCAACACTGATAACTCAACGGTCTATATAACATTAGAGCCCTGTACCCATACTGGCAATACTCCTCCTTGTGTCAATGCTTTAATCAAGGCTAGAGTAAAAAAAGTGATTTATGCAATGAATGATCCCAATCCAAAAGTGTTTGGAAGAAGTAAAGAGATATTACAAGCCTCTGGGATTGAAGTTGAAGAGGGCATTCTAGAGAATAAATCAAAAGAGATTAATCTTGGTTTTATAAAGAGAATGAGTAAAGGTTTGCCTTTTATAAGAACGAAGATTGCAGCCAGTTTAGATGGAAAAACAGCTTTAAGTAATGGAAAAAGCAAATGGATTACATCGGAGGAATCAAGAAAAGACGTTCAGAAATACAGAGCTCGGAGTTGCGGTATCTTAACTTCCATATCCACTGTAATGGCTGACAATCCATCATTGAATGTAAGACTCGATGATTTTAATGACGTGTATCAGCCGACAAGAATTATTCTAGATTCAAATCTTAGAATAGTTGGCGAGGAGAATGTTTTAAAGTTACCTGGTAAAAAATACATTTATACTTTGAAAAAAGATCATAATGATCCTCAAATTAGAAGCATTATTAGAACCACAAAAGAAGTTAATGGCAGAATTGCTCTGCTTGATGTTATGAAAGATCTTGGTTCAGATGAAATGAATGAGGTATTGGTCGAAGCGGGATCAGTTCTAAATGGAGCACTACTCAAAGAAAATCTAATAGATGAAATAGTCCTTTATCTAGCACCATGCTTCTTAGGCGACAAAGCTAAGGGGATGTTTGATTTACCTATTCTCAATGAGATGTCAGAGAAATATGATTTTAGAATCAATGATGTCAGTCAGATTGGACCCGATATTAAAGTTATTCTGAGGAAATAGAGAATGTTTAGTGGAATTATCGAAGGCAAAGCACAGCTAAAAGAATTAATTTCTAAGGATGACAGTTTTAGGATGGTTTTCTGCTCTGAAGAAGTAACCTTCAACGACGTTTCTATTGGTGGCAGTATTGCTGTTAATGGCGTCTGTTTAACTGCTGTTGAGCTAGACACCAATACCTTTATTGTTGATGTTTCAAAAGAAACCACAACGTGCAGTAATTTGGGATTATTAGAACAAAAATCCTGGGTTAATATTGAAAAGTCATTGGCTTTAGGGGATACAATTAATGGTCATTTTGTATTTGGTCATGTTGATCATATGGCTGAAGTAAGTGAAGTGATTCCTGATGGGAATTCCACTATTATGCGATTTAAGTCTGAACACTCAGACTCTCATTTAATAGCTAAAAAAGGTTCAATAGCAATCAATGGAGTCAGTCTTACTGTGAATAAATTAATAAATCATGGATTTGAGGTAACAATCATTCCTCACACAAAAGAAACAACTATAATGAGCGAATACAAACCAGGGACGATAGTTAATATAGAATTTGATATGCTAGCCCGCTACGTTGAAAGAATGCTTAATAAATAGTTAAACCATATGAGTGATAAAGATAAAATAGAGTTTGCATCGATTGAATCAATTATTGATGATTTACGCTTGGGAAAGAAAGTCATCATTGTTGATGATGAAGATCGAGAAAACGAAGGTGATTTAATTATTGCTGCTGATAAAGTCAGACCTGAAGACATCAATTTTATGGCCAAGTATGGCAGAGGTTTGATATGCCTTACCCTCACTCAAAGCAGATGCAATATGCTTCGATTGCCTCTAATGGCTTCACAAAATAATGGTTTTGAAGCAACCAACTTTACAGTTTCTATTGAAGCCTCTGAAGGAGTGACAACAGGAATCTCTGCTCATGATAGGGCTCGAACAGTTAAAGTTGCAACCGCACCAAATGCCCAACCAGAAGATCTTATTCAACCGGGCCATATTTTCCCTCTCATGGCTAAACCAGGGGGAGTATTAACTAGGGCAGGACACACTGAAGCTGGTTGTGATTTAGCGAGACTTGCAGGGCTAACACCTGCATCGGTTATCGTAGAAATTCTAAATGAAGATGGCAGTATGGCAAGAAGATCAGATTTAGTTGAATTTGGAAAAAAGCATGGAATAAATATAGGTACTATTGCAGATTTAATTCGGTATCGAATTTCCAATGAACAATCCATTGAAAGAATTCATGAAGAAAGAATTAATACAGAGTTTGGAGATTTTAATCTAATAACATTTCAAGATCACATCAATAGAGAAGTTCACTTTGCATTAACCAAAGGCAGTATTCATCAAGATTCTATTCCACTAGTCAGAGTTCATGTTAGCAATACAATAAGAGACTCAATAGGAATAGATAATAATAATCTAGGTTGGCCTTTGAAATCTGCCATGAAACAAATTTCACAATCTGATACAGCTGTTTTGGTTGTGTTGTGCTACCAAGAAATGCCAGAGTATTTAATGAATTCGGCTAAGAACTTATCGTCTAAAAAAGAAAATAAAATCGATAAGAACAACGCTTCGGTTTTAAGAAATTATGGCACAGGTTCACAAATATTAAGAGAAATAGGCATTAAAAAAATGAGGGTTGTTAGTGAGCCAAAACAAATGCAAGCAATCTCTGGATTCGATCTTGAGATCATTGAATACATTGATAAGGAGGGTGTCTAGGTTATGAATTCTAATGCCAAAAGAATTTCCATTGTTGCATCCACATTCAATGAGTTTCTAGTGAAATCCATGATAGACAGTTCAATTAAAACACTTAAAGAACATGGTTACGATGAGGCATTGATAGACATTAACAGAGTACCAGGTGCTTTTGAGGTACCTTTAATGGCTAAAAAGATTGCACTATCTGGAGATTATAAAGCAATTGTAGCATTGGGTGTAATTGTCAGAGGCGCAACACCTCATTTTGATTTTATTGCAGCTGAGACAACATCGGGATTAATGAAAGTCGGTTTAGACAATATGATCCCTATTGGTTTTGGAATACTTACCTGTGACACAATGGAGCAAGCGATCGAAAGGTCAGGAACGGGCGCTGGCAATAAAGGACATGAGGCAGCTCTAGCTGCAGTCGAAATGATCAAGGCAATGATTGAAAGTTAAACCTTTCTAATTGCTTTTATAAATAATTAAAATCAAAAAGCCATGAAACTCATTAGAAGACCTGAGAGAAAAGATCCATTATTTAAAGATGGGTCGGTTATTACCATTGGTATATTCGATGGCGTACATCTTGGACATCAAGCCTTAATTAATCAGTTAATGAAAAAATCAGAAGAAATGAATCTTCCCTCAGTTTTTTTTACATTTGAACCGACTCCGAATGAATATTTTACAAAGAAAAGACACAAACAAAGATTAACTTCCTTAAGAGATAAATTTAACTTAGTAGGTCATTATGAACTGGATTATTTTTATGCCCCACCTTTCGATCAAACTATGGAAAACCTATCTCCAGAAGATTTTATAAATAAACATCTAATCGATTTATTTAATATCAAATATTTAATCATTGGTGATGATTTTAAATTTGCGAAGAATCGATCAGGCTCATCGATTGATTTAATCAAGTCTGGTAAGTGTAATGATTTTGAAGTAAAGCAATTAAACAGCATAGTTAATGACAGTTCTAGGGTTTCAAGCAGTTTAGTTAGAGAGCATTTGATGAAAAACAATTTACCCCAGGTCTGCGAAATATTAGGCAGAAATTATGCCATAACCGGCCGAGTTATTTATGGTAAATCTCTGGGAAAAACAATCGGTTTTCCAACAGCAAATATCAATCTTGCTCACTTAGATTCAGCGCTTAGAGGGGTTTTTTATGTCAAAGTGAAAATTGATGGTATGGAAAAAAAATACCCAGGGATAGCGAATATTGGGTTTAAACCAACTGTGGGAGGAGAAGAACTTTGTTTAGAAATTCATTTATTGGATTTTAATCAAGATATCTATTTGAAATATATCAATGTAGAATTTTTAGATTACTTAAGGAGTGAACAAAAATTCAATGGTCTTGAAGAGTTAACAAATCAACTCAAAATAGATACAGAAAAAGCCATAGTGTATTTTAGTAATATTTAAATTTAAGAGAGCATTATTAAAATGACTAAAAGCGAAGAAAAAGAAAAAAGATTTTCTGGAAAAGGTAGAACCGGATCCAGGGAATTACTGGTGCAAGCTCTTTATCAATACCAACTCAATGCCGATGATTTTAAATCCCTTTTAAAACAAGCAAAGATCTTGAAAGAATATAAGAGAATTGATAAAGAATATTTCCGATTTCTATTGGAAAATATTATGAAAAATACAAATCAATTAAGCGATTACTTGAGTCCTTTTTTAGACCGAAAAATTAAACAGATTGATCCCATTGAGATGGGTATTTTATGGATTGGGTCTTATGAAATCCTATATTGTGAGGACGTTCCAAAAACCGTTATTATGAATGAAGCCATAGAGCTTGCTAAAACTTTTGGTGCTGATGGCAGTTTTCAATACATTAATGCTATCCTGGATGCAGTCACTAAGGACAAAGCACAATCTTAGTTTGAACCAATGACTTCAGTTTCAGAAATAGAAATTATTGATGCATTAAAACTTAAAACTTTTGACAATCATTATCAAAACATCATTCAAGGCATAGGTGATGATGGTGCCATCACATCCATAAATCCTGATTATCACTTGGTTACTACAACCGATGCAATTTCTGAAGGTGTGCATTACCCCAAAGGAATAGAAGCGAAAGCCATAGGACATCGTTGCTTAGCAGTTAATTTAAGTGATATGGCTGCAATGGGAGCTAAGCCATTATGGGCAAGTTTAGTATTTAGTAGGCCTTCAATCGATCAATTGTGGTTGGAGCAGTTCATTTCAGGCTTCTCAGAATTGGCTAATAAGCATCATGTTACACTTATTGGTGGCGATACAATCTCTGGTCCAGAGCTTTTTTCAGTAACCTTACAAGGCATTGTCCCTAAGAATAAATCCATTCGAAGAAGCACTGCTAAAAATGGTGATTTAGTATATGTCACAGGTTTTCTAGGCAATGCATCACAGGGTTTGAAGATTATTCAGGAAGATAAAAAGAATAGTTCATCGGAAAAACTCATTCAAGATTTTCTATACCCAATTCCAAGACTTAAAGAATCGAGTGTGATTAGTCGATTTGCTACTTCAATGATTGATATTTCAGATGGTTTTTATTCCGATCTTCAGAAAGTTATGAAAGCCAGTAATGTTGGTGCTGAGATCAAAATTTCAGATCTACCGATATCTGAATCGTTACTCAATAACATGCCACGAGTGGATGCAGTCAATGCCGCACTCTTTGGAGGCGATGACTATGAATTATGCTTTACTATACCAAGAAAGTTTAAAAAAGATTTTCACCAAGACTATCAATCCATAAATAGCACATGCATTACTTGTGTTGGAGAAATAAAGCAAAAGAATCTCTTACTATTGGATGATAACAATAAAGAATTTAAGTTATCTGGTCGAGCGTTTGAACATTTTTAATTTTAACTAAGAAAAGAATTAAAACGATGTTGGATTACACAAATAGGGCTGCGAGTTATGACAAAAGGTGGCAAAGCTATTGTCTAGCCTCTTTTTCTAGATCATTAGACCTCATTCATTTAGAGAGAGATGCAGAGTTATTAGATATAGCTTGCGGTACTGGTATTTTTTTAGAGAAAGTTGAGAAAGAATATCCATACGTTTCTTTAACTGGTATCGATTCCAATCAAGCCATGCTCAATGAAGCAGTAAAAAAAGTTTCACAGAAAGTTACTCTTAAGAAAGAAAGAGCCGATCGATTATCTTTTGATACTGAGAAATTTGATTGGGTAGTTCTATCCAATTGCATTGGACATTTTGATGACCAAGAACAATGTTTAAAAGAAGCTTACCGAGTTTTAAAGAAATCTGGCAAAATAATTATTACCGATTGGACCCAGGATTACATCATGATGAGATTTGCCAACTTTTACACTAAAACGTTTGATTATAAGAACTATAACAGTTTGTATAGTCATGAGATTGAATCAATGTTGACGCGTTTAAAATTCAATATCCTAGAAACAGAAACCTTTAGGATTAATTGGTTTTGGTCAGCTTCAACAATAATGGGAGTAAAGCCATGAAACTAACAATTAAAAAGATTTTAACCAATCCTTTTCTCTTTGTTTCAACTGGAGGTGGGATTGGTTTAGTTCCTTTCGCTCCTGGAACTTTTGGAAGCGGACTAGGACTTTGTTTGTATATATTTTTATCTCATTTTTCTTTCCCTAATATAAATGCCGTTATTATTTTTATAGTAATGACACTTGCTAGCCTTCTTGTTGTTCATAAATCCATTGAAGTAATGGGCAATGAAGATCATAAAGAAATCGTTATAGATGAAATATTAGCCATGATGTTGGTCGCTCACTTTATTCCACCAGATCCAATCTGGGCAATTGGTGCATTTTGTATATTTAGATTTTTCGATATAGCAAAGCCATATCCTATTAATTTAGTCGATAAAAAAATGAAAAATTCAGTTGGTATTATATTGGATGACTTGATTGCAGCAGCATACTCAATAATCTTAGTTGTATTGCTAAAGTATTTATTAATCTAGATTCTGATTTGTATCTTTAAGTTCGCCGTCCATTAGAATCTTTATCTTCATTTCAGCTTCTTCCAATGTTTTCTGGCATTGTCTGGATAATTTAATGCCTGCTTCAAATTTTTGTAAAGCTTGATCCAATTCTAACTCACCATTTTCAAGTTCCTCTAAGATGTTTTCTAATTGGCTAAGACTTTGCTCAATGCTTTGGTTTTCTTTTTTTATTTTTGTCATATTTTGATTATAAAAGAACACTGAATAAATGAATACTCTAATTTTTTATATAAATGATTAAAAAAAAATGAAAAGAGTTGTTGCTAGCCCTTGACTGATGTACATTAGAATCATTCTAAAAAAATGGGTTAAGGAGAGAATTGATTATGTCTAATGATAGCGAAAGCAAGTGCCCCGTAATGCACGGCGCACTTACCACGAACAGTTCTTCAGGAACTTCAAATCAAGATTGGTGGCCAAACCAGTTAAATTTAACAATTCTTCATCAACACGATAAAAAAACTGATCCTATGAGTGAGGGATTTGATTATCGAGAAGAATTCAAGAAACTTGATTACGATGCTTTGAAAAAAGATCTCAATGATCTTATGACAAACTCTCAAGATTGGTGGCCTGCTGATTATGGGCATTATGGTCCCTTCTTCATCAGAATGACTTGGCATGCTGCAGGCACCTATAGAACTGGTGATGGCCGAGGTGGAGGTGGAACTGGAAATCAGCGCTTCGCGCCACTTAACAGTTGGCCAGATAATGGCAACTTAGATAAAGCACGACGTCTTTTGTGGCCGATTAAACAAAAGTACGGTAATAAAATTAGTTGGGCAGATTTATTAATTCTCGCTGGTAATGTTGCTATCGAATCAATGGGAGGTAAAACTTTCGGTTTTGGTGGTGGTCGTCCAGATATTTGGGCTCCAGAAGAAGATATCGATTGGGGTGCGGAAAAAGAATGGCTTGCTAATGAAAGATATTCTGGGGAAAGAGATCTAGCTAATCCTCTTGGAGCAGTACAAATGGGATTAATTTATGTTAATCCACAAGGCCCTGATGGCGATCCTGATCCAGTTGCGAGCGGTAAAGATGTCCGAGAAACATTTCGGCGAATGGCCATGAACGACGAGGAAACTGTTGCTCTTGTTGCTGGTGGACACACCTTTGGTAAAGGACATGGCGCTGGAGCTGAGGACTATGTGCAGGTTGAACCGGAGGGAGCGCCACTAGAAAACATGGGGTTTGGCTGGCAGAGCAGCCATGCATCAGGCATGGGTAGTGACACCATTACCAGCGGCTTTGAGGGAGCCTGGACTGCTAATCCTACAGAATGGGACAACGGGTACTTCGACATCCTATTTGGTTATGAGTGGGAGAAGGTAGAAACACCTGCGGGCAAGATTGTTTGGCACGCAATAGATCAAGAAGAAGACGATAAGGCGCCGGACGCAGAGAACTCTTCCATTCGCGTCCCAACCATGATGACGACAGCTGATATGTCGATGCGAGAAGATCCTGCCTATAGAGAGATCTCAAAACGTTTTCACGAAAACCCTGAGGAATTTGCTGATGCATTTGCTAGAGCATGGTTTAAGCTCTTGCATCGTGATATGGGACCTCGTTCTCGTTATTTAGGTCCAGAAGTACCTGACGAAGAATTAATTTGGCAAGACCCTGTTCCTAATGGTAAGAGTGACTATGATGTGAGCGCAGTTAAATCAAAGATCTCTGAAAGCGGACTGAGTGTTCAAGACATGGTAGAAACTGCCTGGGCCAGCGCATCAACATTTAGAGGTTCTGATTTGCGAGGAGGTGCTAATGGAGCCCGAATTCGTCTTACTCCACAAAAAGATTGGGAAGCCAATAAACCAGAACAACTTTCTCGAGTATTAGAAGTACTCGAGCCTATTGCATCAGACTCTGGTGCTTCAATTGCAGATGTTATTGTCCTTGCTGGAAATGTTGGTATTGAGCAAGCCTCAGGTGCTGAAGTTCCTTTTACAGCAGGCAGAGGTGATGCCAGCGAAGAGCAAACTGACACTGAATCTTTTGAGGCTCTTGAGCCAATAGCCGATGGTTTTCGTAACTTTCAAAAAGAAGGGTCATCAGTTCCTGCTGAGGAAATGTTGTTAGATAAAGCTCAGTTACTTGGCTTGACAGCACCAGAAATGACAGTGCTTGTAGGTGGTATGAGAGCCCTTGGAATAAGTTCTGATAATCATGGTGTTTTTACTGAAACACCAGGCAAGTTGACCAACGATTTCTTTGTCAACCTTCTTGACATGGGTGTGAAATGGCATCCAACAGGAAGTAATTCATACGAGGCAACAGACCGTACAACGGGTGAAAAAGTAAGAACTGCAACTCGAGTTGATTTAGCATTTGGGTCAAATTCTCAACTTAGAGCCATTGCTGAAGTCTATGGGTCTGATGACTCAAAAGATAAGTTCGTGTCAGATTTTATAGCTGCATGGACTAAAGTTATGAATTCAGATCTTATCTAATATAAGAGCTTAAAAAAGATAAAGGGGTTAGCTGCAATGCGCAGCCCCTTTATCTTCTTATAAATAATACTCAATTCTAGGAGCTATGATAGAATGGCCGCTTAAGCAATGATCAATGACCTTGATTCAACCTTTCTTATCAAGAATAATGAAGGACCATGACAAAAGAATATAATGCATCAGACATTGAAGTCCTCAGTGGGCTAGAACCGGTTCAAAAAAGACCCGGTATGTATACCGATACCGATTCACCCAATCATCTTGCCTATGAAGTTATTGATAACAGTGTAGATGAAGCAATAGCTGGGTATTGCAAGATAATTTCTGTGACTCTATACAAAGACCAATCCGTATCTGTTTCTGATGATGGAAGGGGAATGCCAGTGGATGATCATCCTGAAGAAAAAATACCTGCGGTTGAATTAATATTAACGCGTTTGCATGCTGGAGCTAAGTTTTCAAATAAGAGTTACAAGTTCTCAGGAGGACTTCATGGAGTTGGAGTTTCAGTTGTGAATGCTCTTTCAAAAAATCTAGAAGTCTGGATAAAAAGAAATGGCCATGAATACAATCTAAGCTTTAAAAATGGTGAGAGAGCATCTGAGTTAGAAATTGTCGATAAGGTGGGTAAAGCAAATACTGGGACAACCATTCGGTTTTGGCCTAATAAAAAATACTTTGATACCAATAAAATTCATGCAAAAGATTTAATGCACAGCTTGAAAGCGAAAGCAGTTCTTTGCCCAGGTTTAAAAATGAAATTCCAGAATGAAGAAACTGGTGAAAAAGAAGAATGGGTCTATCAGGGAGGTCCAAATGAATATTTAATTGAAGAATTAAAAGGACATGAGTGCATCCCATCAGATCCTTTTGAAGGCAAAAATATTACCAATAATGAAGAGGTTGAATGGAGTTTGACATGGCCTCTTGAAGGCGAAGATGGCATTCAAGAATCCTATGTTAATTTGATTCCTACAAAACAAGGTGGAACACATGTTACTGGTTTTAGATCAGGTCTTTCTGATTCTTTAAAAGAATTTGCAGAATATAGGAATTTAATGCCTAGAGGAGTCAAATTATCTCCTGAGGATGTTTGGCTCGGGATTAATTATATTTTATCCATTCGATTAGAGGACCCTCAATTTTCAGGACAAACAAAGCAAAAATTAAGTTCCAGGTCAACCACTAGCTTTGTTTCAGGTATCATTAAAGATGCATTTACACTATGGCTTAATCAACATCCAGAAGCAGGAGATCTAATTACTGCTAGAGCCATTGAGAATGCTCAAAAAAGAGCTAAAAAGAATAATAAAGTACAAAGAAAAAAACCTACAGGGGGGCCAACATTACCTGGTAAGTTAGCCGATTGTTCAAGCGATTCACCCGATGCATCGGAACTTTTTATTGTTGAAGGAGATTCAGCAGGAGGCTCAGCCAAACAAGCAAGAGATCGAGTCCATCAAGCCATACTACCTTTGAGAGGAAAGATATTAAACAGTTGGGAAGTTGAAGAATCAAACCTTCTTTCTTCTCAAGAAATTAGTAATATCTCCCAAGCGATCGGAGTAGAACCTGGATCAGATAGTTTTGAATCACTTCGATATCATAAAATTTGTATCTTAGCAGATGCAGATTCAGACGGACTCCATATTGCAACATTAATTTGTGCTCTTTTTTTAAAGCATTTCCCTACATTGGTTCATGAGGGTTTTATTTATGTATCAATGCCACCCTTATTTAGAATCGATGCAGGCAAAGAAGTTTTTTATGCTTTGGACGATGAGGAAAGAAAAAAATTCTTAAAGCAGATTAATAAGAAAAAACCAAATCTTAAGACTACAGTGACACGATTTAAAGGTTTGGGTGAAATGAGCCCACTGCAACTGAGGGAAACTACCATGAAGAAGGAGACTAGGAGATTGGTTCAGTTAACCATAGACGATGAAAAAGAAACAATAGAAATGATGGATATGTTGATGGCAAAAAAAAGGTATTCTCATCGAAGGGAATGGCTTGAAGAAAAAGGAAATTTAGCAGAAGTATAAAATGGGTAAACAAAAAGAAATGAACTTTGATAAAGCATCTGGCAAAATCCAATCAGATGTTCAGCCATTAAAAGACTTTGTTGAAAAAGCATACCTTAACTATTCAATGTATGTAATTCTAGATCGAGCATTACCTTTTATTGGCGATGGCTTGAAGCCAGTTCAACGAAGAATTATCTATGCTATGTCTGAATTGGGTTTGTCTGCACAATCCAAACCAAAAAAATCTGCGAGAACAGTTGGAGACGTTCTTGGTAAGTATCATCCACATGGAGACTCAGCATGTTATGAGGCAATGGTGAGTATGGCCCAGGATTTTTCTTATCGATATCCAATGATCATTGGTCAAGGAAACTGGGGCTCTTATGATGATCCCAAGTCATTTGCAGCAATGCGTTATACCGAAGCTAAATTAAGTGCTTACACAAAAATGATGCTTTCTGAATTGGGTCAAGGAACAGTGGATTGGAAATTAAATTTCGATGGAACCTTAAAAGAACCCCAGTATCTTCCAGCCAGATTACCAAATCTTATTCTCAATGGAGTGACTGGAATTGCAGTTGGAATGTCAACGGATATTCCTCCACACAATATAAAGGAAATCGCATATTTATTGAGAAAAATAATTAAAAATCCAGAGATTTCTATTGGTCAATTGGTTCGATTAGGGAAAAACTTCCAAGGGCCTGATTTTCCATCAGGAGGAGAAATGATTAGTTCAGAAGAAGAGATTAAAAATATCTATAAAACTGGCAATGGTTCATTAAAAATAAGAGCTTCTTATAAAAAAGAAAAAGAATTGATAATTATCAATGAATTACCTTATCAAATATCAGGTAATAAAATCATTGAACAAATTGCATCACAAATGAAAGATAAAAAACTTCCACTTTTGACAGATATTAATGATGAGTCTGATCACAAAACACCAATAAGAATAGTTCTTACACCTAAATCATCGAGAGTTAATACAGATGAGTTAATGAGTCATTTATTTGCAACGACTGATTTAGAAAAGAATATTCGAGTCAATATGAATGTGATTGACCTGGATGGGAAGCCCAAAATCTGTGATTTAAAACAGCTGTTGTCTGAATGGATTGAGTTTAGAAGACAAACCATTATTAAACGATTGGAATTTAGATTGAATGAAGTTCAATTAAGACTTCATATCCTTGAAGGTTTGATGATTATTTACCTCAATATAGATGAAGTTATTCGTATTATCAGAGAAGAAGACAAGCCGAAAGAGAAATTGATTGTGAAATTTAAGCTCTCAGATATTCAAGCTGAGTCCATACTTAATTTGAGACTTAGAAATCTAGCAAAATTAGAAGAAGAAAAAATCACTGTTGAAAAGCAAGAGTTAGAAATTGAAGAACAGTCTTTATTGAAATTATTGAAAAGCAAAAAGAAAATTAATCAACTGATTCAAGATGAAATAGATACCGATGTAAAAGAGTATGGCGATGATAGGAGAACCCAGCTCAATCAATCTGCTGAAACATCACAAGCATTGGATCAGACACAACTCGCAAGCAGTGATCCTGTCACTGTGATCCTATCTCAAAGTGGTTGGGTGAGAGCTGCCAAAGGCTCTGTTGAAGAACCAGAATCTCTTAATTATAAAGCAGGAGATGAATATCTAACTTCTGTCTCTGGAAGAAGCAATCAGTTTGCAGTATTCATGGATAGCACAGGCAGAGTGTATAGCATTGTTGCTGATTCATTGCCTTCTGCAAGAAGTCAAGGAGAGCCATTATCCAGTCGTCTTAATCCACCTGATGGGGCAACTTTTGCTGGTGTTATGTCTGGAACTCCAGAGACAAAATGGTTGGTTGCTTCTAGCAATGGTTATGGATTCTTTGTCACATTGAAAGATTTGTATTCAAAAAATAGAAAAGGAAAAGTATGTTTGAAGGTTTCCAATGAAGCTAAGGTCTTAATTCCTTCAAATGCTTCTCAAGCAGGTTACCCAGAGCCAGCTTATATAGCAGCAGCAAACTCAACTGGTAAGCTCTTAATATTTCCTGCCAATCAATTGATGGAAATGAGTAAGGGCAAGGGTTTAAAAATTATTGGTATACCCACAAAAAAATTTAAATCAGGTGTAGAAGCATTGGTTTCAGTTTTAGTATTGGGTGTGAATGATGCTATCCGAGTTTACAGCGGTAAAAAACCTAAAATTATCAGACCGGACGACTTTCCAAATTACATGAGTGATCGGGGTAAACGAGGAAGATCCGTTCCACCATTTAAGAAAATTGATTACTTAGAGATTGAACAAAAATAATATTTTGATTGAGGAGTTTTAATGGCATCTTACAGCAGCAGTGATTTTAAAAATGGTTTAAAAGTCCTTATTGATGGTGAACCATTTAATATTATTGATACAGAATTTCATAAACCAGGAAAAGGACAAGCGTTCAATAAGATCAAATTAAAGAATCTTAAAAATGGCAAGGTTTTAGAGAAAACCATCAAAATAGGAAGCAGTCTTGAAAAAGCAGATGTTTTAACTCGTGAAATGCAATTTCTCTATAGCGATGGCGATCAATTTCACTTTATGGACTCTGAGTCTTATGAGCAAATTGCAATATCAAAAGAGACAATAGGTGAAATCAAGATCTGGTTGAAAGAAGAGTCGCTCTGCAATATAACCCTATGGAATGAAAGAGCAATAGATGTAGAGCCTCCTATTTTTATTGAATCCAGGATAATAAAAACGGATCCAGGCTTGAAGGGAGATACCGCTCAGGGTGGTGTTAAACCAGCTGAAATAGAAACTGGAGCAAACATTAAGGTGCCACTTTTTGTTGATGAAGGAGAAATCATTAAAGTGGACACTAGAACAGGAGAGTATGTTTCTAGAGTGAAAAGAGACTGATGATGAATCGAAAAATTATTTATTATTTTCTGGTGATTCTTTTTAGTATTTTTATTGCCTACGGTATTAAGAACATTTTCATGCCATTTTAAAAGACGTTCTTTTATATTTTTTTATTTTCTTCGTTCTGATTTTTTTCTGATTCCGATGGCGACGCTCTTTTACTAAAATGCTTGAAAGATTTCACCATGAAAACTAAAACAATAATTAGAACTATAATCATGGCTTCCATTGATATTCCCTTATTAGTTATTTATTTAGTGTAGCAAGGAGTTGTCCTAATTGAATGTTTTGATTTTTATTTAAATTATCTCTCCATTGAAGGTTGCATTCTTTTGGAAAGATCATCAACACAGTCGAACCTAAATTGAAACGACTGTATTCCTCTCCTTGTTTTATGCTGACTGGTTGGCTGGCAATTTCTGTATTACTCCACTTTTTATTGATATCAGCAACATTCAATGCTGCCACCATGATCATTGAGAATTCATAATTAGAATTTTGAAAAAAACTTATCATTCTTTGATTTCTAGAGTATAAATCAGGAATACTCTTCAGTGCTTTTTCATTCACAGGGTGAAGCTCTCCTGGAATAATAGTATTTTCCAGCAGCATCCCATCAACTGGCATGTGCACTCGATGATAATTATAAGGAGCTAAATATATAGTAATGTAGGAACCATTTTTATACGTTTGTATATTTTTAGAATTAAAGTTGAGTAGTTCATCCAAATTGTATTTAGAGTTTTTGATTTGAATGAGTTCTTGACCCTCTATGTTACCAAACTCTATAACTTTACCATCAACAGGGGAAACAATATTATCCTTGCCAGCCATTATAGGTCTTGCATCGTCTAGAAACTCTCTAGTAAAGAAATCATTGAAATGTTTAAATTCATGAATGGATTGTTTTTTATATTCTAATAATTCAATTTTGTAAAAATATTTGAATGTGGCAATTAGAGAAAACTTAATTATCGGGTTTGATACTCTTGAGACTAATAAAAGAAATGTTCCAAATCTCTTTTTAATATTAAATAGAATAGATTTATTAAATGAAGAATTAATGTTTTTCCTCCGCTTATTTGAGTGTTAATGTAACATCGACAAACAACCAATAGTATTACTTTGAATATAATAAGCCACAATTTGAGTATTGATGATGCAATCAAAAAAATTACTGAATTATTTGATAAGCATAAGGTTTTCTTTGGCCATGGTACAGACAATGCTGCAGATGAAGCAACTGACCTGGTCTTTTTTATTCTAAATATTGATTTCACACCTACTCAAAAGTTCAATAATAGAATTATTTTAGAAGATGAATGGAAGGCAATTAATAAACTTGCTTCACTGAGAATTGAAACCAGAAAACCACTTCCTTATCTCACAAATCAAGCTTATTTTTGCCATGAGAAATTCTATGTTGATGAAAGAGTTTTGATTCCAAGGTCACCCATAGCTGAAATAATTCAAAATCATTTTAACCCTTGGTTAGACCAATCAATGGTTAAAACTATTTTAGAAATAGGAACAGGGTCTGGGTGCATTGCTATAGCTATGGCGAAGTATTTTGAAAACTCATTGATTACTGCAACTGATGTATCTGATGTTGCTCTTGAGGTAGCAAAAATCAATGTAAAACATTTCTCATTTGAAAAACAAATCAAACTCATTCAATCAGACCTGTTTGATAATATTCAAGGTAAATATAATCTTATTGTTTCAAATCCACCTTATGTTCCAAGAGAAGTTATGAAAAATTTACCTCAAGAATACTCCTTTGAACCCGCTAAAGCCTTGTTAGCTGGTGACAATGGACTAGATTTTATTGCTAGAATACTGCATGATGCTCCTCTTTTTCTAGAAGATGATGGAATCTTAGTTATTGAGGCTGGTGTAGCTTCTAAGGAAATGGAAAGAGAGTTTAAACTACCATTTAAATGGATTGATTTTGAATTTGGTGGTGAAGGTGTTGCACTTATAGAAGCAAAACATCTTAAATAGAATTTAGTTACAATGTTAAGAATAAAGAGATAAACCATGGCAGGAAATACAATAGGTAAAATATTTACAGTGACAACCTCTGGAGAGAGTCATGGTCCTGGTATGTCTGCTATTGTTGATGGTTGTCCACCAGGAATGGATTTATCGGAAGACGATATTCAGCAAGACCTAGAGAGACGGAGACCTGGGACTTCTCGCTTTACTTCTCAGCGAAAAGAGCCTGATCAAGTTAAGATAATGTCAGGAGTTTTTGAAGGAAAGACAACAGGAACTCCAATTAATCTAGTGGTCAAAAATGTAGACCAGAAATCAAAAGATTATTCAGCCATTAAGGATAAGTTTCGTCCTGGACATGCAGATTATTCTTACTACCACAAATATGGGATAAGAGATTATAGAGGAGGGGGACGGTCATCGGCTAGAGAAACTGTAATGAGAGTTGCAGCTGGAGCGATTGCTAAGAAGTATCTCAAAGAGCGATTGGGAATGAAAATATTTGGATACCTTAGCCAATTAGGACCAATTATAAGCGAATTAAAAGACAAAGATTTTATTTATACCAATCCATTCTTTTCCGGAGATCCTGAGAAAATTAAAGAATTGGAAACTTTTATGGATCAGTTAAGAAGAGAAGGGGATTCAATTGGTGCCAAAATAAATATTTTAGCCTCAAATGTCCCAGTGGGCTTAGGCGAACCTGTTTTTGATAAACTTGAGGCTGATATTGCTCATGCATTAATGAGTATTAATGCTGTTAAGGGGGTTGAGATTGGTGCTGGTTTCTCAGTAGTGACTCAAAAGGGCAGCGAGCATAGAGATGAAATTGACTCCACTGGATTTAAGCAAAATAACTCTGGAGGGACTTTGGGTGGAATTTCATCAGGACAAGATATTCTTGCTAGCATTGCATTAAAACCAACCTCTAGTATTACTAAGCCAGCTGAAACCATAGACAAGTCAGGAGATGAAACAGAAATAGTAACCAAAGGCAGACATGATCCATGTGTTGGGTTAAGAGCTACGCCTATTGCTGAAGCAATGCTCGCTATTGTCTTAATGGATCACTATTTGCGTCATCGAGCACAGAATATAGACGTCAATCTAACAAGTTAATTTCTAGCTATGAAAAAATATAATGTAGCTCTAATTGGTGCCACAGGAATGGTAGGGGAATCATTGATTTCCATACTCCAAGAAAGGAAATTTCCAGTCAATAAACTTTACCCTTTAGCAAGTAAAAGATCATTGGGTAAGCAGGTTGAGTTTAATTCTCAATCCATTGAAGTGATTGATCTAGAAGAGTTTAATTTTAATGGTATCGATTTCTGTTTTTTCTCGGCTGGATCAAAAGTATCGGATCAATATGCCCCTATAGCTGCAAATGCGGGTGCTATCGTAATCGATAATACTTCTAGATATAGATATGAAGATGATATTCCATTAATCGTCCCTGAGGTGAACTCTTCCGTTCTTAAGAACTATAAAAATCGCAATATAATTGCTAACCCAAATTGCTCAACCATTCAGTTGATGGTAGCACTGGCTCCAATACATGTTTATTCACCCATCAAAAAAATTAACATAGCAACATATCAATCGGTATCCGGGGCAGGCCGAAGTGCAGTCGAATTATTAAACCGTCAACTAACAGATGTGAGCTATCCAGAGCGGAATGAAGCTCCTCTCTTTGCTCATAATGTAATCCCTCAAATAGGAGATATTCAAGACAATGGATACACATTAGAGGAAATGAAATTAGTTTGGGAAACCAAAAAAATACTTGGATCGGATGACATTAAAGTGAATGCAACTGCGGTAAGGGTTCCAGTGAGAGTCGGACATGCTGAGGCTGTTACAATTGAAACAGAAACAGAGATAAACCTTTCTTTAATTAAAGATTTATTAAGCAAAGCACCAAGCATCCAACTTTTTGATGATGAGTCTTATCCAATGTCTATTCTTCATGGAGAAGGCACTGATCAAGTGTTTGTAGGACGGATACGTAAAGATCTTTCCGATAAGAACTCCATTAACCTTTGGATTGTTGCAGACAATATCCGAAAAGGAGCAGCGCTAAATTCAATTCAAATTGCTGAAACAATCATCCAATCTGATTACTAAGGCATGCCTACCTCAGCAATCAAGTTAGCTTGCGGGGTTGAATACATTGGTACTCAATATTGTGGTTGGCAGTCACAAAAAGATCATGTTGCAATTCAGGATCATTTAGAAAAGGCCATAAGTAGAGTTGCAAACGAATCCATTAGAATTCATGGCTCAGGAAGAACTGATAGTGGCGTGCATGCTTATGAGCAAGTCTTTCATTTTACCTCTCATGCCAAGAGGGAGAAAAATCAATGGATGGATGGTATTAACTCTAATTTACCCAACGATATTCTTATTCGGTGGGTTAAAGAAGTGCCTATTGAATTTGATGCTAGAAGATCAGCACTTTTTCGTCGTTATGATTACTTGATAGAAAATAATAGACCAAGTGTTTTTTTAAAAGGAAGATCTCTTTTTGTTTATAAAAAACTCAACCTTATGTCTATGAAAAAAGCAGCCAATCACTTAATTGGAAAAAATGATTTTTCTTCATTTAGAGCCTCTAGTTGTCAGTCTAATAATCCCACACGCGAGATGAAATCAATATCTTTTATTCAAGAAGATCAGTTAAGAATTGAATTTATTGCTAATGCCTACCTGCATCATATGATTAGAAATATAATGGGGACATTAATCGATATTGGCCATGGAAAAATAGAGGCTGATATGATGAAAGAAATACTAGATGCAAAAGACAGAAAAATGGCTTCAAAAAAAGTATCTGCCGATGGGTTGTATCTCTTTAGTGTAAAATATCCTGAAAAATATCAATTGCCTACCATTGGCATTTAGATAAGATGAGTTAATTGAATTTTGAAAATGATATTTACAAAAAGCATAGGAAGAAAATAGACAATGAGTTGGTTTGAAAAAATAGTTCCCTCGATGATTAAGACCAAAAAAAAACAAAGGTCTAAATCAGTTCCCGAAGGCGTTTGGGTAACATGCGATGTATGCAAAGCACAATTGTATAGGGCAGAGTTGGAAAGAAATCTACATGTTTGTAATCAGTGCAATCATCATATGAGAATAGGAGCAAGGTATCGTCTCGAGAACTTTTTTGATGAAGGAACCATAAAAGAATATTTCAATAATCTTATTTCTACAGATCCCTTGAAGTTCAGAGACACTAAAAAATACAAAGATCGATTAATTGAGTCCAAGAAGAAGTCAGGAGAAAATGATGCTTTATTAGTCATGAAAGGATCTGTAAAGGGTATTGAGATGGTTGCTTGTGCATTTGAATTTAATTTTCTAGGTGGTTCAATGGGCTCAGTCGTTGGTGAGAAATTTCTTCGAGGAGTGAACCTTAGTATAGAAAATAAAACACCTTTTATTTGTTTTACTGCAAGCGGAGGAGCAAGAATGCAAGAAGCTTTTCTTTCACTGATGCAATTAGCTAAAACAACCTCAGCATTGGTTGAGTTGGATTATGAGAAATTACCTTATATCTCTGTTATGACTGATCCCACAACAGGAGGAGTATCGGCAAGTATAGCAATGCTTGGTGATATCAATATTGCAGAACCGGGAGCATTAATTGGATTTGCCGGCCCCAGAGTAATTGAGCAAACAGTTGGAGAAAAATTACCTGAGGGATTCCAAAGAAGTGATTTTCTAATGGAAAAAGGCGTTCTTGATATGATTGTTGATCGCAGAGAGATGAGAAATACTATTTCTCAGTTGATCTCTACTTTGACTCAACAAGAAATTCAAGAGGATTAGCATCAATAAAAAGGAATCTTAAATGGAAAGCTGGGGTCTCCATGAGTGGTTAGAATATCAGGAAACTTTGAATCCTAATGATATTGATCTTGATCTTTCTCGAATAGAAAAGGTATATAAAAAGCTAGATATATTACCTCCAAAAGATAAGAAATTCTTAATTGCAGGGACCAATGGCAAGGGAACAACTGTTGCCTTTATTGAAGATCTTCTAATCAATAGAAATTTAAAAGTTGGATCCTATACTTCTCCACATTTAATTAGCTATAACGAAAGAATTACCATCAATAAAGAAATGGTAAAGGATTCCAATTTAATTAAAGCATTTAAAACCATAGAGTCAGTCAGGGATAATGTGCCTCTTACTTATTTTGAATTTGGAACATTGGCAGCTTTTTTAACCTTAACCCAAGCTAAATGCGATGCATGGGTAATAGAGGTTGGTTTGGGTGGCAGACTGGATGCTACCAATGTTCTAGAACCCACAATGTCTATTATTACTAATATTGCTTTAGATCATCAAGAATGGCTAGGGAACAGCTTAGAAGAAATTGCTAAAGAGAAAGCAGGAATAATTAAACCATCAATACCTATCATTTATGGAGATGACTCCATGGAGAAAATAATTAGAAACATTGCTAACACTAACGATTCTGATTTATTTATAGGGGGTGTTGATTTTTCACTGGTTAATAAAAATAAAGGATCAACCTGGTATGGTTTATTTAATAGTATTGATAATATCAATGCTCCTAAAACATGGGGTTCTGCTGAATATCAAAATTTAGCCACAGCTTTAACTGCCATCGAGTTGCAAGATGAAAATCTTTTACCCAATGAGAGTGAACTTAATCTTATTTTGAAGAAATTCTACTTACCCGGTAGATTTGAAAAAATAGAGAAGGATTTAACATGGATTCTAGACGTTGCTCATAATCCACAAGCAGCCAATAATCTATTCAAGCGACTGGAATTATTGCCTAAGATAGGAGCTAAATATATGATCATCAGTATGATGAAAGACAAGGATATTTCTGGTTTCATTGATGTTTTCTCAGACGTTATCTCAGAATGGATTGTCTGCAAGATGGATACAGAAAGGTCATTAACAGCACATGAAATATCTGAGAAACTGGTTACATTTGGTTTGTCTAATGTTACTGTTATGACTGATCCTAAAAAAGCTTTTAATTATGTTAAAGGAATTGCATCGAAGGACGATATAGCAATTGTTACTGGCTCCTTCGAATTAGTAGGTCCAGCAATAAGTTGGTTTGACTCAGTTCAATAAAAATATGAAAGAAAAATTAATTGGTTTTACAACTCTAGCAATAATTATTGTTATGCTCTTGCTTAATTTATTGCAGGGAAGGGGAATGGAAAATCTCAATCAATACAGAGAGAAACAAACGAATATCATTACTCAAGATGATTTTAAAAAAGAACAATTCAATCCCAACTGGACCCTTCAGATAGCAGCATTTAATAATTATGAAGAGGCATTGAAACTTGCGAAGGAGCTGGAAAAAATAAGGATGAAAGTTCTTATCAGTGAAAGAAAAGTAGAGAATACTATTTTATATAGAGTCAGAATTTTACAAAAGAATGAAAACGATAAAATGAAAAGCACAATCAAAAGATTGGAAAAAAATAATTACAGTTATCAGGTATTAAAACTCAGTCAGCAATGATCAATCATTTTGTTATCCCTAGCTTTTATATACCTCTAAATTTTTTTGGTTCAGATCAATCCATTGCAATGTTGGATTTTATTTTTATAGCAATTTTACTGATTTCTTTAGTCATTGGTCTTTATAGAGGCTTCATTAAAGAAATATTATCCTTACTAACATGGATCATAGCTTTCTGGGCTACCTTTAGTTTTGATTCTAAACTTGAGATTTATTTTGCCTCCACTATTGCAACGGAAGCTTCAAGAATATGGTTATCAAGACTTATTATATTAGTGATAGTCCTAGTTTTTGGAGCTTATATAAATAAACTTTTTTCTAAGATAAGTTGGAAATTTGCGGGTAATGTATTTTTTGGTTTAGGATTTGGCCTTCTAAGAGGACTTATTTTAATTGCAATTCTCATTTTAGTTCTTGAAGACAGTGGGCAATACAATGAAGCTTGGGTTCAGAATGCAATGTTATTAGAATATGCAGAAAATATTTCTGATTTTTTTAATAATATTTTTATTGAACAGTATGGTTAATATGACATTATAACTTTGAATTATGAATGGGGGAGTAATTTGAATGTGTGGATTAGTTGGAATCGTAGCTAACCATCCTGTCAATCAGGAAATTTATGATGCTTTAACTGTTCTGCAGCACAGGGGACAGGATTCATCCGGTATCATGACCGATGATAATGGGGTCTTGTGTTTAAGAAAAAGTAATGGTCTGGTCAGCGATGTTTTTTCACAAGAAGATATGGCTACGCTCAGAGGCAATATTGGAATTGGTCATGTCAGATACCCCACAGCTGGTTCTTTAAGTTCAACAGAAGCTCAACCTTTCTATGTCAATACTCCATTTGGAATATCCTTAGCACACAATGGTAACTTGGTTAATACCAATGAGCTGAGAGATCATCTTAAAAAAGTTGATAAGAGGCATTTAAATACAGAATCTGATACGGAAGCTCTACTTAATCTATTTGCTCATGAGGTACAAATACAGAACCTTGAAGAAGTGACACCTCAATCAATATTTGATGCAACTGAAAAAGTTTTTAATAGATGCTCGGGAGGATACGCCGTAGTAGCAATGATATTGAATCATGGATTGGTTGCTTTTAGAGATCCTAATGCCATTAGACCCCTTGTTATTGGAGTCCGTGAATCCAATGAAGGTAAGGAGTATATGGTAGCTTCTGAAAGTGTTGCTCTTGATGTAGTGGGTTTTTCTTTGTTGAGAGATGTTTTACCAGGCGAGGCTATATTTATTGATACTGGAGGTAATTTTTATTCGAAACAATGCGTTGAACCCAAAAGTTATACTCCCTGTATTTTTGAGTTTGTTTATTTTGCGAGACCCGATTCTATAATCGATGGAATGTCAGTTTATAAATCAAGACTAAAGATGGGAGAATATTTAGCTCAAAGCATTATAGAAAAAGGTTTGCATCATGAAGTTGATGTAGTAATCCCCATTCCTGATACCAGTAGAACAAGTGCACTCCAAGTAGCACATCATCTTGGGGTTAAATACAGAGAAGGTTTTATCAAGAATAGATACATTGGCAGAACGTTTATTATGCCTGGACAAGATAAAAGAAAGAAATCAGTTAGACAGAAACTCAATCCAATTGAACTTGAACTAAAAGATAAAAATGTACTACTTATTGATGATTCAATAGTTAGGGGTACAACATCGAAGCGAATTATAGAAATGACAAGAAGCGTTGGAGCAAAAAAAGTATTTTTTGCATCCGCAGCCCCTCCAGTAAAATACCCCAATGTTTATGGTATTGATATGCCAGCATCGAGTGAATTGATTGCAAGTGGAAAGAGTGAAGAAGAATTAGCTGATTTTATTGGTGCAGATTGGTTAATTTATCAAACTCTAGACGATCTAATTGAGGCTGTAAAATTTGATGAAACCGGCGTTCAAGCCTTTGATACTTCATGTTTTTCAGGAGAATACGTGACCAATGATATTAGTCAGAAATACCTGAAATCACTTGAGTCAAAAAGAAGCGATGATGCTATTAGAGAGTCTGAGCAGTTAAGAAAGCAAATTGAAATTAATGATCCTTCAATCTCTGCTAATTAATAAGATCAATTAAAACTGGATCCTCATTAGACCAATCTAAGATAATTACACTTTCATCCGTCCAGTCACCAAGAACGAAACGTTCGCAATAATGATTATTGCTTTCAATGATATGTTTAGCCGGTCTATGGGTATGGCCATGGATAATTAAATCAACTTGATGGGCATTAATTACTTTTTCTATAGTTGCTTGATTGACATCCATTATAGTCATTGATTTCTTTTCTTTAGAGTTCTGACTGGCATCTTTGGCTTCTCCTGCAATTTTTAATCTTTTACTTATAGGAAAACCTAAAAAATCCTTTTGCCAATCTTTATTTCGCACAATTTTTCTAAACATTTGATACTCAGTATCATCAATGCAGAACTTATCGCCATGAGAGACCAGAACTTTTTTATTTTTATAAGTAAAAACATATGGATCAGAAATTAATTCCACACCGGTTTCTTCTAAGAATTTATTTCCGATTAAGAAGTCACGGTTGCCATATAGGAAATAAGTTTTTATATTACTAGTTGTAAGCTCCAAAAGCGCACTCTTAATGTCTTGATGTAATGGTGTTTCATGATCATCTCCAACCCAGGATTCAAATAAATCACCAATGATATAGAGCTCAATATCATCTTTATTATTTTTTATGAGGCTCTCAAGATAGGATTTAAACATAGATGTAATAAGAGGCTGATCATCATTAAGATGGAGATCAGAGATAAAAACTTTTTTCATTTATTACCCTCTTTAACTCAGAGTATCGATTAATTGATTCGAGAAGCCTCTAAAACAATCACTGGAGAGATCGGAACATCTTGCATTCCGTTCATTGATTGAGTTGCACTTCCAGCAATCATATCAATTACATTAAACCCTTCAATCACTTCACCAAACACTGCATAGCCCCATCTGGTAGCCATAGGGTCTAATGTAAAATTATCAACCAAGTTAATATAAAACTGAGAGCTCGCTGTATGTGGATCTGTTTCTCTTGCCATAGCTATTGTCATTCTTCTATTACTAAGGCCATTACCCGATTCATTGATAATATTAGGGTAGGTTTCTTTTGATTCCAGGTCTGAAGTGAAGCCACCACCTTGAATAACAAAGCCTTGGATCACTCTATGGAAAACAGTGTTCTCAAAAAAATCATCTTCAATGTAACGAAGAAAATTCTCAACTGTGAGTGGAGCTCTATTTCTATCCAATTCAATTATGAATGATCCTGATGTAGTCACTATTTTAATTTGAGGGTAATTTTCTGATGCAATGTTTTCATTGATTATTAATAAAAATGCTAATGTTATTAATATTGATTGTTTTAGATATTTTTTCATTGTTATAATTTTTTAATTAAATTTTAATCCACTTATCGGATGAAATCTTCCTTTCTTTTTTGTTATCACTCATGTTAATGCTCGAAGCAATGAGTGTATTTTTTAAAAGCATGGCCACTGTCATTGGTCCAACTCCACCTGGCACAGGTGAGATCCATGAAGCTTGCTCTTTTGCAGTTTTAAAATCAACATCGCCAGTAACTTTGCCATTTTCATCTCGATTGATACCAATATCAAAAACAACAGCATCTTTCTTAATCCAGTTACCCGGTATGATTCCTATCTTACCAACCGCAACGGCTAAGATTTCCGCTTGATTGACAAAACTTTCTAAATTTTTAGTAAATTTGTGACATACCGTTGTGGTAGCTCCTCTTAGTAATAACTCTAGCGCAAGAGGTCGCCCTACCAAATTAGATGCACCCACTATCACAGCATGTTTTCCCATTGGATCAATGCCAATGTAATCAAGCATAGTAATAACACCAATGGATGTGCAAGGTCTCAAGACTGGTATCCTTTGCATCAGCCTTCCTATGGTGTAAGGATGAAAACCATCAACATCTTTAATCGGATCTATTGATTCAATAATTTTTGTTTCGCTTATATGATCTGGAAGAGGAAGTTGTACCAGAATTCCATGAACTTCAGAATTATTATTGAGTGATTTAACTAATTCTATTAATTCTTTTTCAGATGTATCTTCAGGTAGATCATGATTGAATGATTTCATTCCTACTTCTTCGCAGGCAATTCTTTTGTTTCTAACATAAATTGCGGAGGCTGGATTATCTCCAACTATAACAACTGCCAAACCAGGAGGACTTATTCCATCATTAATATTCTTAGCAATACTTTTCTTAATTTCAGAAATAGTTTCTTGAGCTATTTTTTTTCCATCTATTATATTTGCTGTCATTATCTGTCCTAAAAAAGGTAATACATCATATCAGACAAGTATGTATTTTTAGAAAAGAACAATCTTTTTTTTAAAAGGTATCTGATTTTATATAAATATCAGTATAATACCCAATCTTGATACTTATAAATCAAATCGGGGCATAGCGCAGCCTGGTAGCGCATCTGCTTTGGGAGCAGAGGGTCGGGGGTTCGAATCCCTCTGCCCCGACCAGAAAATCTTTTTCTGTAAACTAACTCGTAGTTTAAAGCATAAATTCTATGTCTTATTATCGTATATAAACATAGAGTTCTTAATATAAAAGAATTAATGAGCCTTAAGATTTATTGTTGTTCATTTCAAAGTGTCCGTTATAGAGACACAATGTTGTTTCTAGTTGTCTACAATGCTTTCTCTGCATATCTTTGTATTATCATTAATATGAATTGAATTATATTTAAGGGGAAAAATATGAAACTAATCCAGAAACTAACTTTGTTATCTTTAACGATAGCGATGGTATCGTTTGCTTTACCGGCAAATGTTTACGCTCAAGACGGGGCTTTAGCAATCGAAGAAATAATCGTTACTTCTCGTAAAAGAGAGGAAACTTTAATGTCAGCACCTGTCACTGTTACCGCTTTTGGTTCAAAAGAAATTGCAGAAATGGCACTTGATGAATTACCAGATCTCGTTAATTTCACACCAGGCTTTCATTACTCAGAACATTCTGTTGGTAAGGGTGGTCGATTTAATCGTCGTTTAATCTTTAGAGGAATGAATCCACGAACCGATCGACAAACACGGCAAGGTGCCACAGTCTTTATTGACGGTGCTCCAATTCTGGGTTCAGAGATTGGCAGTACTGATAATTATGAACGAATAGAAATTATTAAAGGACCTCAAAGTGCTTACTTTGGTCGTTCAACTTTCTCTGGCGCTATCAATGCCATAACTAAAACGCCAAGCGATGAATGGAAAAGTAGAATTAGTGTCGAGGCTGCTAACTTTGGAACCACGGATATTTCAGGTCAAATAGAAGGACCAATAAGCGATACTCTGTCAATGCGATTAAGTGCTAGAAAATACGATACTGATGGTGAGTATGATAACGCTAGCGATCCAGGGACCACTCTAGGCGCAGAGTCGACAACTGACGTTTCCTTGTCTTTATTTGCTCAACCTAGCGATAATTTATCAATCAAAGTTCGCTTACACTCTTGGGTTGATGATGATGGCCCTTCAGTTGGTGTTTTTGTTAATCGCAATGAACAAGGAGAACTGTTTACCTGTAATCCTAACGGCGGTACCGTAGCCGGTGGCAAGTGGCTTTGTGGCGATGTCCCATACCAGGGCTCTTCTCTGGTTGGAATGGATACAATTATAACTCCTGTATTACAGTCGAAGTATTTTAGTTCGGACATGATTGCTTCATATGATCGTATGTTTCAACCAAAACATGCTATGGGATTAGAGAGACACGCTAAGGAAGCTAGTTTAGTCATAGACTATGAGATGGATAATGGAATGACGCTATCATTTCTTACTGCTGCTCATGAGAATGAGTACAGTAGTTTTGAGGATTTTGATCGCCGAGTTACCGCTGGCTTGTTAGGCAACTATTTGGGGTTTATGGCATCAGCTGATACATATAGCATGTCCATGACTCAAAACAAGGATTCTAGTAGTGAGATTAGACTGACATCTGCTGCTGATAGCCAGATAAATTGGATGGTTGGCGCTAGTTACACTTCGATTGAAGCTAGATTAGTAGGCTATAATGTTCTCTGGGGTGGAACACCTAGGCCTACCCAGAGTATCAGTACTTTTGATCCAGAGACTAGTGCTGTTTTTGCCTCAGTTAGTTATGATATAAACGATACTTTATCATTAAGTCTTGAAGCACGTAAGCAAGATGACAAGGTCATTGAAGGTACTCTTGGAAATGAACCACTGCAGAATACATTCTCAAGTACCACACCTCGTCTCATTGTGGATTACAAGCCCAGAGAAGGCTTAACTTATTATGCTATTTATGCGAAAGGCATAAACCCAGGTCAGTTTAATGCTGGTCTATTGGGAAGAACTCAGGGTGAATTAGATCAGATAGCCGCACAAGGCGGTGGCGGTATCAGTGTAGATGAAGAAGAAATCACTAATATAGAATTTGGTACTAAGGCTCGGTTTTGGGACGATCGCGCACAGATAACAGCGGCTGTTTATTTCTCAGATTGGGAAAATGCTATTGCACCAGAGATTTTATCGATTGTTAATGCTGCCGGTGATGGTGAAAATATTCAAGTAAACTCCAATGGCGGTCAGGCAGACCTCTCAGGTCTTGAAATTGAGGGAACGTTTTTAGTGTCTGATAATTGGACAATTGATATGACATATTCATTAAATAAGTCAGATATTAATGACTTTGAGAGTGCAGATGCACTAGCTCTTTTTGGTAATCGAACCATTGATGGAATGGGTAATAGTTTTTCTCGTTACCCAGAGAAAAGCAGTTCATTATCAGCAATCTATGCTGAAACTATGGAGTCTGGAAATGACTTTTTTGCAAGGGGTGATTTGATTCGTCAAGGTAGTACATGGATGACTAATGCTAACGTTACTAGTACTCCTGCTTACTCTGTATTTAATCTAAGAGTAGGGTTGCAATCTGACACTTGGCGGGCTGAGGTTTATGCAAACAACTTGCTTGATAAAAAAGGTTACTCCAATCTTCAGCTTTTCCCTGATCTATCAGGTCTAAGTGGTCCTTTCACTAGAGGAATCATGGCTGGAATGATTCAGCAGAGACAAATTGGAATTCGTACTACGTTTGATTTCTAATTTCTTAAGGGCACGCCTCCCCAAAAGTGTGCCCTTTTTCAATTGACTGGGATCTAGTATTCTAGAACAACATAAATTTTTCTAGCGGTTCATTTGTCAAACCAATACCAAAGAACTGATGTCTAAGATTTTTAATATAATTACTCATTATGAAACACCGTAGTTACAAAGGTAAACTTCTTTATCTCACTGATGGACAAGGTGAAATGGGCCGAGAGACATTTCACATAACAATTCAACCAGATGGCAAACGCACTATGCGTGCAACTTGTGAAATGGATGATGATCGTCTAATTCGTGATGTGATTCTCACTGTTAATAAAAATTGGTACCCATTGGATGCTTACGTTCAACTTAATATAGAAGGAAAACATGTTGGTAATACGTGGTACCGTTTCACAGATCACACAGCTGAATGCGAAGGATATACAGCAAAGGAAGGCCGCTTTAGTCAGCGTTTTAATTCGGATAATAGGATACGATTTTTTGGAGCCCACCCATTGCATGGTGACGCATGGGGCTTAGCCATATGGAAACGTGACAAAGACAAGGACCCCTCAGAACTTGGAATGTGTTTTGCTTCCTCTCATTTGCCAAATGGTGGTTCTGGCCCCATGCTTGAGCCAGCAGACAATTCATTAACACAACATAGATACATTGGTACCGAAGAGATCACTGTTCCAGCTGGCACTTTTCAGACAGAACATTTTCAGTTCCTCGTGGATGATTATCCTCCTATTGATATCTGGGCTATTGGCAAAGATTATGTGCCTGCGAGACTTCGATGGGACTATCTTAAGCAAACTTATGACTTGGTGGAGCTGACTGGTGACGTAGAATAAGAATCTATTCAGATGGCTATTAATTAAATATCAATTCTTGTCTACAAGGACCCATTACTAATACAACTTGATCACATGAGTCAAAGTATGGGGTAGCAAAAATCAGACCGTCTGCTTTTTATTTTTTTGCAGATCCACCAATAAATTGTCCTTTTTGCCAAGCTCCCTCTTTAGTAGTGTTATCGTCAAGGGTTAATATACCATCTCCATGAGGCATTCCATCTTTCCACTCTCCGAAGAAAACATCTCCATTAACTTGGACAAATGTACCAATACCATGAGGTTTTCCTTTCCACCAATCTCCGTGATAGATACCGCCATCAGGATATATAAATGTTCCTTTACCTTGTTTATTTCCATGATCATAACCGCCTATATAAGTACCACCATCGTTGTACATAACGGCACCTAGCCCATGTTCTCGATTATCATGCTCTCCGACATACTTACCACCTTCAGAATAGGCATAGGGGCCTAATAGCTGCTCCTCATCACCACTCCAATCAATGGCGTATTTGGCATTATTTAAAAAAGTGTAGGTACCGTAACCATGGGCACGATCATTCTCATAGTAACCAGTAACAATACCTCCATTGTTACGAGTTTCTTTTCCTTTACCGTGTTTTTTTCCTTCCTTCCATTGTCCAATATACTCAGAGCCATCACCATAACGCATTGTGCCAACTCCAGTGACACAATCACCGGAGATACATTCATCATCAGTACTATAAACGGATGATGGCATTAGGAAGATTATAAATGGAATAATAAAAAATGATCGTTTCATATCAAAGTTGATAAAAGATAAACACATCTGACTAACGATAAACTCCATAGGATGTCATCTGCGTAACATCAGGGTAAAAAATCCCAATAGCAGCTTGACGACTAGATCGCGAGGTATAAACAATTGCACCTTTGTTTGTAATATCGATATTAGGGTTATCTGTTTTCCTAGGTAAAGGATAGTAAGAGAACTTTTCCGTGTCAGGATCAAATTTAATCAGTGCACCACCGAGCCCTTGATCTCCAAACCAAACTTTATTTTTATGATCAGCCATAATTCCATAGGGTGTTGACAATGGTATTGTTCTATCTTCACGGAAAGGCAAAACTGGGTATTCTTTTTGACTTCCTGTCTCAGGGTCTAAGCGTCCAAGCAACCCAGAACGGTTCAATGAGTACCAGACAATACCTTCTTTATCGACCATAACTCGATTCATAGAACAAGGACTGGCAAGTGCAGGGTATTCTTTAAACTGCTTGGTGTTTGAATTAATAACACCCACTTTGCAACCAAATAACTCAGCGAAATAAACATTATCCTGTTGATCAACATCAATACCATAAGGAAATGAATTAGGCGTCGGTATCTCATACAAACTAACTTTTTCTGTTTCACGATCCCACACACCCATCTTATTTCCAGTGATGACTGTAAACCAAACATTCTCTTTGGAATCTAAGTCTGGAGTATGTCCTTGAATGTTATATACCTTTCCTTCTGGATCCATAGGGAAACGGTCCATTTTACCAGTACTTGGATTCAGACGACCCACATGTTTCCCATAAAATTCAATCCAAAAAATATCATCACTTGAATCAATGGTCATTCCATGTGCTTGTATGTAGGGGGTTCCATTAACTCTATCAATGTCAAAGGGATAATGTGAATATTCAGCAGTTCTGGGATCAAGTTTGCTGACGCCAATAAAACTATTGGTACCCCAAATATTACCGTCATTATCGATATGAGGCTCCAGAATTCTATGCTTACCTGCTTCCGCTCTTGATCTGAGTGAAAGATCAGTACTAGGGGCTAAGGGCAGCATGTATTCTATAAATAAACCTTTTGATAGTTCAGCTTCATCCAAAGGGTATTCAGCCTCAGAAAACAATACGCGATCTTGACTATCAGGGCCGAAATTATCGGCGAGATAATCTGACAATATATCTTTTTCCTTGTCTGTTATATTTCCTACACCAGATCCCTCTTGAATCATTGCACCACGTCTCGCATTGGGATCTAGCATTAAACCTATCATTGCGTTCCATGCTGCTTTATCAAACTTGTAAGAAGGTAAATGCATTTGACCATGACAGGTCATGCAAGTTCTCTCAGCTATATCTCTCCCAGCTCCTGCTGGATATAATTCATCATAGGAGACCGCGTTGTCTGCTTTCGTATTTCTAGGATTGAAAGTTAATGGATCTGCTGGACCTGTTTTGAGAGTAAAATCAAAAATTATTTTCTTGCTTTTCTCAATTCTCACCCAACGATGCTCTGAACGAAGTTTCTCATGTTCTGACCAAATCTCATAAGCGCCAACCATTAGATTGGGCATTCTATATTGCCCTTTATTGGTGTACACCATGTAAAGCATATTTTTATCTAAGTTTTTAGCATACACTTTCGCAGCTGTAAATTTGTTTGGCCCTGAAACACTACCCGACATGACTCCAGTTTCTGGTACTTGTCCTAATGTGGTTTCATCACTGTATGCCGTATTAGTAGTTATTCCAGTAGAAATCCATACTAATGCAAGCAATAATTGTAGCGTTTTATTCATTCTTACTAGCTCCTAATGTTATTTTTTTTAAGTCACGTAAAAGGTCAAAATAAATCTATATAATTAATCTAGCATTAACTAACCTCTGCGATGATCCACAATAACAAATATGTCTCAATATTGGGCAATTCATAGGTGCAGAGCTTGCCCATTATTGAGGCAAGTATTCTGTTGAACTTGCTCTTGTTATACTTGTTCCTATGATTAGGGCAGTAATTATGTAATTATCAGGAACTATAAAACACTCTATAAACCACGTTCAATTAAGGAAAATAATTTATGAAAGCACTTCTATGTCTAGACTTTGAAAATGATATTGTACATCCAGAAGGTAAGGTAGCGGGCAAAGGATATGCAGCATTTAATCAAACTCACCAATGCCTTGAGCGAGTGGCACAAACTCAATCGAAATTTAGACAAGCTGGTTTTCCTGTACTACATATTCGTGTAGGTTTCTCAGCCAGCTATGCAGAACAACCAAAAACTTCTCCACTCATGGGACAAGCCCATAAATTCGAAGCCTTTAAGTTGGAAAGCTGGGGCACTGAATTTTTAACTGAAGTGGCTCCATTGCCAGATGAGTTGATTATCACTAAACATCGAGTTGGTGCCTTTTATGGAACGGCATTGAACCTCACACTCAACACCATGGGTATTAAAGAACTATTCTTGATTGGAGTAGCCACTGACATGGTAGTCGAGTCAACTGCAAGAGAAGCTCACGACAGAGATTTTATGGTAACCGTAATCTCTGATTGCTGTATCGCTGCCAATGATGAAGATCATCAGCGTAGCCTGAAAAATATGGAGAAATTAAGCACGATCATTACCACTGATGTTTTGGAGTTAAATTAATTAGATGACAGTTAAAAAACCATCAATCATCTTGTTGCTGACAATATCTTTCTGGCGAAATAAAGGTTAAGCCGATGTGGAAGAGTGAAATAATTATGATGAATGGAAAACTTATGCCATATGCAGATGCAAGCATACACCCGTTATCTCTTGCCGTGACATATGCCACAACTGTTTTTGAGGGGTTGCGTGCCTATCATGTACCAGAAACCAATCAGTTTTCTTTATTCCGTGTAGAAGAACACTTAAAACGGCTAAAAGTGGGTATGAAGGTGATGCGATTTGAGGATACTTATGAAAGCAAGTATTTGACAGATTGTTTGATAAATCTGATAAGAGCAAATAAACCCGACTCTGATGTGTACATCAGGCTCTTAGTTTACATTGAAGGTCAAGGCTTGTTATCGACCACAGGTCCCATTGGATTTACGGCAGCGGCTATGCCTAGAAAAAAAAATACCTTTGCTGAACATGGAATGAGTTTAGGAGTAAGTTCATGGAGGCGACTATCTGATAATGCAAGCCCGCCCAGAATCAAAGCAACAGCAAATTATCATAATGCTCGTTTAGCTGTTCATGAGGCAAAACTAGATGGTTATGATGGTGCATTAATGCTCACCCCAGATGACTATGTATCTGAAGCACCCATTGCCTGCTTTTTCATGGTTCGAGATGGCAAACTGATCACACCTTCATGCTCAAGTAATATTTTAGAGAGTGTCACTCGGGATACTATTATCACTCGCTACCAAGAAACAACAGGACATCAGGTTGAGCAGCGGAGCGTTGATCGCAGCGAATTATACTTTGCAGATGAAGCTTTTTTATGCGGTACCGGACAAGAAATTATTCCAGTTACATCCATTGATCATTTCAGCGTAGGTGACGGAAGCATAGGGCCAATCACAGAGAATATTAGACAAGATTATTTTAACATAGTTCGAAATCCCAACGCAGATCACAAAGAGTGGCGTACCCTAGTTTAGAACTATAATTCTTTGCTCAGTAATTTTCATTTTCCATTTGCTCAACGATCTTCGATACCGCTTCCGCCATTACTGGTATAAAATCATTCAGAGCTCTTTCTTTAGTCAATGCTGAAGTTGCATAGCGAATAGTCATTGCCCCAACAATATTGTTATTTTTTTTAATAATTGGTATCGAAAGGGATGTCAAATTAGAGATTCTCATGTACCCAACATAGGATTTATTTCTCTCCCGTTTGTGTATAGAATAACCCTGTTTTTTTATTATTTTTAGCGATTTTATTATTTCTTCTACCGATTGTTTGGTTATATCAACCAAGCGACCAGTATCACGTAAGACATTGAGAATATCACGTTGTTCAATGAGATTTAGATAAGCTAAAATACATGGTCCAGATGCATTTCCAAGGATAGGGACATTATAACCACTACTAAAATGCTCTATTGCTAAGGGGCTAGCTTTATCTGTGTTGTC
>Ga0209403_10000625_pt1 | contig 51050 bp, 45 predicted proteins | sample ArcticOcean_MG_C_8_FD_187440 | JGI IMG/M metagenome (GOLD analysis project Ga0209403, IMG submission 187440) | Marine microbial communities from western Arctic Ocean - ArcticOcean_MG_CB11_86 (SPAdes) (version 2) | ecosystem: Environmental > Aquatic > Marine > Oceanic | place: Arctic Ocean... | reverse complement strand
TAATGGTGGCAGTCCAGGCGCGCTTGGTCACAATTGGATAGAGAGGAAGAATGGCACTAAACAACAGATGACGGGTACTGATAAGGCTGATGTTTTCAATGGAGATAAGATAGTTATTGAAACACCAGGTGGTGGAGGATATGGGAAATCAAATATCAATAAGTAAATTTAGAGCGTATCATTTGAAGACATCAAGATATATGCATTTTAATAAAATTAGTTTACAGAATGCATAAATAAAATAAATTTAACTTTATTACTATTTTAGAATTACCGATGCAAAGTAATATTTGCGCTTACCAACCAAACTAGCAGTGATTAGATTTAATGCCGGTTCCAAAGGATAAGGTCGATTCTAGTGGTATACCTGAATAGGTTTTTTTTGTGAGTAATGCTACATCTTCTCGTCTGCTTATCTTTACTCTTGCGGCGATAACTGCTCTGGGCCCAATGTCTATGCAGGTCTTTTTGCCTGCTTTACCAGCTATACAAGACGCATTTAATGTTTCTCCAATGCGAGCTCAGTTGGTGTTGTCGGCTTCTCTTATGTCTATAGCTATCTCTGCGCTAGCCTATGGACCAGCTTCTGATCGATATGGAAGACGACCAGTAGTGTTAATTGGTTTATCAATATTTTTAATAGGAAGCATGATTTGTGTTATTTCAACATCAATATGGATGTTAATATTTGGGCGTATTGTACAGGCGATTGGCGGTGCTGCTGGAATGGTTCTTAGCCGAGCAATTATTCGTGATCTATACGATCGTGAAACAGCTGCAAGAATGTTAGCCTATATGGTTACGGTTCTGGTTTTTGCTCCAATGGTTGCACCCGTTATTGGTGGTGTAATTAATGACTTAGCCGGATGGAGGGCAATTTTTTGTTTTACATGCATTGTCGGGCTTGCTGCAATAATATTGGCCTATCCAAGAGTACCAGAGACCCTGGTTAAGTCCCCTCTGGTGCAGTCAAAAAATGGAATGTTTATGCATTTTGTTACACTAATTAGAATTAGGGCATTTATGGCTTATGCTGGCCAACTAAGTTTTGGTCTTGGTATGTTTATGGCGCTTATTGGAGGAGCACCATTCGTAGTAATCAGAGTACTTGGTAAAAGCCCAACCGAACTAGGATTGTTATTATTGATATTATCAGCAGGTTTTATGGTCGGTACTTTTATTACTGCCAAGGGAGGGGCCCGTATTGGTGTAGACCGTATGATAAGAATTGGTAGCAGTCTATCTGTGCTTTTTGGGGTGATTATGTTAGTTTTAGTTTTAGCTGGTGAATGGACGGTTTGGGCTATATTTATACCAAGCACAGGGATGGCTTTTGCTAACGGTTTAATTATGCCGAATGCTCAAGCGGCAGCAATAAGTATTAATCCTCAAATAGCTGGCTCAGCATCAGGTTTGATGAGCTTTATTCAAATGACGACTGGTGCAATATTTGCTCAGACTGTTGGCGTTGTTCAAGATGGGACCCCTATTCCTATGGTTCTGATAGTTACGATAGCGGCCATACTTGGTTTAGTTTCTATTTTGCTTTTACCAAAGACAAAAAGCTTAGAAATATAAAATATAATTATGTTTATTGTTTAATGAATTTTGTATTTTATTCGCCTTGGGCTCTTCCTTCACGACGTGGATCGGCAGCGCCATATAAACCTTCTTTATTAATAGCAATCACGTGTAAACCACTGTTAAGATTACGTTGACGTAGCTTGTGTCCACGTTGAATTAGCGGTTTTATAAAACTGATTGCTTCCGTTGCGAGCTCAATTTCAGTGTCGCCGTTTCTGTTTACTACGTGACCTAGGTTAATAGCTGTTTGTATGTCCAATCCCCAATCTAAAACTGCAATAAGTGTTTGAACTACATAGCTGATGATCCTACTACCCCCAGGGGATCCTACAATAAGTATCAGGTTTTCATCTTGGTCGAATACCATGGTTGGAGCCATAGAGCTGCGCGGTCTTTTCCCGGGTTGAACTCGATTAGCAACTAGTTTGCCATCGATAATAGGTAGAAATGAAAAATCCGTTAGTTCACTGTTTAGTAAAAATCCTCTTACCATTATTTGGGAGCCAAAAGCACCCTCGATGGTAGTTGTCATGGATACTGCATTACCTTCTTTATCTATAATAGAAATATGACTTGTCCCAGGTCTTCCAAGAGATGAATCTGAAATAAAATTGGACGTTGATAGCTGTCCAGGGGTTCCTGCCATAGCGGGTGTTGGTATGGATGAACTTAAGTTAATTAGCTTTGCTCTCTCGGATAAGTATAATTTATCGAGTAATGCTTTTATTGGTACAGGTACGAAATCAGAGTCTGCTAGGTAGAGTGCACGATCAGCAAAAGCGAGTTTCCCAGCTTCAATTATAAGATGCCAGCTATCTATGCTTTCCGGTCCTAGGTTTGAAAGATTAAAGTTTTCTAAGATGCCAAGTATTTGTCCAACACTAAGTGCTCCAGAACTTGGCGGGCCCATGCCGCATATTTTATATGTTCTATATGTATGGCAAATAGGTTCTCGTTTAATTACTCTGTAATTTTTTAGATCTGCTAAATTAAGTTTTCCTGGATTACCTTTGGCACTGACAACTTCGGTTATTATGTCTTTAGCTATTTCACCTTCATAGAATATTTGTGCCCCATGGTTAGAAATCTTAGATAAGGTTTCGGCAAAAATTACATTATTCATAATATCCCCTGGTTTAAGAGTTTTTCCTAAGGGAAAAAAATAGTCAGAGGATGCTTTATACTGTTGTATCCTTTTTTTACGTTTACCTTTTAATGATTCTATTAGTCGATCAGAGGCAGGAAAACCATTGATTGCTAGAGTTATAGCTGGTTGGAATAATTGGTCCCAGGGCAAACGGCCATGAGCTTTATGCACGTGCTCTAAAAGTGCCAGTGTTCCAGGGACCCCAACTGACCGACCGCCTATGGCTGCTTCATAGAATCCCATAGGTTCTCCGTTAGAAGTTAAAAAGAGACTTTCTGTAACTTCTGCTGGGGCTGTTTCACGTCCGTCATAGCTTATAAGTTCTTTGGTTTTTCCGTCTAAATAAATTAGAAAAGCACCGCCACCGATGCCAGAACTTTGAGGTTCGACTAGGTTAAGAACTAATTGTGTGGCTATGGCCGCGTCTACCGCAGTGCCATTTGCTTTAAGTATCTCAGCGCCTGCAGAGACAGCTGCAGGATGAGCTGCCACCACCATATGCTTTTTAGCTTTAACCAGGCTTTGTAAAATAAGTTTATAACCATCCTCTGGTTGTAGGTCCTGTGAATATGCCGATGTCGTAAAAAGTAGTGAAAGCAAAATAGCTTTGTAGCAAAAGTATTGAAGGTATATTTGCAAATTTATCTTCAGAGAGTTCAACATAAATTAAAGTTTACATGAATTAGTTTTATATCAAAATATGATTTTTTAAGAATTATTCAGCCGTTATTAGGGGATAAAATATAAATTATTATAATTTATGAATATTTTGAACTACAAATACACGGAGGGCACTAGATAAGCTGCCTTTACAATGTTGATCAATTTCGGTGATTAGCTGATTAACAGATTTTTGACGCTGTGATGCCAAATTTCGTAATTCATCCCAGAAGATTGTTTCTAAAGAAACGCTGGTGCGATGCCCTGAAACCACTACGGATCTTTTCTTTATAACATCTTGATTATATAAATAGTCAGTTACACGTAATGTCATTTTGGTTCTGTCATGTTTTCTGGCCGCACCCATTCATCGTATTGATCAGCAGTTAGTAGACCTAATGAAATAGCTGATTCTTTTAGTGTAGTTCCTTCTGCATAAGCCTTCTTTGCTACTTTTGCAGCATTATCATAGCCAATATGAGGGTTTAATGCTGTCACTAACATCAATGATTGTTCCATAAGAAGATTAATTTGCTCTTTATTAGCAATAATTCCATCAACACATCGCTCTGCAAAACTACGTGCTGAATCGCCAAGAAGCTGAATTGACTGTAATAAGTTATATATTATAACGGGCTTGAATACATTTAGCTCAAAATGTCCGTTACTACCTGCAATAGTGATTGCAACGTGATTACCCATAATTTGGGCAGCTACCATTGTTATTGCCTCAGATTGTGTTGGATTTACTTTACCCGGCATGATTGATGATCCAGGCTCATTTGCAGGTAGCGTCAATTCCCCAATTCCACTGCGAGGACCTGAGCCCAAAAGACGTATGTCATTAGCAATTTTCATAACTGCCGTTGCTCCGACATTCAATGAACCGGAAACGGCAACAAGGGTATCATGAGCTGCTAATCCAGCAAACTTATTAGGCATAGTTATAAAATCTTTACCAGTGATACTACTAACTTCTTCCGCGAATTTTTCAGAAAATCCTATTGGAGCGTTCAAGCCCGTGCCAACTGCTGTTCCTCCCTGAGCTAATTGTAGCAGTTCTGGCATATGACGTTTTATTCCTTCTATAACATTCTCTATTTGAGCGACGTAACCAGAGAATTCTTGTCCTAGGGTTAGTGGTGTGGCGTCTTGTGTGTGAGTGCGGCCAATTTTTATGACTTTGTTAAATTCTTCTTTTTTGTTTGATAAAGCACGAGATAATTGCCCTAATGAAGGTAATAGCTGATTTTCTATCTCCAGCGCACTAGCAATATGCATGACAGCTGGAAAGCTGTCGTTAGATGATTGACTAAGGTTGACGTGGTCATTTGGGTGAACTGGAGATTTATCTCCTCTCTTACCACCAAGAATTTCATTTGCTCGATTTGCTATGACCTCATTGGCATTCATATTAGTCTGAGTACCTGAGCCAGTTTGCCAAACAACCAAAGGGAAGTTTTCGTCGAATTTTCCATTAATGATTTCTTGTGCAGCTTGATCAATGGCCATAGCTAATTTTTTATCTAATTTATTTAGGTGTAGGTTTGCTCTGGTGGCGGCTTGTTTTTGAATGCCAAATGCGTGAATAAGTGATAATGGCATCTTTTCATTACTGATTGGAAAATTTATCAAGCTTCTTTGAGTTTGAGCTCCCCAATACTTGTTATTTGGTACTTCTATTTTGCCCATCGTGTCTGATTCGATCCGAGTATCTGGAGCCATTTTAACCTCTTTTAATAACTTATGAATGTAGTATGAATGTGAATGCTAGCAGATAAAATTTTAAATTCTTATTTAGCAGAAAATATTGGCTTGTTCTCAAGGTAGCTTGTCGGATTATTTATGAGGCACTTAAAGGAGAAGCTAATTTATTAAATAAACAAAAATTTAAGATGTGCCTAACTTCCTATACACTCTATGGAAAATATAATGTGCCCTGTGGTTATTTAGTATAATCCTTTACTGGGTTATTTTTTACGAAATGTTTCAAGACTTACAATTTCTGCACTCTGTTTGATTACATTTTCTTCACTATCATTATCTGCTTTGGTAACGTTAGACGTTGCCGGAATATAATCATTTTTTATTTTCTCTGATGGGTTTTTATCGTTTTCTCTTGGCGTTGATCCAGATTCTGTCGTTTGTAGTGAGTCATCAGCTGTAAATTGAAGACCAAACTTAACTGAAGGGTCCACAAAAGCCGTTAGCGCAGCAAAAGGTATTGTCATTTCGACAATTTTATTGTCAAAACTTAGGCTAACACTGAATTCAAAAACATTTACCCGTAAATCCCAATATTGGTGTTGTATTATTATGGTCATTTCATCGGGATAACGCTCCAATAAGAAGTCAGGTATCATTACCCCTGGGGAACGGGTTCGAAAAGTTATATAAAAATGATGGTCGCTAGGAAGTCCGTGTTCAATAGTGTTTTCTAGGGCTCGACGAACTACACCGCGCAAGGCTTCTTCGACCATACGGTCATATTTGAGAAATTTATTATCCATAGAGTTGATGGAAGCGAAATGTAACCTTTACGTCAATGCCAATGACCATGATTATCTAAAAAAAATTAAATTAATACCGTAATATGGCAAAAGTGGGGGGCTTCTGTTGCCCGGTGCCCCCCGAACCGCGCTTATCTTCGCTTATTAGGCGGCGACAGCGGTGGGCTCAACATTATCGTTGGCACCTATAGTAATGGCCCGATAACGACGGTACCATGCCGAGTGAAAATTAAACCTTTACGCGCGCGTCGATCCTATTTCACCCCCAAAAAGCCTGATAGTGTGGCTAGAAATAAATTTGGTGGAGGCGCCGGGTACCGCCCCCGGGTCCGCATCGTTTATTATGTAGAACGTTTATCACCATAGCTGGGAAAACCCAGCAGAATATTTATAGTCAATAAATAAGCTTGAAGGAAGGGGTTAATAGTTCTTAACTCTTTGAAATGTTTTCCACAGATATTACATTTTTGTATGTAGATGTGCTGTCGTTATTATATTTTAGATATATAATATATTAATGAAGGTATACTTTTTATAAAAACAAGGCAAAAATCGATTGAGTTCATAAGAATGCAAAAATATTTAGATTTACTAGATCATGTGCGAAATAACGGAGTTGAGCGGCCAGATAGGACTGGTACGGGAACACTAAGCGTATTTGGAGCACAAATTCGGTTTGATTTGTCGGAAGGGTTTCCACTACTTACTACTAAACGCCTTCATTTAAAGTCTATAGTCTACGAATTACTTTGGTTTTTAAAAGGTAGTACCAATATATCTTATTTAAATGATAATGGTGTAACGATATGGGATGAATGGGCGGATATAAATGGCGATTTAGGTCCCATCTATGGTCATCAATGGCGGTCCTGGCCAAACCCTGATGGAAGTTGTATTGACCAGATTTTTACCTTGATCAACCAAATTCGAGATAACCCAGAATCTAGAAGGCTTATCGTTAGTGCTTGGAATGTATCAGATATATCTAATATGGCTTTGCCACCATGTCATTGTCTTTTTCAATTTTATATAGCCAATGGAAAACTTTCATGCCAATTGTACCAGCGAAGTGCTGATATATTTTTAGGAGTACCTTTTAATATTGCTTCTTATGCACTTCTTACATTAATGATTGCCCAAGTGTCTGGACTTGAACCAGGAGAATTTATTCACACTTTTGGTGATACACACCTTTACTTAAATCATATTGAACAGGCTGAAGAACAGTTAAAAAGACCTCCTTTTGGGGTTCCTAAAATGTATTTGAATCCTGATGTTATTAATATTTTTGATTTTGACTTCAATGATTTTCAATTGGAAGGTTATAAATTTCATCCACATATACCGGCCGCAGTGGCTGTTTAACAGGTATGGGGTTTAGTCTTTCACTTATTGTTGCTGTTTCGAGAAATGGTATTATTGGTCATAAGGGCGAATTACCGTGGCGCATATCTGATGACCTTAAGAACTTTAAATCTATAACTATGGGTAAGCCTATTATAATGGGACGACGTACTTTCGATTCTATCGGTGCTGCGCTAGATGGTCGTCAAAATATTGTTGTTTCCCGATCTGAAAAAATTATAAATGATGATGTCGAGATGGCTTCTAGTCTTGATAAGGCTTTGAAGATAGCTAGTAAGGTTAATCCTGTAGAAGTGATGATAATTGGAGGCGGTGAAATTTATAATCTAGCGTTGCCAAAAGCAGACCGAATATATCTTACAGAAGTTCACATTGACGTTAAGGGAGACGTGTATTTCCCCGCGCTAAACTCAAAACATTGGGGAGAAGTGTCTCGCAAATTTTTCTCAGCTGAAGATAATACTCCAGCATATAGTTTTGTAGTGCTTGAACGTAATTTTTCAAAAGTATTATAAATGTTTTAGTTAGCTTTCTTAACATAGTTTTAATTTTATAAAGTTAGACTTATTCCATGATTATTTTTGGAGCCATGCGTAATGGTTTACCAGATAAGGTATGGATAATTTTATTGGCTATTTCATTATATATTTCGGAGTAAGAACTTTCAGGTTGGCTGATTACTACAGGATTACCAGTATCAGATGTAACTCTAATATCTAACTCAAGTGGAATTTCGCCAAGGAAATTACAGTTGTGCTTTTCCGCTTCTATCTTGGCTCCACCATGTCCAAAAATATCGGTTCTATGGCCACAATTAGGACATAGAAAAGTACTCATGTTTTCGATTATACCAAGCACTGGAACGTTGACTTTACGAAACATGTTAAGCCCTTTTCGGGCATCAATTAAAGCAATATCTTGAGGGGTGGAGACAATGACAGCACCCGCAAGCGGTACACGCTGAGCCATGGTAAGTTGTGCGTCACCGGTTCCTGGAGGCATATCCACAACTAATATGTCTAGTTTACCCCAATCTACATCTCTGAGCATCTGCTCTAAAGCGCCCATTACCATAGGTCCACGCCATATCATCGGTGTTTCTTCATCAATAAGGAAACCAATCGACATTACTCTTATTCCGTACTTTTCCATTGGTGCAATTCGTTTGTTTGGCAAAGGCTTTGGTTTGCCTTTAATATTCAACATACGTGGTATGGAAGGGCCATAAATATCTGCATCTAGTAAACCGACGCTCAGACCGATTTTTTCCATGGACAGTGCTAAATTTACTGCCGTGGTAGATTTTCCTACTCCTCCTTTACCACTTGCAATAGCCACGATCCATTTAACGTCAGGAGCTAACTCTCTTTTTTTATTGGTTTCTTTTGAATTTACAATGGATGCTGAATTTGGTTCACTTTTATGAGCTGTAAGAACTGCTGTTACGGATGAAATGCCTGATAAACCTAGTATTTTTGCTTCGGCCGCTCGCCTAACTGGTTCCATCATTTCTTTTTCGGAAGGATTAATTTCGATAGCAAAGCTCACATTTCTATCTTTTAAAATTAGACTACTAACCATATTTTTATCGAGGATACTTTTATCTGTGTTAGGTACAGTTACTCCCGCAAGTGCAGCCCAAATATCGTCTTCCGAAATGGCTGTCATATTAGCAAACTCCTATTTTAGTAAAATATCTTCATTTATTGTTTGCTTATCTAGCAAAAAACACAATATTGATATGGTATAGGCTGTAAGACGCTCATTGAAAAGATTAAGCTTTAGTTTCATCTATAGAATATATTATTATTTGAGTTCTTATATTGAGTGTGTAATTAGTGATTTAATACTGACAGGGGATTAACTGATGTCGTGGAATAACCAAGGTAGTGGGGGCGGTGGCCCATGGGGCGGTGGCCCGAAAGGACAATGGCCTCCTAGCGGTGGCGGTGGCGGTGGCGGTGGCGGTGGTGCCACACCACCAAATATTGAGGAAATGCTCCGTCGCAGTCAGGAAAGAGTCAAACGCTTTTTACCAGGAGGCTTGGGTGGTGGACGAGCCATTGCGCTTTTAGCTGTAGGTTTATTAGCGTTATGGTTAATGAGCGGTTTGTATAAGGTCCAACCTGACGAGCAAGGCGTTGAACTACTATTTGGTAAGTGGGACGGTGTTGTTACAGAGTCCGGTCTTCATTGGCGTTGGCCCGCGCCTATTGGTGAGGTGCAAACCCCTAAGGTTACTGTAATTAACCGAGTGAATATTGGCTTTCAAGACGCAAGTGATCTTGGAGGACGTGTATCTGGAACCCGAGATGTACCTCGTGAGAGCTTAATGTTGACCGGTGATCAAAATATTGCGGATGTGGATTTTACAGTACAGTGGCGAATAATTAATGCTGGTAATTATCTATTTAATATTCGCGATCCAGAGGCTACTGTTAAGCTTGTTGCTGAAAGTGCTATGCGTGAAATTGTCGGACAGACTAAACTTGATGATTTAATCACTACTGCACGTGAGCAAGTACAAGGACAGGCTAAAATATTATTGCAGCAAGTGCTAGACGGTTACGGCGCAGGAATTGGTATCGAGCGTATCCAGTTGCAGCTGACTAGCCCGCCTCCGCCAGTTATTGACGCATTTAATGATGTGCAGCGGGCTCGACAAGATAAAGAGAGGCTCCAAAACGAAGCCGAAGCTTACCAAAACAGGATTGTTCCAACGGCACGTGGTGAAGCAGCGAGTGTTATCGAGGAAGCAACAGCTTATAAACAACGTGTTACCAAAGAAGCACAGGGTGAGGGTGCGAGGTTTTCAGAAATCTATCAATCTTATCTTATAGCCCCAGATATAACACGACGACGTTTGTATATAGAGACGTTAAGGGACGTTTTGAAGGGTGCAAATAAGGTGATTATTGCTGAAGGAGCTACTGGTGGGCAAGGCGTTGTACCCTACTTACCTCTCAACGAAATTAATCGTAATCGAACGACCGACGGTGGAGGACAATAATGTCAAGATTTAAGTTTGCAATATTAGGTGCTATCGTTGTCGCGATTGGTATAATGATTAGTGTTTCTGTGTTTACAGTCCGTGAAACAGAACAAGCTTTAGTTCTCCAGTTTGGACAATGGCAACGTACTGCTTCTGATCCAGGCATACAGTTTAAATTTCCTTGGCAGAGCGCTCAGAAATATGAAAAGCGGGTGTTAAGCGTAGACCCGCCGGCCGAAGAGGTTTTGTTGAATGATCAAAAGCGTATTCTAGTTGATGCTTTTGCACGTTATAAAATTACAGATCCACTAAAGTTTTTTCAAACGGTTCGTACCGAAGCAACTTTTCAGAACAGGTTTGGTAACATTCTCACATCGACAGTAAAGGAGGTGGTTGCTCAACAGGCCCTTGAGGATATGTTGTCTGAGAAGCGAAATTCAATTATGGAAACAATTCGAGATAGCGTTGCCAAAAACTCTGCGGGTTTTGGAACTGAAGTTGTTGATATACGTATTGGGAGATCAGAATTGCCTGAAGCAGTTTCTCAGAATGTATATGACCGGATGCGTACCGAGAGAGAGCGTGAAGCTAACTTACTTCGTGCGGAAGGCGAGGAGAACGCAAGACGTATACGCGCAACTGCCGATCGACAACAAGTTGAAATTGTTGCTGAAGCTGAACGTGAAGCTCAAGTTCTAAGAGGTAATGGCGATGCAGCACGTAATGGTATTCTTGGTGAGGCCTATGGACAAGACCCCGAGTTTTTTGAGTTCTTTAGATCCCTTGAGGCTTATCGTGAGACATTCGAAGAGCCTGGGACTACTATGCTTTTAAAACCTGATAGTGACTTTTTTCGTTACTTTAATGACGTTGGAGGACTATCTGGGAGACAATCATCTGGAGCTATAAATAAAAAATAGGCATAAATAATTTGCATTGATTTATTGTTTCTACGATAGGGCTAAGCGGTATTTTTTACTTATTTAGACGGGTTTATTAAACTCTTAGTTTCTAAACCTGTCTAAATTTTCAAAAGCATACATAGTTTTGCTTGCTTTACCGCTGTAAAGCCCGAGTCATGCCCTAATTCAAACATATTGGAAATCTAAATTACTATACTAAATATAGAATTAACAATTTAGTGCTTTTTGTTCGTTATTCTAATTGGTTATATTTTAACTCACCTAAATGGCTGAGGAAGTTGGAAAGTAATTTAGTTTATTAATAGGAGAAACGAAAAAAATGCTGTCTAGACGTACCAATGGAGTTCTCAGGGCTTTTAAGCAGATGCTAAAAATTAAAATTTGGTTGATTCCCTACTTATTGATACCTTATTTTATTATTGCCATTACGTTATTTGTACAGCCTGTTAGCGCCAGATCAACTCCTGATTCATTTGCCGATTTAGCACAGAAACTCTTGCCGGCAGTTGTTAATATTTCCAGTTCACAGCTAATAAGTAAAAACCCTAGACAGCAACCACCAAAATCTCCTCAAGATTTTTTTAAAGAATTTCTTGATAAAAATAAAAAAGAGGGAGGACGGAGGCAAGCCACTTCGTTGGGTTCAGGCTTTGTAATTGATAAAACTGGTTTTGTTGTAACTAATAACCATGTGATTGCAGAAGCAGATGAAATTACTGTTACACTTCATGATGATACCATTCATGTTGCAAGGTTAATAGGACGCGACCCTAAGACTGATTTAGCCTTATTAAAAATTGAAACTGATAAAGACTTACCCTTTGTTAATTGGGGTAACTCTAAGTCAGCCAGAGTGGGTGATTGGGTTATCGCTATAGGAAATCCGTTTGGTCTTGGTGGAACTGTAACAGCTGGCATTATTTCAGCAAAACAACGATATATTAGACAAGGACCTTACGATAGTTTTTTACAAACAGATGCTTCTATTAACAGGGGAAATTCTGGCGGGCCAATGTTTAACATGAGAGGTAAAGTAATTGGTGTTAACACTGCTATATTCTCTCCAACGGGAGGAAGCGTAGGTGTTGGTTTTTCTGTTCCATCTTCAATTGCCAAGAGCGTTGTAGCTCAATTGCGGGAGTTTGGCCGCACTAAACGAGGGTGGCTTGGAGTAAGAATACAAAAAGTTACTTCTGAAATTGCTGATAGCTTGGGCCTTGAAAAGACAATTGGAGCACTTGTTGCGGAGGTTTCAGCTAAAGGTCCGGCGGAGAAAAGTAATATTTTGGCAGGAGATGTTATATTACGATTTGATGGTAAGTTAGTTGAACAGATGCGTGATCTACCCCGTATAGTGGCTGAAACCAAAATTGGAAAACCAGTAAAAGTTGATGTTTGGCGCAAGGGTAAGCGGCAGATATTTAATGTCGTTGTAGGAGAGCTAGAAGAAGAAAAACCTGTTCTGAGTGCTGCCGTACCTCCAGAAAAACCAGATCAGCCTAAAAGTAGTGAAATCGAATCAATTGGTGTAGCGGTTACTGAAATTACAAAGGTAATGCGCGAACAGTACAATGTACCAGATGATATACGGGGTGTACTGGTAATAGGTGTTGCAGCAGGATCAGGGTCAGCTGAAAAAGGCCTGAAGCCTGGAGATATTATTGTCGAAGTGAATCAAGAAGAGGTTTCTCTTCCTGATCAGATAAGTGTAAAAATAAACGAGGCAATAAACAACAGTCGAAATTCTATATTGCTGTTGGTGAATCGTAACGGCACTTTGCGGTTTTATGCAGTACGAATCGATAAGAGCTAATGAATGCCCTTACTTGTCTTAATTATTACAAAAAATTACAGTTATAGAGGGCCGTAGTTTGACAAACACAAGTGATTCAAATGTTAACCCTTCGCGTCTAATGTATCCCTTTCAAGGGTTGAGACCCATACCTGAATCTGTTGATGCGGTAGCGGCTCCACCTTATGATGTTTTATCCAGTTCTGAGGCTCGTCTATTAGCACATGGAAAGCCACTAAGTTTTCTTCATATATCAAAACCTGAAATTGATTTACCTGAAGACACTAATCCATTTTCTAATGCTGTTTATGAAAAAGGTGCTGAAAATATTTGTCATATGCTTGAGACAGGAGTTTTAATTAAAGATAAGAATCCTTGTTACTATATTTATAGATTAGAAACTAAAAACCATATCCAGACTGGGTTAGTAGGGGTGGCTCCCATAAGCGCTTATAATGAAAACCGTATTCGACGGCACGAATTTACACGTCCAGATAAAGAAAACGATCGAGTAAAGCAAATCGACTATGTTAATGCGCAAACCGGACCTGTGTTAGCGGTACATCGGCCTATGGAATCTATTTCTATCATTCTACGAGAGATTACTTTGGAGCGAGCGCTTTATGAAGTTGAGCTAAGTGATGGAGTTAAACATTCCCTATGGCTTGTTGAAGATAATTTAGTTAAAGACCGAATAGACGTAGCTTATGAGATGTTGGATTTTTTATATATAGCTGACGGTCACCATCGCTCAGCTGCAGCCTCACGGGTGCGCGAAATTAGACGAAGTGCTAATCCAAACCATAACGGTAGTGAGGCTTATAACAGATTTTTGATAGTGGCTTTTCCATCCAATGAATTGCGTATATTAGATTATAATCGGATTGTCTTTGACTTAAATAATCTATCTTCGGATGATTTTCTCAATCGCTTAAGCCAGGATTTTGAGGTTACTCTTTCTGATCACCCAGTTAAACCAAACTGTAGGCATGTTTTTGGAATGTATTTAGAAGGGACCTGGTATACATTAACCTTACTTGTACCTCCATCTAAAGAATTATCTATTATAGAGCAGTTGGATGTGCGTATATTATCTGATCGCGTATTAGAGCCGGTACTCGGTGTTGGTGATTTGCGTACCGATCCACGTGTTAATTTTGTGGGAGGCATTCGTGGCCTTGAAGAACTAGAATTAAGAGTTGATAGCGGTAAATGGGAAGTGGCATTTTCTCTGTATCCAACAGAGATTGAAGATTTAATGACAGTTGCAGATATAGGTGAAGTGATGCCCCCAAAATCAACTTGGTTTGAACCTAAACTTGCTGATGGGTTAGTTTCATACCCTATAGATTAAATTAATTTCTATGGAGATATTAGCCTATGACGCAGTCCCCGGTCATTGTGATTGGTGGACCGACTGCCTGCGGTAAGTCTGGTCTAGCACTGGCCATTGCTGAACATTTAGATGGTGTTATAATTAATGCTGATGCAATCCAAGTATATCGTGATTTAAGGGTCCTCACTGCACGTCCTACAGAAGAGGAAGAAACACGAATACCCCATCGTTTATATGGAATTTTGGATGCTAAAGAGAGTTGTTCTGCGGGTAGTTGGCAAGCCTTGGCTATGGCAGAGATTGAAGAGATACGTAATATTGGGAAGTTACCTATTATTGTAGGAGGGACAGGTCTATACCTAAAAACCTTAACTGAAGGTATCGCCCCTATCCCTAACATACCTCTTTCAGTTCGTAAGTCAGTGCGCGAACTTTTTTATAAAGTTGGAAAAACAGAATTTTATACTCAACTCACTAAAAAAGATCCAATTATGGCTGCAAGACTTAAACCCAACGATGCACAACGTCTAATGCGCGCTTGGGAAGTAATTGAAGCGACAGGAAAGTCTATTTCATTATGGCAAAAAGAATCAATTACTACTCCTAAACTAAAGTTTATTATGGTTGTTGCTCTACCCGTACGCGAAGATTTATACGCTGCTTGTGATAGAAGAATTCTTAATATGATTTCTGATGGAGTTATGGATGAGATCAAAGTATTAATGAGGCGCACTAAAAATGAAAAGCTTAACAACCTTCCAGTATTTAAGGCTATTGCGCTTAAGGAGTTCACTTCTTATTTAGCCGGATGCACTGATCTTGATATTGCGATTGCTAAAGCACAACAGCAAACTAGGCGTTATGCTAAACGGCAGATGACATGGTTTCGAAATCAAATCCCTGTTGAGACAGATAAGCACCAAACGAATATAAAGATTTTGAAATATTCTTACCTGAATCATGACAAAATCATTTCAGATATATCTTGACAACAGTATATTTGTTATTATGTTGCGTGCCGGGGTTTGTTGGTCGTTTGAATAGTGGGCCAATATCTTTAGGCTTTTGTTGGATAGTATTAGCTATGTTTTAGCATGCTGATGCTTAGGCTATCTTCTATTAATTTTAGAAGATTGGGTGGATATTTTGAAAGGTATTATAAGATGTCTGAAAATATTATGTCAGGCGCAGAAATAGTTATAAAGGCGCTCGCTGATCAAGGTGTCGAGGTTATATTTGGCTATCCTGGTGGCGCAGTGTTGCCATTATATGACGCTATTTTTAAACAGAATAGAGTGCGTCATATATTAGTACGTCATGAGCAAGGTGCTGTTCATATGGCCGAAGGATACGCGAGGTCGACTGGAAAAATTGGTGTAGTACTAGTAACATCCGGGCCAGGTGCTACGAATGCGGTGACTGGTTTGACAGACGCCCTGATGGATAGTGTACCCTTGATATGTCTAACTGGACAAGTGCCAACCCACCTAATCGGTAATGACGCTTTCCAAGAGGCCGATACCACAGGTATAACTAGACCCTGTACGAAGCATAATTATTTGGTTAAAGACGTCGCAGACTTATCTTCTGTTATGCATGAAGCTTTTTATATAGCTGGATCTGGGCGACCGGGCCCAGTAGTTATAGACTTGCCAAAGGATGTGCAGTTTGCTGAAGGCGAGTATCTTGGGCCAGAAAAAGTTGAGCAACGACACTATCAGCCACAAAAGACTGGAGATCCGCAAAAAATTAAAGAAGCGATTGACTTAATTTCCCAGGCTAAGAGGCCGATATTTTATATTGGTGGAGGTTGTATTAACTCGGGAATTGACTCTTGTAAGGCTGTCTCTGAGTTGGTTAAACTTACTGGCTATCCAGCCACAACAACCCTAATGGGATTAGGTGCAATTCCTTCATCATCACCTCAATGGTTGGGAATGCTCGGCATGCATGGAACATATGAGGCCAATCTTGCTATGCATGGTTGTGACGTCATGATTGCGGTCGGCGCTAGATTCGATGATAGAGTAACTGGTCGAATTGATGCTTTTTCGCCAGGGTCAAAAAAAATACATATTGATATTGATCCTAGTTCAATTAACAAAAATGTTGCGGTTGATATACCCATTATTGGAGATATTGGTTCAGTTATTAGTCAAATGCTGGACTTATGGAAAAAGAAACCTTCTAGGGTAGATGGTAAGGCAATAGAAAAATGGTGGAAACAATTGGATGAATGGCGATCAGTTGACTGTTTGCAATATGAGCAAGGTTCATCACCTAAAGATTCTATAAAGCCGCAATATGCAATTCAAAGATTATACGAGCTTACCAAAGATCGTGAGACTTTTATTACTACTGAGGTGGGGCAGCACCAAATGTGGGCAGCCCAGTTTTATAAATTTGAAGAACCAAATCATTGGATGACTTCTGGCGGGCTTGGAACAATGGGTTATGGACTGCCAGCTGCAATTGGCGTTCAAGTTGCTCACCCAGATAAGTTGGTTGTTGATATTGCTGGCGAAGGTTCAACAATGATGAATATACAGGAATTGGGAACCATGGCCCAATACAACTTACCAGTTAAGGTTTTTATTATTAATAACGAATGGTTAGGAATGGTACGTCAATGGCAGGAGTTGCTTCATGGCGGTCGATATTCCGAATCATACTCAGCTGGTTTACCAGATTTCATTAAACTTGCTGAGGCCTATGGAATGACAGGATTACGGGCATCACAACCTGATCAGGTTGATAGCGTTATTACTCAGATGCTTGAAACACCCGGTCCAGTAATTGTTGATATGGTTGTGTCAAAGGAGGAAAATTGCCTACCTATGATCCCTGGTGGAGCTGCGCATAATGAAATATTACTGGGTCTTAATGAACAGAAAGAACAGACACAATCTGAAGATGGAATGGTGCTGGTCTAAAGTGGTAAATTTATTTATTTCCCTGAACCAGAAATTTGCCCTAGATAGGCTGTTTGGTTGCATTGCTTGCTCCGTTTCCTAAATATGAGTGTAAAATGAAAAAAAATATTGAACGACATGTTCTGGCAGTACTAGTCGATAATGAACCTGGCGTTTTGGCCAGGGTTGTTGGTTTATTCTCTGGCCGAGGCTATAATATTGAAAGTTTAACTGTTGCCACGGTTAGTGAAGATGATTCCTCTTCAAGAATAAATGTAGTAACATCAGGTACTCCAATGATAATTGAGCAGATTAAGGCACAGTTAGAGCGTTTGGTACCTGTACAAGAAGTAAATGACTTGACCACAGAGGGACCTCATGTTGAACATGAGTTTATATTGATTAAAATTACTAATACGGGACCGGAAAGACTTGAAGCGTTACGTATTGCTGATATTTTTCGTGCAAGAGTTGTTGATACAGCGGTAGATTCTTTTGTTTTTTCTATAAATGGCTCACCTGAGAAAATTGAGAGCTTTTTGGAGTTAATGCGTAATCTTGGAATGGTTGAAATTGCGCGATCAGGTGTTGTTGCAATTAAACGTGGTGAAAAAAGAAGAGATAATGATTAAGTTTTTTTAAAATCATTTCAAAGTCTTCGTTGGCAAATGGTACTGCGACATGTAAATAACATCTTGCATTTAAAATTTAGACTTACAAAATATAACACGAACAGACAGGGATTGAGAAAATGCGCGTTTATTACGATCGCGACGCCGATGTAAATTTAATAAAGGGAAAAAAAGTGGCTATCATCGGTTATGGTAGCCAAGGACATGCTCATGCGATGAATTTGCGTGATAGTGGATCAACAAATGTTGTTGTTGCCTTGCGTGACGGCTCCGCTAGTGCTGCAAAAGCAGAAGCTGCTGGTTTTGAGGTTATGAATCCTGCAGATGCCGCAGTCTGGGCTGATGTTGTTATGGTTTTAGTTCCAGATGAACTTCAGGGTGATCTTTATCGTGATCATTTAGTTAATAATATGCGTGAAAACACTGCAATAGCGTTTGCGCATGGCCTTAATGTCCATTTTAGCTTAATAGAACCTAGGGCTGATCTTGATGTTTTTATGATTGCTCCTAAAGGCCCTGGACATACCGTTAGGTCAGAGTACGAGCGCGGTGCTGGGGTGCCTTCACTTCTAGCTGTTCATCAAGATTCTAGTGGTAACTGCCATGATATTGGCTTGAGTTATGGAGCAGCCATAGGTTCAGGCCGCGCAGGAATAATTGAAACTACATTTAAAGAAGAATGTGAAACAGATTTGTTTGGAGAACAGACAGTTTTGTGTGGAGGGTTAACTGCACTTATACAGGCGGGTTTTGATACATTGGTAAGTGCAGGTTATGCCCCTGAAATGGCATACTTTGAATGTGTACATGAGGTTAAATTAATTGTTGACCTCATATATGAAGGTGGGCTGGCAAATATGCGTTACTCGGTTTCTAACACTGCTGAATATGGTGACTATACTAGAGGACCACGAATAGTTACTGATGAAACACGGGCAGAAATGAAACGTATTTTGGCAGAAATACAATCTGGACAGTTCACCCGAGAGTGGATGCTTGAGAATAAGGTTGGGCAAGCTGGATTTAAAACTGTTCGTCGTCTACAGGCGGATCATGGTATTGAAGAAGTTGGTGAACGCCTCAGGTCTATGATGCCCTGGATTGCAGAAAACGCGATGGTCGACAAGAGTAAAAATTAAATATTGATGAACTTAGGATAATATATTCTACTATTACAAAGACAAATATTTTTGATTTTGTTATACTTAATAAGTGCAATTTTTAATAAAATCGTTGCGGTTAACAATAAAAAAGGCCTAAAACTAACTAAATAACATTAATGTTTTAGTAAGCTGTCTACTAAGTATTTTCTCTGTTTAAATTTTTATGGGCTAGTGGTTAATCTGATTTATTGCTAGTTCGGCTTAACTAAGGCAAGGGATTATAGACATTGCATTATTTATTTACGGGATGTGAAGTGGACCGAGGCTCGAAATTTTCTTTCTGCTCCATATTAATAAGTAGTTTTTTTATTTTATGAAAAAGATGTTCAGCGGCAGCTTTAATCAACGACTTAGGTGCCCCTAAACATCATTAGGACCCGTAGTTTAGGGTTTTCATGTTTAGGGGAATAGTTGCGAGTGCTAAAGTTAACGAACCTAACTTGGAACTGGACCAATGACCGCCACAGATATTAAGTCAGTAAATTCTACGCCTCCAATAGGAGGCAATAATAAAGATTATGTACGTATTTTCGATACTACGTTGCGTGATGGAGAACAATCTCCTGGGTGCTCTATGAATTTAGAGGAAAAAGTGAGAGTTGCCTTAATGCTTGAAGAGATGGGTGTTGATATAATTGAGGCGGGTTTTCCGATCGCATCAAACGGAGATTTTGATTCTGTAAGAGAGGTAGCTAGCACCGTAAAAGATAGTATTGTTGCAGGTTTGGCTCGGGCTTCGGTAAATGACATAGATAGAGCTTGGGAAGCATTAAAGGGAGCAGCACAACCTCGGATCCATACCTTTCTGTCTACTAGTCCTTTACATATGAGGGTTAAACTCCAGATGGACCCAGATGAGGTTCATCAGGCTATTATTGATAGTGTAACACACGCACGCAATTTATGTCCTGATGTAGAATGGTCTCCAGAGGATGGCTCCAGAACAGAACATGACTTTCTATGTCGTGTTGTAGAAAGTGCTATTAGAGCTGGTGCGACTACCATTAATATTCCAGATACAGTGGGTTACGCTGTTCCCAATGAATTTGCAGATTTGATTTCTATGCTATTCAATAGAGTGCCAAATATTGATAAAGCTATAATATCGGTTCACTGTCATAATGATTTAGGGCTTGCCGTGGCTAATTCGTTAGCTGCGGTAAATATGGGAGCCAGACAAATTGAATGTACCATTAATGGAATCGGAGAAAGAGCTGGGAATTGTGCATTAGAAGAAGTGGTTATGGCTTTACGAACACGACCGGATTCTATGCCATATGCTACTGGAGTAGATACCACTGTTATAACTCGTGCCAGCCATTTAGTTTCAACCATTACCGGGTTTGCTGTTCAACCTAATAAAGCAATTGTTGGTGCTAATGCCTTTGCGCATGAAGCTGGTATTCATCAAGATGGAGTACTTAAAGATGCCCAGACCTATGAAATCATGACACCTGAGTCTGTAGGCTTAACTCATTCTAATCTCGTTATGGGAAAGCACTCAGGTAGTCACGCTTTTCATGAAAAATTGAAAGAACTAGGGTATGGAGATTTGGGACAAAACGCTGTAGCTAATGCTTTTCAACGTTTTAAAGAGCTAGCAGACAAAAAGAAGGATGTTTTTGACGAGGATATTGTGGCCTTGGTCGATGATACCATACAGCATGATAGTGATCGTATAAAATTCATATCACTACAGGTTGTTGCGGGATCAAAGGGACCACAAACTGCAGAATTAGAGCTTGAGATTGATGGAAAGGTTTTAGCTACTAAAGCAGATGGTAATGGGCCCGTTGATGCAAGTTTTAAGGCTATTAAGGAGCTTTGTCCTCACATAGCTATACTGCAATTGTATCAAGTTCAAGCCGTAACTGAGGGAGCAGATGCTCAAGCCGATGTTACAGTAAGGTTAGAAGAAAATGGTAAAACAGTTAACGGACAAGGTGCTGATGTGGATACTTTAGTTGCGTCGGTGCGTGCGTACTTGCACGCTCTTAACAAATTGAATATTAAAAGAGAAAAGACTGCACCAGAAGCACTTACTGCATAGGTGTAACTCTAGTAACCGTGTGGTTTTGAAGCCAGTAAACGAGGCGATAAATAATGTTTTCGAGAATAATGGGATTTAGATCGGCTGATATGGCTATTGATCTCGGCACTGCAAATACACTTGTTTATGTAAAAGGCAGAGATATTGTACTTAATGAACCTTCGGTTGTAGCAATAACTGAAGTCAAAGGAAAAAAACGTGTTCTTGCTGTGGGAAATGAAGCCAAACAAATGCTTGGACGGACACCTGGCAATATTCAGGCTATACGGCCCTTGCGAGATGGAGTGATTGCAGACTTTGAAGTAGCCGAGGAGATGATTAAAGAATTTATTCGTAAAGTTCATAATCGCCGAGGTTTCCATAGTCCACAAATAATAATTTGTGTTCCTTCTGGTTCAACGGCGGTAGAACGTAGAGCTATTCAAGACTCTGCAGAAAGTGCGGGGGCGCGTCGAGTATGGCTAATTGAAGAGCCTATGGCGGCAGCTATAGGAGCTGGTTTGCCTGTTACTGAGCCTACAGGATCAATGGTTATTGATATTGGTGGTGGCACTACAGAAGTGGCTGTTATATCTTTAGGTGGAATTGTTTATTCGCGTAGTGTTCGTGTTGGTGGTGATATGATGGATGAGGCAATTATAAGTTACATTCGCCGAAACCATAATATGCTAGTAGGAGAGAGCAGTGCTGAACGCATAAAAATAGAGGTTGGATCTGCTTGTCCTCCAGAAAATGGGGATGGTCGTACAATTGAGATTAAGGGACGTGACCTGATGAACGGAGTTCCAAAAACGCTCGTTATATCTGAGCGTCAAATTGCTGAGAGTTTGGCCGAACCTATAAGTGCAATTATTGAAGCTGTTTCGGTTGCTTTGGAAAACACTGCACCTGAATTGGCATCGGATATAGTTGACACTGGTATTGTTTTAACAGGTGGTGGTGCTTTACTTGCAAACATTGATTACGTATTACGCCATGCTACAGGGCTACCAATATCTATAGCTGACGATCCCCTAGCTTGTGTCGTACGTGGTACCGGTCGAACGTTGGATGAGTTACCAAAGTTTAAAGGTATTCTTGAGAGTATGTATTAATATTTGTTTAGGTTTTGTCACTATTTTTAAGGAAGAGTTGTGGCTAAGCGTAGTGCCAAGGTAAGTATAGCTGGACTGGTGCTTCCCGTTCGTTTGTGGACTCAAAGATTTGCATTTTTGGGCTTAGTCCTCCTATCGCTTACACTTATGCTTTTTAGCAGAGCTGAACTATCTAGCGTTAATCAGGTTAGATTAGCTATCGTGGATTTAATTGCTCCCGTAATATTTGTTTTTAGTAAGCCAGTACAGGCTATAGAAGGAGTCGTTTCTAATGTAGAGCGACTGTTTATTATTAATCAAGAAAACCAGAATCTGCGTGAGAATAATGCAAGGTTGATACAATGGGTAGAAGAAGCACGAAGATTAAACATTGAGAATGCTACTTTGCGTGCTCAACTCGAATACGTGCCGGATAAGCGTTCTCAATTTGTAACCGCACGTATTGTTGCGGATACTGGCGGTGTTTTTTTTCATTCCTTGTTGATAAATGCTGGTGCCCGACAATTCGTTCGTCGAGGTCAAGCGGTTATATGGCAGGGGGGGCTAATTGGAAGGATAGCTGAGGTTGGTAATCGAACATCTCGTGTTCTATTGATGATTGATATAAACTCACATATACCTGTTGTGGTGGAATCGACTGGCGACCGAGCGATCCTAGCAGGTAATAATACATCGCGTCCTGTACTGGAGTTTTTACCAGGAAATTCTCCTATTTCAAGGGGCGATCGAATTGTCACATCGGGTCACGGTGGAGTTTATCCACCTGGTTTAATAGTTGGTAATGTAGCACAAGCAACTCACAGTGTAGTCAGCGTGAAGCCATTTGTTGATTGGTCTAAGTTAAATCAGGCAGTCATACTTGATTATGGTGTTGATGGAATATTGCCCGCACCAGAGCGAGTACCAACTAGGACTTTACAGAACAAAATACCCCCGGATTTAAAAACGACACAATGAATGTTCTCTCTGATTTTACATGGATATTACGTTATCTTCAGAGTGCGGTACCAATAGTGATAACCTTCTTTTTTGTCCTAGTTGGTCAATTGCAAATGCCTTTACAATATTTGAGTAATATAATTGCTGGTTTTGCAATTATTTCAATTTATTATTGGGTTATGTTTAGGCCCGAACTTATGCCGAGTATATTTGTATTTTTTCTTGGTATTATCCAGGATTCACTATCAGGCGCTCCACTTGGGCTCAACGCACTTGTTTATTTGTTAGTTCATGTTCTGGTCAATAATCAACGCAGGTTTATAGTTGGAAAATCTTTCTGGCTTTTTTGGGGAGTGTTTGCTCTAATTTCGTTATTTGCAGTATTTAGTACATGGGTCTTGGCGTCTATAGCTCGTGGGTCATACCTTACACCAGAAACTGCTATTATTGGTATTATTATGACTATAATTATGTTTCCTGCTGTCATTTGGCTATTAGTTAACATACAGCGAAAATTTATAGGTACGGCAAGATTCTAATGCTAAATCGTGGAGAAGAAGATCAGTATCGGGTTTTTTCTCGTAGAGCTGCAATATTGGTTGGTGGTAAAGCTGTTTTATTCTCTACCCTGATTGGGCGTATGTATTATTTGCAAGTTATTGAAGGTGATCGCTATCAGTTAATGGCCGAAGAAAATAGAATAAACCTTCGTCTTTTAACTCCTTCTCGAGGACAGATATTTGATCGTTTTGGGGTTCCGCTGGCCGTTAATCAGCAGAATTATCAAGTTTTAATAAAATCGGAAAACACTCCTGATATTGAAAAAACGCTAACTCATTTAGGCCGCTTGATTCCACTATCTTCTGATGATCGCAAACGTATTTTAAAAGATGTTTCTCGTAAGAAAAAATTTGTTCCGATCTTGGTACGGGAACATTTAGAATGGGAGGATGTAGCTAGAATTGAAGTAAATGCACCGGACTTACCCGGCATTACTATCGAGTCAGGCTCTCTAAGGTTCTACCCACAAGGTAAGGCAGCTTTTCATGCTTTGGGCTATGTTGGGGCTGTTTCGCCTAAGCACAAAACAGGTGATAGATTACTAGAACTACCAGGATTTAAAGTTGGTCTGAGTGGTGTTGAAAAAACTTTTGATCTTGCGTTGCGTGGTCAAGCAGGCTCTAGCCAACTAGAAGTTAATGCGCTTGGACGGGTGATTAGAGAGTTAGATAGAAAAGAAGGAAAAACAGGACAGAATATAATTCTTACTATTGATACTTCTCTACAAATATTGGCGATGAAGGCGTTGGAAGGTAAGACAGGTTCAATAGTAGTTTTAGATGTCCATACAGGAGCGACAATGGTTCAAGCTTCTAGCCCAAGCTTTGACCCTAACAATTTTACTAATGGTCTTAGCGAGAATGAATGGAAAGTTCTGTCTGAAGATGAACGCGCTCCTCTTCGTAATAAAGCAATTGCTGGTGAATATGCGCCAGGGTCCACCTTTAAAATGATAGTTGCTTTAGCTGCTTTGGAGGCTGGAATAATAAATAAAAACACAACATTTTTCTGCTCTGGTAGTTTAACATTAGGTGATGGAAAGTTTCACTGTTGGAAGCGATATGGACATGGTTTAACAAGCTTAAGAAAAGGTATTTCTCAGTCTTGTGATGTATATTTTTACGAGCTTTCAAGGCGAGTTGGTATCGATAGAATAGCTATAATGGCCAAGCGTTTTGGTCTAGGACAACACTTAGATCTAGATATTCCCGGCTCACGGCCAGGTCTAATTCCTAATAAAGCATGGAAAAAGGCTGCCATCGGCAAGAAATGGGTAGGGGGAGAAACATTATTGGCAGCAATTGGACAAGGCTTTGTTTTAACAACCCCATTGCAACTTGCTACGATGGTTGCCCGTTTAGCCAATGGGGGTAAAGCCATCACTCCTTTTGTTGCTCGTGATATCATCTCAAGAAATAAATTAACAAGTCGTGCGGATTTTCCAGCTTCTGATATGGGACTAAACCCTAAACATCTTAAACTAGTAGTTAAGTCTATGGAGGCAGTAATAAATAATCAATGGGGTACTGCCTATCGCGCACGGATTATGGTGCCTGGAATGGGAATGGGAGGTAAAACTGGTACTTCACAAGTACGAAGAATTACACAGGCAGAAAGAGACTCAGGTATACTGAAAAATGAACAGTTACCATGGAAACGCAGAGATCATGCTTTATTTGTAGGTTTTGCTCCCATTGAATCTCCACGTTATGCTGTATCCGTAGTTATTGAACATGGAGGCGGTGGTTCAAAAATAGCTGCTCCAATTGCGCGTGATATAATGGTAGACACTTTAAACAGAGACCCGGCAGGTCAGGCACCAGGTGCTGATGTTTCTGAGTCGCCTACAATCCATAAAGAGGTGTAAAGGCATGCCTCGTATTACAAAATTTAGTAGCTCAGATAAGACGTATATAGAAAAGCTTTGCCAGTTGAACTGGCAAATATTATTAATGATTTTTCTGATTGCTGGTGTTGGATTTTCTATGTTGTATTCGGCTGCAAATGGAGATTTGAGTCCGTGGGCATCTCGTCAGATGTTACGCTTTGGTATTGGCATTGTGTTGATGTTAGCTATTTCTATAATAGACATAAGATTCTGGCTGAAGATGTCCTATATGCTTTATGGCATAAGTTTTATTTTGTTAGCCACAGTTGATGTACTGGGCTCTGTAGCTATGGGAGCTCAACGCTGGTTAGATCTTACTTTGTTCCAGTTACAGCCATCAGAGATTATGAAAATTGTAATGGTAATGGCCTTAGCCAGATATTTTCATGGTCTAGAAGTGGGTGATGTTGGAAAGTTGCGCTATTTAGTGATTCCAGTATTGTTAATTGTAGCACCAATTGCCTTGGTGTTACGACAACCAGATTTAGGTACTGCTGGTGTATTAGGGTTAATTGGAGCTGTTTTGCTTTGGTTGGCGGGTATTAGAATATGGCAGTGTCTTATTTTTAGTTTTTCATCGGTTGCCGCTATCCCTATCGGATGGCAATTTCTGCATGAGTATCAGAAGCAAAGGATTTTAACATTTATTAACCCTGAATTAGATCCTTTAGGATCTGGATATAATATAATACAATCGAAAATAGCTATGGGATCTGGTGGGCTATTCGGCAAGGGCTTTATGGAAGGCACTCAGAGCCACTTAAATTTTTTGCCAGAGAAACAAACAGACTTTATTTTTACTATGTTGGCTGAGGAGTTTGGTTTCATTGGTGGTACAGCTCTAATTGGGCTTTATGCTTTGTTAATAACCTATTGTGTTTTCATATCTTTTAGTTGTCGTAGTCAATTTGCACGCCTTTTATCTATGGGCTTAGTTGTAAACTTCTTTCTATATCTATTTATTAATATGGCTATGGTGATGGGACTCGTACCGGTGGTTGGTGTTCCTTTACCACTTATTTCTAATGGAGGTACGGCAATGCTAACTGTACTTATTGGCTTTGGCTTAGTAATGAGTTGCGGCCTTCATAAAGGAATTTATATAAACCGTCGCGGTGCCTCTTTGACAAGATAGAAATGTATACTACCTATCGACAGCCTCTGGTCTCTTTGTTATATCCAGTATCCCTTAGATGGGCCGTTAGCTCAGTTGGTAGAGCGGGTGACTCTTAATCACTAGGTCGAAGGTTCGAGCCCTTCACGGCCCACCATTTAAGTCCCCTGATTATTTCTTAAGGTCATGGTTTAAATAAAAGAGTTTACTGAATGTTAATGTAACTAAAGTAATATTTTAGGAAACAAGATTATGTTTACCGAAACTATTAATTTAAATCTGACAGATGGTCAGATGAACGCTTACATAGCGTACCCCGAAAAATCTCCTATTGGTGCTGTTATTGCAATAATGGAAATATGGGGTGTTAATGAAACTATGAAGGCGCACGCCCATGAATTTGCCCAAGCAGGTTATATTTGTTTGGTTCCAGACTTATTCTGGAGGCTTGACCCGGATGTAATACTAGATGCGGATAATCCTAATGACTGGATGCTATCTCTAGAACGTTATTTTAACTTTGATTATGACTTAGGGGCCAAGGACATGGAAGAAACCATGAATTACTTGCGAGAATTAGAGGGTTGTAATGGAAAGGTTGGAGCAGTGGGTTATTGTTTGGGTGGTAAGATGTGTTATTTGCTATCTTGTAGAACCGATATTGATTGCGCGGTTGCCTACTATGGCACCTATATTGAACACGCGATATCGGAAGCATCCCAACTGAGCCAACCCTTTATGTTGCATCAGGCTTTGGCTGATACTTGGGTTCCACCAGCTATATGTAAATTTATTGAAGAAAAAATTGGACAAAAGCCAAACGTCGAGATTCATAAATATCTAGAAGCAGAGCATGCGTTTGCAAGGCATGGTGCTAAATCTTATTCAAAACAGGAAGCAGACCTTGCTTTAAAACGATCAATTTCTTTTTTAGATATTCATCTAAAGTAAATTTACTTTTATCCAATCTGTTTTAAAAGACTAAGTAAACGAGAGGTTGGCTATGTTAGACGTAATAGTAAATTTATTTCGTGGATTATTTGGTTTTAGACTGGATAAAAAAGCAGCAAGTAAACATGAAACAAGTTGTTTTTATAAAGGGTATACGATTCGTGCTAAGCCACAAAAGAATGGTGTTCAGTGGTTAACAGCTGGAGTAATAAGTAAGAAAGATGACAAGTTTATGAAAGAACATAAATTTGTTCGAGCTGACTTTCATTCGAACCGGGAGAGTGCGATTGAATTCTCTATATATAAGGGACAACAGATAATTGATTTAGAAGGTGAAAAAATATTTAATTAATTTTATTTATTTTTACGATCAGTTTCAAGCCTAGCTAACAAAGTTTCTATGGCTTGGTCATGTTCTTCAGTATGGTGAGCTATTGCTTGAAATGCAGCAGACATTTCTAACAAAGTATCTAGCCTTACATGTGCCCCTTCACGCATTAGTTTTTTTGCCATACGCAATGAATGTGTTGGGTTAGCCGCTATTCGATTGGCTAAATCAAACACTTCATCCATCAATTTATTATTTGGAACAACTTTTGATATCAGCCCGCAGTCTAGTGCTTCTGTTGCTCCTATAGTATCTCCGGTAAAAGTTAACTCAGCAGCTTTTGATTGACCTATTAGGCGCGGTAGGAGCCAAGCTCCGCCATCACCCGGTATGATACCAAGTTTTACAAAGCTTTCTGCAAATTTGGCTTTTTCTGAAGCTATTCTGATATCACACATACAGGCGAGGTCTAAACCGGCGCCAATAGCTGCTCCATTAACCGCAGCTATAGTTGGGACATCTAAATTATATAGGCTAAGGGGTATATTCTGGATATCATGACGATAATTATTTCTTATTTGGTAGGCGTTTCCCTGCGAAAGACCTTTACGGTCACGCATGTCTTTTACATTTCCTCCTGCACTAAATGCAGACCCGGAACCCGTTAGAATTACAACTGAAACGCTTTCATCTTTTTTAATACGGTTACAAACATCAACAAAGTCTTGGAATTGGCCATCACCCGAAAGAGCATTACGTTCTTCTGGGCGGTTCATAGTTAACGTAACTATTGCGTCTTTTTGTTCATATTTTATAAAGTCAGTCATGCTTATCTCCATAAACTTTAGAAAGTAATTAGCACATTGTTACTATTCGTCTAAGTTATAAGTATAGTAATTTAAATTGTATTTTATTGAAGGAAAGGACTTTATGCAGGCTTTTAATCTAGATTTGTGTGAACTACCGCCTGGAGTTGATATTCTGCGAGAGGAAGTTCGTGCATTTCTTTTTGAAACATTAAGTTCTTATCCAAAAACTAGTCGTGCTCGTTCGTGGATGGGGTTTGATGCAGAGTTTAGTAGTAAGCTAGGTGATAGGGGCTGGCTAGGTATGACTTGGCCAGAACCTTATGGAAAGTCATGTAGTTCACTGGAACGTTACGTTGTTATTGAAGAGCTATTAGCATTTGGAGCACCTGTTGCAGCTCATTGGATTGGAGAGCGTCAAAGTGGTCCTTTAATACTACGGTTTGGTAGTGATAAACAGCAGCAGAAATTATTACCTGGTATTGCTAGTGGTAAAAGCTTTTTTTGTATTGGTATGAGCGAGCCTAATTCAGGGTCTGATCTAGCTTCGATAAATACTCAAGCAAAACGCGCTAAAGGTGGATGGATTGTTAATGGACAAAAAATATGGACGACATACGCGCAAAAGTGCCATTACATGATTGCACTCGTGCGCACTAGTGGTTCTATTGAAGGAAGGCATGGCGGACTTTCACAACTAATAATCGACCTACGTGATCCGGACGTTACTGTCTTTCCTATTCGCAATATGATTGGTGACGAAGAATTTAACGAAGTTAAATTTGATAATGTATTTGTTTCTGATTCGATGTTAGTTGGTGAAGAAGGTAATGGGTGGCAACAAGTAATCGCTGAATTGGCATTTGAACGTAGTGGACCAGATCGCTTCCTCAGTAGCTACGGACTAATGGTTGAACTAATTCGTATTCTTTATGAGACCAAAGATAAACATGCAGAAGTCGCTATTGGTCGATTGACAGCTCATCTTTTTACATTAAGACAGATGTCACTGGCCGTTGCTGCTGTTCTTGATGAAGGAGGACAGCCCAATATAGAAGCTACAGTAATTAAGGATCTTGGTGTTGCATTCGAACAATTAATACCTGAAATTGCACATGACTTGATTAATGTTTCTCCGAATATATTACATGGAAGTGATTATGAAAAATCACTAGCCTATATTCAACAAGCTTGTGTTTCTTTTTCTCTGAGGGGAGGGACAACAGAAATATTAAGGAGCATTATTGCAAAAGGTCTAGGTTTAAGATGAGTGAAACAAGTGCAATTTTAGCTGAGACCTGTAATCGTTTATTTTCTGATTTAATTAAAAGTGAGACGTTAAGGGAATCTGAACTAGGTGTATGGCCTGACCTCGTATGGAAAAAAATAGAGGAGAATGGGCTTCTCTTTGCTATGGTAAGTGAAAGTTATGGTGGTTCAGGTGTAAAGTGGATAGATTGTTTTCAAATTATTTATTCCTCAGGATATTATTCAGTGCCGGTTCCGTTGGTCGAGACCATAATTTGTAGCTGGTTTTTATCACAATATAATAAAGTTCCTCCTAAGGGTATAATTACATTTTCTGGTGGAGGAAAGCCACTTGACCTTAGCGGTTCAAATAATAGCTATAAAGTTTCTGGTGTTATTGAACGTGTTCCGTGGGGTTCTTCAGCAAACTATGTTCTTGCAGAGGCCCATAATAGCAATAAGCAGGTATACGTTCTACTAGATGCTAAAACATCCAAAAATTTAAAAGATAAAAATATTGGCCGTGAGCCAAGAGATTCAATGACATTTGATAATGTATGTCCGACGATTATAGTAGATTATTCAGAGAGGTTTATGTCCAATTCTCTATTAGTCTATGCGGCACTTGCTCGTTCAGTTCAAATGGCTGGAGGTGCTTCTGCGGTTCTTGATAATTGTATTATTTATTCTAGGGATCGTGAGCAATTTGGACGGCCTTTAGCAAAATTTCAGGCCATTCAGCAACAGCTTGCTATATTAGCAGCTGAAGCTGCTGCTGCTAAAATTTCATCTCAAATAGCATGTAGAGCAGCTGATTTAATAGATGTGAGCTCTGGCCTGGAATTTGAGGTTGCCATAGCTAAAATTCGTGCTGGAGAATCAGCAAGATTAGCAGCTTCTATTGGTCACCAAGTGCATGGTGCTATTGGATTTACAGATGAATATATGCTTCATTATCTAACTCGACGTTTGTGGTCATGGCGTTCTGAGTATGGTTCAGAAAGTTATTGGGCACAAAGAATGGGAAAAGCAGTTATAACTGGTGGTGCTGATAATCTCTGGGCAGATATAACAGCTCGACTATAGGAATTAGAGGAAGTTAAATGAAAGTTATAAGTTATAGAGATTTAAATGGTGAGTCATTTGGAATAGTTGATGATAATGGAGGGGTTTTTGATGTTGGGCGTAAATCATCTTATCAAAACCTTCGTGCTGCTATTAAGGCAGATGCCTTAGACGAGTTGGCAGAAATAGGTGCTGAAGTGATGTCTGAAGCTAGTATAGATGATATAGAGCTCCTGCCGGTAATTCCAAATCCAGATAAAGTTATTTGTGCGGGTCTTAATTATAAAGATCATGCGGAACAATTTACCGATGAAATACCGGAAAATATAACTTTGTTTAGCCGATTTAATAACACATTGGTAGCTCATGGAGATTCTATAGTAAGACCTCAGGCCTCTACTAATTTTGATTTTGAGGGTGAACTTGCTTTAATTATTGGTAAAGGAGGACGTCATATAGCTGAATCAGATGTTTTATCACATATTGTCGGTTATACTTGCTTTTTGGATGGTAGTATTCGCGACTATCAACGACATTCGCTAACAGCAGGTAAGAACTTTTACCATACTGGTCCACTAGGTCCTTGGATGGTAACAGCAGATGAAATCCCTGATCCAGCTAAATTGGAGTTGACTACCCGTCTCAATAATAAAGTAGTTCAGAAATGTACTACGGACTTAATGATATACTCCATACCTGAAATTGTCTCTTATATTTCAGATTTTACACCTCTAGAGCCTGGTGATGTAATTGCGACGGGAACACCTGCAGGAGTAGGAAACGTAAGAAGCCCAAAATTATTTATGAAAGCTGGTGATACTATAGAAGTAGAAATTTCTAAAATTGGTACATTACGGAATACTGTAATTGATGAGTAATAATCTAGAGTATTGAGCTTTATCTTAAATCTTCTATGATTGCTGCGATGGCCTCAAGATGAGCCGATCCAAAATCTTTTGATCGGTCTGGAGACCAACCAAAAATAGGATCAGGGTTGTTGTCGTTGTCTTTAAACGGCATTTCTAAAGTTAAGGAAAGGCAGCTGAATTTCTCCGCAATATAGTTGGCACACATTGATAAATTACCTTTTCCTGGTGGACTAGCTGGGTATCCGTGCTCGGTCTGGAAGTCATTACTTGATTCTAATAAAGCTTTGTCAAATTTTATCCGTAACGATTTTTGTCTATCGTTTAGAGAAGGTATTCCCATCATGCCTGTAAGAAAATTATAAGGTAGGGCTTCGTCACCATGGACGTCTAGACAGAAATCAACTCCAGTTTCCAGCATTTTTTTTCGGACCTGAAAAACTTCTGGACTTCGTATCATAGTTGGTTCTAGCCACTCCCGATTAAGATTCGTTCCTGCAGCGTTAGTTCGAAGATGACCTCGTTTGGTGCCGTCAGGGTTCATATTTGGGATTAGATAAAAAACTGTTTTTTCTAATATATCTGAACTTAATTTATCGTTTGAGTAAATTAATCGGTCAAGTAGACCTTCCATCCACCATTCGGCCATACTTTCTCCGGGATGTTGACGTGCTATAATCCAACAAATTCGCTTATTAGGTCCTTCACTTCCAACTCTTACAAGATCAATGTCCTGGCCATCAAGCGTTTTTCCAAGAACTGAAATTTTAACTCTTGATGATTGTTGAACCATGGCAATTAGATTGTTATGACGTTCTGTAGTGTAAGGTGCAAAATATGCAAACCAAACAGAATCAGTTTTTGGCGTGTACTCAAATGTTAATATTCCATCAATAAAGTTAGTTTTTATTCTTTTCCAATCTTTTTTGTTTTCAGATGCAACGGCACTATAATTTATCCAACCTTTAGTGTAGGCAGATCCGCTAGCGTTTGTGATATGCAGTTTGCACTTTTGGCCACAAGCACCACTTAGACGAAAATAGAACCATTGATAAAAATCAGAGTTATTATCTTTCAGTATTTCTAATTGTATATTTTCTGGTGAATCTGCAGAAAGACAAGATATGTTGCCACTATCAAAAGCACTACTTATTATAAGGGGAGGCATATTATTACTTTCACTAAGGTATAATTTTTATATCACGTAGCTTTTGTATCTGGTTTACAATGGTGTTTTCTGTATCTAGTGAATTATTCCAGCCTGCTTGTCTTATTTTTGTAATACTAGACATTTGATCGTAGCTGTTACCCAAAGCCATGTCCAAGTAATCCCAGTTGGTTAATTCTGCTAGGGTGTGGTTTTGAAGGCCATTGATATTAACTATTTCCGACCAAATTGCTTCTTTATCGATCATCACCTCTTTTAAGGGTAATGTCTGGACTGGTCCTACCTCCATATCAAAAAATGCCGCAATACGTGGCCAAACCTGATTCCACCGAAAAAAATCACCGTTACTAATATTATAGGCGTCGTTAGCTGCTTTTGGAGTAGTGGCGGTCCACTGCATGCCATCAGCAAGCAATTCAGTATCAATTATATTGTATAGGCAATCATAAAACCCTTGTTTGCCGGGCCAGCGTAATTGCAGACCCAGGTGCTTTGAAATTACCGCATAAAGAACTATGCCAGTCATTAAATTCATTCTTCCGCCTATGGAAAATCCCCATATTCCATGTGGTCTTAGTGCTGACCAATTCCACACCTTTCCTTTTTGACGTTTCTTAATCCAATCTTGCTGAGCATGATAAAAATTTTGAACCAGTGGTCGAGGGTCATCTTCTTTTGCTGGTGTCTTATAAGGACCTAAGTAGCTTCCATACCATTTAGCACCATGCATTAATTGTATATGCTCCAATCCATTACTAACTGGTTCTAGTGCACTCATAAGGTTAGCTAACATTGATACATTTGGTATGATTTCTGCTTCAACTGAATTTTGTGGTGCATAGGCACAAAAAAATACATGGGTAGTTTGAGTTAGATGTTCAGCTATACTGTTACATTCCAATTTATTGAGAAGATCCACTGAGAGAAATTTCGCATTACTATTATAGTTTGGTGGGCGGCGTGACAATCCTATAACATTCCAATCGGGATTATTATCTAGATATTCAATGATTGCTCGGCCGGTAACACCTAGTGCTCCAGGAACTAATGCAGTTCTTTTTACCACTGTCTTCTCCTATGCCTGGGGAATAATTCTTTTGTCTCTCATGTATTGCAATTGTTGGGTTATGGTGTTTTCAGTATCAAGCACCTCATGCCACCCAGCTTGACGAATTTTTGTTAGACTAGACATTTGATCAAATCCATTACTAAAGGCGTAGTCCATAAATTTCCATGTTGCTAAGTCATTTATAGTATAGGGATGAAGTTGGTGTTCCTCGCAAATTTTTTCCCATACTGGTTCTTTCTCTGACATAACTGTTTGTAGATTTAGGTTTTGTACAGGGCCCACTTCCATATCGAAAAACTCTGCTATACGCGGCCACAAATGACACCATCTAGTAAAATCGCCATTAGTTATATTAAATATTTCATTCTCCGCCTTTTTTGTAGTAGCTGTCCAGAGCATAGCTCTTGCTAGTAAGCTAACGTCTACTATTTGATAAACAGTATCGTATAGGGCAGGGGTCCCAGGAAATTTTAGAGGTACGCCGGCAGACTTTGATAATGTTGCATATATGGCGATAGAAGTAAGCATATTCATCTCGCTACCAACTGAAAACCCCCATACACCATGTGGTAGCAGAGCTGACCATGTCCAGGATTTTCCTAGTTGTTTTTTAACCAACCAGTCGTGTTGTGCATAATAGAAATTGGGTGGCATGTGTCGAGAGTCGTTTTCTTTCGCCGGTGTTTTATATTGCGTACCAAATTGTACACCGTACCATTTAGCTCCTAGCATTAACTGCACATGTTTTAGGTTGGGTGCAACCTGTTCCATGGTTTCGATTAGGTTTTGTAGCATGGCTAAGTTAGGAGTAATCTCCTCACTAAATGTTTTTCGGGCGGCATAAGGAGTAAAAAATATGTGTGTAACTGTTTTAAGGTTTGCAAGTTTAGTTTTACACTCTTCTACGTCAAGTAGGTCGATGGAGATGAATTCAGCCGTAGTTTCAAAGTCTGGTTTTCTTCGAGACAAACCATAAACTGACCATTGTGGATTATTTTCTAAATGTTCAACAAGAGATCGTCCTACGACACCCAGACCTCCAGCTATTAGTGCTGTTGGCATTATTTTATTATCTCCTTCGAATTTTCTCTTACTCGGTCTTCTTTATACGATTGATCTAAGCTATTAAAGAGGAATATAGCGACTTTGAATTTGAAAGGCGAATAATGGTTAGTCAGAAATTGAAATACTGGGGTTGGGGCTATACAGATAATGGTCTTAATAAACACCAATTAAATAGTCTTATGAAGATACTATTCGAAGATTTTGAGATTAGAGAAAATAGTAATGATAAGAAGCCTGAAGTTTCTGATATAAAATTGCACAAACCAAAACTGACCCCCCCTGATAGTCTGCTTTCAGTTTGTACAAGTGAGCCATATGAGAGAATTCTCCATAGCTTCGGACAATCACAGCCGGATTCAATTCGTATATTTGATAGAGATTACGGCCATGCTCCTGATGTTATTGCCTATCCAGAGAGCTCTGAACAGATAAACGCAATTTACGACTGGGCGGGAGAGTCTGGAGCAGCGATAGTGCCTTATGGTGGTGGCTCATCTGTAGTGGGTGGGGTTACCCCGGATATTGAAGATACCTTTAAAGGCACGGTGATGGTTAACATGGCAAAATTTAATAAAGTTCTCGAAGTAGACGAGACGTCTCGTGCTGCTCTAATTCAAGGAGGTGCAAAGGGGCCCGAATTAGAAATGCAGTTAAAGCCCTATAATTTAACACTTCGTCACTTCCCTCAATCATTTCAACATTCAACGCTAGGTGGTTGGATTGCTACTCGTTCTGGCGGTCATTTTGCTACTTTATATACGCATATTGATGATTTGGTAGAGAACATTACAACAATTACGCCTTCCGGTTCTTTTGAATCACGTCGACTACCAGGATCTGGTTCTGGGCCTAGCCCTGATAGGTTTATTATGGGTACTGAAGGATCTTTAGGAATTATAACTGAAGCATGGGTTCGTTTACAGGGTCGTCCTGTTTTTAAAGTAACTGCTGGGTTTCGTTTTGTTGATTTTTTTGATGCTGCTCATGCAGTACACTCTATCTCTCAGTCAGGTTTGTATCCCGCAAATGTAAGAATTGTTGATGGTATAGAGTTGCAAGTAAATGGTGCTGGAGATGGGTCTTACACATTAATGATAGTTTCGTTTGAATCCTCAGATCATTCAGTTGAGCCATGGATGGTAAGAGCTGAACAATGTTGTCTTGATCACGGAGGGATAGTGGATGTTGATTGGCGAGAAAATCCAGACACAAATTTGAAGGGAGCGGTAGGTGCTTGGAGGGATGCATTCATTCGTATGCCTTATAATCGTGAGAATTTAACACCTCGTGGAATTATTTCTGATACTTTTGAGACAGCTATAACTTGGGACAAATTTGAAGAATTTTATTGGGCGATTAAAGATGCTACTCAAGAAGCAATAAGAGATGTTACAGGACAAAATGGTGCTGTTTCATGCAGATTTAGCCACGCTTATCCTGATGGGCCAGCACCATATTTTGCATTTCATTGTTCAGGGAAGCCTGGAGGTATGCTTGAACAGTGGAAGGAAATAAAGCATGCAGCATCTGAAGCTCTTATTAACAATGGTGGTACTATTACCCATCATCACGCTGTAGGACGAGATCATCAAAAGTGGTATGAGAAACAACGACCAAAATTATTTGGTCAGGTACTTAGGGACGCTAAAAGCCGTCTCGATCCAGATGGTATAATGAACCCAGGTGTGGTGATTTAAAAAAATATAAAGTTAGTATAATTTATAGAAATTTGAAATTATAAATAGGAAGACCACAATATAAACAGCAAAAAGTACAAACTATATAAGTTCGTCTAGTTAGATTAAATAAAAATAGGGATAAATATAATGACAGACCGGATTGAGGCTGGCTCGCTCAGAGTTGATAAAGAACTATATGATTTTATTAATGATTTTGCTTTACCGGGCACGGATATTTCATCGCAGGATTTTTGGTATGGTTTTGAAAATATTGTTAACGATCTAACACCGGTAAATAGAGATTTATTGGCTAAACGAGATGAACTGCAAATAAAAATTGATGCCTGGTATAAAGAACACCGTGACCAAGCATTCGACCTTTCGGCTTACAAAAGATTTCTGAAAGAGATTGGTTACTTAGTGGCAGAAGGTGAGGATTTTACAGTAACAACAACCAACGTTGATACTGAAATTTCTGAAATAGCTGGGCCGCAGCTCGTAGTCCCGGTTACAAATGCCCGCTATTCGCTTAATGCAGCTAATGCACGCTGGGGAAGTTTATATGACTCTCTTTACGGAACTGATGCCATACCAGAGTTAGAAGGAGCTGAGCGCAGCGGTGGGTATAACGAACTACGTGGAGCTGCTGTAATCAAATTCGCTAGAGACTTTCTTGATTCATCAGTGCCGCTTTTAAATGGTACTCACCATAACGCAGTATCTTACAGCATTAAGAATAGTCAACTACTTGTAACATTACATGATGGCGCAATTAGCTATCTATCCGAACCGGAAAAATTTGTTGGTTATCAAGGAGAAATAGATTCTCCTAAATCAATTGTATTAAAAAATAATAATCTTCACTTTGAAATTTCAATTAATAGAAATCATGTGATTGGTAGAGCTGACCCTGCCGGGGTTAGTGATGTTATTGTTGAATCAGCAATAACCACAATTATGGATTGTGAAGACTCGGTTGCAACAGTTGATGCAGAAGATAAGGTTATTGCGTATCGAAATTGGTTGGGCTTAATGCGGGGGGATTTATCAGAAACTTTTAATAAAGGAGATCAAACTGTCCAGCGTTCGTTAAATTCAGATCGTACTTATATTTCGTCGGATGGATCAGAACTTGTATTACAGGGCCGTAGTCTAATGCTAATTCGTAATGTTGGTCATCTTATGACTAACCCAGCTATTTTAGATAAAGAAGGTAATGAAATTTATGAAGGTATTCTTGATGCCATGATTACTTCAATGATTGCTATTCATGATCTAAAAAAACGTAAGAATAGCAGAGCCGGCTCAGTATATATTGTTAAACCAAAGATGCATGGACCGGAAGAAGTTGAGTTTACCAATCAGATGTTTGCTAGAATTGAAGGGGCACTTGGCCTAGATCCTTTTACTCTTAAGATTGGGATTATGGATGAGGAGAGGCGAACAACGGTGAACTTAAAAGAATGTATTAGAGCTGCTAAAGATCGAGTATTTTTTATTAACACAGGATTTCTTGATCGGACAGGTGATGAGATGCACACGGCCATGGAAGCAGGGCCAATGATCAGAAAAGCAGATATGAAGTCTGCTGTTTGGATACAGACCTACGAGGATTGGAATGTAGATATTGGCTTAAAATGTGGCCTTCCAGGTCGTGCTCAGATTGGTAAAGGTATGTGGGCCATGCCAGATTTGATGGCTGATATGCTAGTTACTAAAATAGGTCATCCTAAGTCAGGAGCTAATACAGCTTGGGTGCCATCTCCTACTGCAGCGACACTGCATGCCACCCACTATCACCAAGTTGATGTAGCAGAACTTCAAAAGGAACTTAAAACGAGACCTCAAGCCAGCCTTGATAACATACTGACCATTCCATTATCTGAGCGACCAAATTGGCCTGAGAATGAAATACAACAAGAACTGGATAATAATGCCCAAGGTATCCTTGGTTATGTAGTGCGCTGGATAGATCAGGGAGTTGGTTGTTCTAAAGTTCCCGATATTAACAATATAGGCTTGATGGAAGATCGTGCTACATTAAGAATTTCAAGCCAACATATAGCCAATTGGTTGCGCCATGGCATTTGTAGTGAGGAACAGGTGGCTGAGACATTTCAGCGTATGGCTGCAGTTGTTGATAAACAAAATGCTAATGATCCGCTTTACAGCGCAATGGCTCCTAATTTTGATAATAATATAGCTTTTCAAGCAGCATGTGACCTAGTGTTTAAAGGTCGTGAACAGCCGAATGGTTATACTGAACCAATTTTACATTCACGCCGTCAGGAGGCTAAAGCTAAACAGTCGGCTGTATAAATAACTTAATTAGTTTATAACTAACACCGAAAATTTTAGACTAAGGGTTAAGATGATAACCTTTAAACATGCAAGGCTAGAATAGACTTAGTTGATAACGGTGATAAACAGCTATTGGATTTTAAACTCGTGGGAGAATAGATATGCAATTGAGCGACTCTAAACTATTTCGCCAAAAATGTTATGTAAATGGGGATTGGATAGAAGCCGACGATGGAAATACCATTGATGTGACTAATCCTGTCGATAACTCGATAATAGGTACTATACCTAAATTGGGCTCTGAAGAAACAAGGCGTGCTATACAGGGTGCTGAAAAAGCGCAAAAGAAGTGGCGTCAATTAACTGGAAAAGAACGGTCTGCTATATTACGAAATTGGTACAATTTGATGATGGAAAATCAAGAAGACCTTGCTATCTTGATGACAATTGAACAAGGAAAACCACTAAACGAATCTCGCGGTGAAATCTTATACGCTGCATCTTTCATAGAGTGGTTTGCGGAAGAAGGAAAACGAGTTTACGGAGATACAATCCCAGGACACCAGCGCGATAAACGTATAGTAGTGCTTAAGGAACCAATAGGAGTTTGTGCTGCCATTACTCCATGGAATTTTCCCTCTGCTATGATAACACGAAAGGCGGGACCAGCACTTGCCGCTGGATGCTCTATGGTGGTCAAACCAGCTACCTCGACACCATATTCTGCACTAGCCATGGCTGAATTAGCAGAAAGAGCGGGAGTTCCTCCAGGTGTCCTTAGTGTTGTAACCGGCGGATCTTCAGATATTGGTGGGGAGTTAACCTCAAACCCAATTGTTCGAAAACTTACTTTTACTGGCTCTACAGAAGTGGGCAGAAAACTAATTGAACAATGTGCTGGTACTATTAAAAAGGTATCCATGGAACTTGGAGGAAACGCACCTTTTCTAGTTTTTGATGATGCAGATCTTGACGAAGCTGTTGAAGGCGCAATGGCATCTAAATATCGCAATACTGGTCAAACTTGTGTCTGTGCCAACCGTATTTTAGCTCAAGACGGTATATATGATGCATTTACAGAAAAACTAGCTGATGCAGTCAAAAAACTTAAGGTAGGTAATGGGTTAGACGATGGTGTAACGCAGGGCCCATTAATTGATATGGCTGCAGTTGAAAAAGTAGAACAACATATTACAGATGCTGTTTCTAAAGGTGCAAAAATTGTAGTTGGAGGCGGTCGCCATTCAATGGGTGGTACATTCTTTCAGCCTACGTTACTAGTGGATGTAACACCTACAATGCAAATCACGCGAGAAGAGACGTTTGGACCGTTAGCACCAATATATAGATTTCACACTGATGATGAAGGAATAAAACTAGCTAATGACACCGAATTTGGACTAGCTGCATATTTTTATGCTAGAGACGTTAATCGAATTTGGAAAGTCTCAGAAGAACTAGAATCTGGAATTATTGGTATAAACACGGGTCTTATTTCTACGGAAGTAGCACCATTTGGTGGAGTTAAGCAGTCAGGTATTGGTCGCGAAGGTTCTCACTATGGTCTCGATGATTACCTTGAGATCAAATATTTATGCTACGGCGGTATTTAACAGCGAAGGCAGATAATAAGGCAATGCAGTGCATTATTTATTCTGCGGCGGCTTTTAGTTTATCAAGCCCAAGAATCTCTCGAGCTTCGTTGACGCTAGCTGGATATTCTCCGATAGATTCAATTATTTTGACAGCTCTTTCAACTAGAGGAGTATTTCCAGGAGTTAAAACGCCCCGGGATAGGTATAGGTTATCTTCCATACCGACGCGCACGTGTCCCCCTAATACTACTGCTGCCGCTACCATAGGAAATTCTAATTGAGAAATGCCAAATGCAGCCCATTTGGCATTAGAAGGTAGTTGATCTCTCATTAATTGCATTGATTCCATTGTGGCTCTACCTCCCCAAGGAATTCCAAGACAAAGTTGGAATAAAGGATTAGGGTCAGCTATTATTCCTCGATTACACATATCTGAGGCTTGCCACAGCTGTCCTGTATCGAATACCTCCATCTCAATTTTGACACCAATTTTTTGAATTAAGCCAGCCATTTTTTCTAACATTGCTTTCGTGTTGGTTACTGCTACATCAGAATAATTCATTGTTGTGACATCTAAGGTGCATAAATCTGGTTTATTTTCGTAGATATGCTGAATTCTTTCCTCAGCACTACTAAGTGTGCTCCCACTAACAAAATTATGTGGAGCATCAGGTTGGACTGCCAAAATTCCACCAGGCCCTGTTGTTAAATTAATAAGAATCGGACAACCGGCATCTCTTAACCTATCTACCACTTCCTTATATAATTTAGAATCCATACTAGCTTTTGCTGTTTTGGGATCACGCACATGGATATGAGCTATTGATGCACCTACATCGTGTGCGGCAATTGCTTCATTGGCGATTTCTTCAGGGGTGACAGGAACAGCCGGATTCATATGTTTTGTATCTGAACCACCAGTTATAGCGCACGAGATAATAATTGGACGTGCCATTAGCTTAAACCTTTTCTCTTTTAATTGTTGATTAGGAGTTATTTATTATTCTGCTATTTTTCTCTAATTATTACTTTCGGTTACACCAAATATCTCTCGTGCTTCTGAAGGCGTGGCAATCGTATCGCCTAGTAACTCAATAATTTGAACTGCTCGATCAACGAGTTGTGCATTACCTGATGCTAATTCACCACGTTTAATATAGAGGTTATCTTCTAATCCCACTCGTACATGACCGCCAAGAACTGCTGCTGAGGCGACCATCGGAAACTCAAACCTTGAAATGCCAAAGGAGGCCCATAATGCTTTTTCAGGGAGCATATTACGCATTAGAGTCATTGCTTCAGGTGTAGCTGGTGCTCCCCAGGGAATACCTAAGCATAGCTGATAAAGAGGATTTGGACCTTTTATCACGCCAGTTTTTACTAGATGGTTAGCTAAACTAACATGGCCAACATCAAACACTTCGAGCTCGGGTTTAACGCCTACCGATTGAATAAGGGAAGCCATTTCTTCTAGCATTTCAGGAGAATTAACCATTGGCCGATCACCAAAATTCATTGTAGCTACATCCAGAGAACAAATATCAGGCTTGTTTTCTAAAACATGTATAACTCTCTCTTCAGCAGTTTTCATTACGCTTCCTGGTCCTGGCTCTAGTGGAGTTTGTGTGTTTACGTCCAAGCGCGCACCTGGTCCTGTTGTAAGATTTATCACTACGTCACAATTTGCGTCACGTATACGCTTAACAACTTCCCCGTAATAAAGGGGATCCATACTAGCTTTTCCAGTTTTTGGGTTTCGGACATGAATATGTGCAACGGCAGCACCTGCTGTATTAGCAGCCATTACTTCATCAGCAATTTCTTTCGGGGTTACGGGAACGTTAGGGTTCATACCTTTAGTATCTGCCCCCCCGGTAACGGCACAACTAATGATAATTGGACGAGCCATAGTTTGCATCTCCTAGTCATATTTTTTTTAGTTATGAACTTATATCTCTTTGTAGACTATTCGGGTATGTCCTTTAGAACAAGTCAGAGTGAATAAAAGCTCTATATTAATATACTAACTATATAAAAACCTGATAAATAATTTATGAAAAAACATTAAATATACTTAATGGTCTGTGATGGTTGTAAAACAACGGGCTACTTACATTTTGGAGAAAATAATGGTCAAAGCAATACGAATACACGAATTTGGTGGACCAGAAGTTCTTAAATGGGAAGATATTGACGTAGCTGAACCTGGACCAAACGAGTTACTGATTAGACATAATGTTACTGGATTTAACTTTCTTGATATTCAAGTAAGAAAAGGAGCTTATCCTGTTTTACCGGAATTACCCGCGGTATTAGGAACCGAAGCTGCTGGCGTTGTTGAACTAGTAGGAAAAGAAGTTGAAAATTTTTCTGTGGGTCAGAGAGTTGCATATGCATCAACCTACCCTGGAGCATATTCTGAAGCACGTCTAATTGATTCCTCTAGTGTAGTAGCTTTACCTGATAATATAGCATTTGAAGAGGCTGCAGCTAGCTTACTTAAAGGTATGACTGCTGAATATCTGGTAAATAGATGCTATTCAATTGCTGCTGGTGAAGTGGCAATAGTACATGCAGCAGCTGGAGGTGTTGGTTTGTTTTTGTGTCAGTGGCTTAAGGATAAAGGAGTTACGGTTATTGGTACCGTGGGTTCTGATGAAAAAAAAATAACCGTTCTTAGCAATGGTGCTACCTATGCGGTTAACTATCGCAAAGAGAGTTTTAATGAAGTAGCATTGGATATTACTAATGGCTTGGGAGTACATGTTGTATATGATTCTGTTGGTCCTGATTTATATAGTGAGTCAATAAATAGTTTACGACCGCGCGGTTATATGGTGAATTTTGGAAATTCATCTGGGCCACTGGTGCCTATAGATACTGTTGAGCTTAACGTTAAAGGTTCATTATTTTTTACTAAGGCGTCTATGCGTTTTTATCAGTTAAACCGACAAGAGCTTGAAGATAGTGCTACTTCTTTATTTAATATAATTGGCCGAGGGGCTGTTACACCGGTGATAGGCCAGCGATATAAACTAGCTGATGCAGCCCAGGCCCATAAAGATGTTGCTGAACGTCTTACAGTAGGATCGACAATATTAACTATTTAAATTATATTCTATTATTTTTTATTAATAAACTTACTAAATGCATTTAAAGTTTCTTGGCTAACATAGTGTTCAATGCCTTCTGCATCTAACTGAGCGTTACGTTCGGAAACTCCTATAGCGCTCAAAAATTCTAATACTATCTTATGTCTTTCCCTTGATGTATTTGCTAAGTTTTCACCATCTGGAGTAAGAAAAATTGATCGGTAAGGGCGTGTATGAACTAGGCCATCTCTTTGGAGCCGCTTAATGATTTTGTTTACTGTCGCATGTGAAACTCCAGATCGTTCTGCTAAATCAACTATCCTAGCTTCACCGTAAGCGTTAATTAAATCATCTATCATTTCTACATAGTCTTCCGCTTTTTCTGTTTGCTGCGCTGTTCTAACACGTGCAAACTGTGCGGCTTGCAGATTGGCTTCTATCATTTTATTTGGTGATGTAGATGAGGTGTCCTCTGACTTATCTTTTGGCTTTCGTGCGCTTTTGTTCATGACTTAAACCTGAATCAGAAATGCGGTAGCGTACATTACCAAGATTCCCATACCAAAACCAGCGAAAGCATTACTTACTATGAATTTATCACCTAAGGTACTTCGCATCACCCATATTGAACGACCTACCTCAATTATAACTTGAGCTATTGCTCCCGCAGCAACACCAAAGAATAAAGCATTCCAATGTGGAGCAAAGGTAAAGGCTCCTATCCAAGTCCCCGCTATTGCAGGGAGTCCAGCTAAACATAACCAGCCTAAAAGCATAGCAAAAGTTATTTTTCGTTTTAAAATTGGAGCAATTATCGCTACCCCTTCCGTAAGATTATGCATGGCAAATCCAATTAATAGCATACTCCCTAATGCAGCATTTCCTAAAGATAAGGCGGTACCTATCGATAGACCCTCTCCAAAATTATGCAGGCCAATTCCTATTGCTAGCCATGTTGCGAGTACAATACCGTTAGTTGACGGTTTTGATCGCCAACTAATAGTTAGGATGCCCAGGAATGTAAGTACACTCGCAAGCAAAACACTTAAATTCCCTTGGAATGCATTTGCGGATGTTTTCGTTAGCTCAAGGCCCTCTTCTAGGGTGTCTAAGAATAAAAAGCCTAGCAGTCCAATTGTTAGTGACATAAAAAATACAATACTGTTGTCACCTAAATAACGTAAGAGAGGTAAAGATAACATTCCTAGTGTAATTGGAATTAGGCCAACGCATATTCCAATGAGGGCAAGACTGAATAACGTTTTGTTATTTGGACTGGGTGTCATATATGCAACGTCAATTGTGTAATTATACGTTGCCCCAGTGCTTGATAAAAAAAGCAGGTGGTGTGTCTCGTTCTGTATCCAAGGATAGGGTATTAATAATTTTGCTGTAGCTAGTTGATTTATTGGTCCATCAGGTATTTGTTGAAAATCCCAAAAGGCTCCATCGACTTGAATTTGAGAAATTTTTATTGGTTGACGATGATTTCCTCTAACATAGGCAATAAAACCATCAGGACTGGAAGTAACTCTTTCAATTATAAGTGATTCTTCCGGAGGAAGATTGTTATCAAAATTATCTAGGGGATTAAATACATAGATAGCTACGCTAATTAACCCTAACATCACTAAAACAACAACAAATGCTATACGATTATAGATCATCAGACGACCTCAAACATGCTCATCCAGCCTAATTCGGCGAATTCACTTTGATGCGCATGGAACATGTAATGACCTGAATCATGATTGCTAAAAGACATTTCTAAAATGCCTCTTTGAGCCTGGCACTGCATTACTGTATCAACTTTATTCAGAGTTGGTGTAAGTGTGGTTCCATGATCAAAATAGTCAAAAAAATTTCCATGAATATGAAATGAGTTGATTGGATCGAATTCGGTTACATTTATTAAATAGATACGGACTGGGCGTTGTTTGTCTATTTTGATAGGTCTCTTGCTATATTCATGAGCTATAGTATTTACAGCATAAATTTCATTTTTATCATCAAAGTTAGTATCAAAAGCATTCATTACCATTACCAGTTCTTGCCACTTCTTGTTTTCGTCTGTTCCGAGCTGACGGGATAATGCAATAGTAGTATTTTGTGAATGAAGCTTGGGATCAGGATCTATTATAAAAGCCCCATAAAGCCCCTTATGAATATGACGCTTAAGCGGTTCAGCATGGCAATGGTAAAGATGACATCCAAATGGTTCTGCCGTGAATTCGTAAACAAATTCTTCACCGGGATCTACTAAGCCAGCTCCGGCTATGCCATCCATCTTAGCACTGTGAATTCCATGAAAGTGCATTGAGTGGGGATGACTACCTTTATTTATAAATTTAATCTGAAGAAGTTCTCCTTCCGTAGCCCGTATGGTGGGGCCGGGTACTCTACCATTATAAGTCCAGGCAGCAAAAAACACTCCAGGAGCGATTTCAATTTCGATATCAACTGCTATAATTTCGAATTTACGAATAATTTTACCTGCGCTGTCTTGTGAAACCGTACCAACTTCCCAATCAGTCAGTAAACTATGTGGATCAAATCCATTACGTAAATGATTAACGTTGCCTACCGTGGTCATACCACCTGCGTGAGCATGCGGGCTCTTGTAAATAGAGTTGGGTTCAGGTGAATTGTTAGCGCTAGTGTTTGTACTACTCAAGAAAGGAGTTAAAGGCAATAAAGCACCAGCCCCGAGGAAAGATCGACGATTAGTTACGTTTCTGAATAATTTTGAAATCATTTTTTTACTTTATATACTCTGAATATAGTTCAATTTTATTGCTAACAGTTACTTTGTCAAAGGTTAATATATTAGCAATAACATTAGAATATAGCCATGGCTACATTATTCATAAATTTTTTTTAAAATAACATTATTAAATATTAAAAAATAAATTACATAATAAAAATGCAGTAAAAATTTAAGGTATTTTATAGTGTTTAAATTAATATACTTAAAATACCTTTTCCCTTTTACCTGAGACTAGAGAGCGATCAATAGCCGCTAGTACTGCAACATCATGTATCATTTCTTCAGTAGTGAACTTATAATTATCAGTGCCGGCAATAGCATCAGCAAAGCCTTCCATATTAGCTTTTACTGGATTGACCGCTGTAACTTTTTTTAACTCAGTGTTTCCGTCGACCATACAAATTTCAATTTTATCAAGGTCAACTACTTTGACCCAACCTTCTGAACCATAAACATTAAGTATTCTACTACTTGGGGTTACCATTATGTTGCCTATATAAGCGCTAGCGCCGCATTCAAAGGTTAGCAATGCTGAAGCAGAATCGAGTGGCTGTATTCTATCAAGCGCTTGAGCATAAACCTCAGCAACAGGCCCTAGATATGAACTGAATAAATCGACATAGTGACTACCCATATGGTAAAGGCCGCCTCCTGGTGCTTCTTTAGGGTCATGTCTCCAGCTAACAAATCCAGAAAGGGTGGAATGGCTAGTATTTCCTTCTAAATGCATTATGGTACCAAGTTGACCAGATTCAATCATGCTTTTGATTTCAGTTTGAGGTGCTGCGTATCTTTGATTATGTCCTAAACCCAGCTGGATGCCTGCTCTTTCTGCTGCTGCTACTGATCTTTCTGCATCTGCTTTATTGAGGGCGAATGGTTTTTCTGTAAATACGTGTTTTCCAGTCTCTGCTGCGGCTATAATTTGTTCTGTATGAAGGCTATGGGGTGTTACCAGGACAACAGCATCTACATCAGGATCGTCAAGCGCGTCTCGATAATTTGCAGTTAATTTTAATCCTTGTTCCGATGCATAATCTTTTGAGCCTTCTATATTGAGATCAACAACTCGAATAACTTTTACTTTATCACTTTTGTTATGTATTGCATTTATGTGAGTGCGACCCCACCAACCCAGGCCTATAATGGCTATATTTAGCATTTTCTTCCTCAATTATTATTTTAGTAGCTTTGACTATGTCAAAATCATAATATTATGGCTGCATAGCTACTAAACTAACGGCAAGCTAACTCTACTTTATTATAGAGTACTAATAAGATAATAATTAATATATAGTAATCAATTTTTTAGCTTAAGGCAGGAATATATAGCTTTTACTGCTGTTATTGAACGGATAATATAAATAAAATAATATTTTTGCTGGAGTGATTAAATGAAATTTGGGTTGTTTGGTAGTGCGCAGGCAAAGCGTGGTGGTAGTCCTGATGTTGACAGTGCTAAAGGTTATCATGATTGGCTAGAATTCAATATAGAGGCAGAAGCGCTTGGATATCATAGTGCATTTGCGGTTGAACACCATTTCACTGGCTTTGGGCAGGTTTCGGCTACTATAAATCTACTAACTTATTTAGCAGCACAGACAACAACTTTACGACTTGGGACGGCAGTAATGGTGTTGCCTTGGCATAATCCAGTATTACTTGCAGAACAAGCTGCTACTCTAGACTTACTGTCTGGTGGCCGGCTAGATTTTGGTGTTGGCAAAGGATATCGGTATAATGAATTTGAAGGGTTTGGGATACCCATGGAAGAAGCTGGGGAGCGTTTCGAGGAGTCTCTGGATGTTTTGATACGTGCTTGGACTAATGACGAGCCGTGGTCTCATGAAGGTAAATTTTGGAATTTTAAAAATATCATTGTTGAGCCACCAACTATACAGAAACCACATCCGCCATTTTGGATGGGTGCAGGCAACCCTAATACAATTGATGGTGTAGCTGCTCGAGGTTGTAATCTGTTGTTAGATCAATTTGCTCCAGTAAAAGTTATATTAGAAAGAATTGAAATATTTCGTAATGCTGTAGAAAAGCGAGGGAGAATATTTAATCCTAATGAGGTGGGAGTGGCCCGAGGCCTTTATGTAGCTAAGAATTTTTCTGATCGAGATTCAGCAATTGAAAGACGTATTGCCGCTCGTGCTAGGGTAGATAATCTAGCTCAGAGACCTGATGGTGCTAATAAATCATCAATAATGTCTTATGATGATAGTACTGAGACGGCTATGGAGGCAGCTCTTTTTGGAACGGTTGATGAAATTATTGAAAAAGTTTCGAAGTTAAGAGAAGGTGGAGTTCGTTATTTATTGCTATCTGATGGCGGCTCGGGAATTGAAGGTTTGCGTCAATTTTCACGCGAAGTTATGCCGGTTTTTATTGATAGCGATACTGCAGAGGCTGCAGAATAATAAAAATGACTAACTTTAGATAATCATATTTGTAAGGCTAGTATAATTTTTTTATACAAAACATTAGATATATAGAATTAATAGGTGTTTTACTTAGGCTTAGGTAATCTTATTTCTTTTTCTATTGTTTGACCTCCAGCTTTTACCCAAGCGCTGTAACCACCAGCCATGTGGGAAACTGGAGATAAACCCATTCGATGAACTGACTGCGCTGCTAAAGCAGAACGTAAGCCACCAGCGCAGAAAAAAATAAATTTTTTCCCAGAATTAAAATCTTCGCGATGGTAAGGACTATCTGGATCAACCCAAAATTCTAACATACCACGTGGCGCATGAATAGAACCAGGGATTGTGCCTTCGCGCCATAATTCACGAATGTCTCTTATGTCTACTAATACTACTTCTGGGTCATTTTTTAATTGAATTACTTCCTCTACCAGTAAAGTTTCAATTTCTTGTTCTGCCTCAGCGCAAAGTTCTTTTATTCCTTTAGTAATCATATTTGTTTAATCCATTCATTTACTGATAATTTATTAATATAAAGTAGATAAAATTAATTCTCTAGGGCGCTATATTTTATAACTATCAATTTAACTATTTTTCTTTTTTGAATAAAAAACTATTAAAACACCCGCTAAAGCTGCGATTGAAAGTATTAATAAAGTCATCGCATATGGTTTAACAGTATTGGTTGGTAGAGCGCTAATTAATAAAGCTACTATCGCACCAGTTCCTAGTTGGCAGAATCCAGTAAATGAGGCGGCGGTTCCTGCAATTCTTCTATCTACGCTAGCAGCTCCAGCCATAGCGTTGGGAAATAGAATACCATTTGAGAATGCATAAAGCATCATTGGCAATAAAATTGTCCATAAAGATGTTAAAGGAGAGAGCATTAAAAATATTATGGATGCTCCTATTCCAATAAGAGTACCCCATAATAATGTACGATCAATACTCATAAATAAGGTCATTTTGCTTGCTACATAATTACCAGCAGGAAACTGAAGAGTAATTAACATTAGAAAAATACTGAATAATATTGGCGCTAAGCCCATGTTCTCAATAATTAGATTTGGTCCAACTGCTAAGAAACCAAAAAATCCGGATGTTCCTGCTGCAAATGCGAGTGTATAGCCAACATAAATGCGCGAAGAGAGCAATCTTCCATATCGTGCAAATATGTCAGACCACCTAGCGGTATTACCATCATTTTCAAGTGGGCGTGTTTCTTTAAGTGCAACCAAAGCCCATAGCCCCAAAAGACATATAAATAACGCAAGGAAAGCAAATATTGAACGCCAGCCAAAGATAGCATCTAAAACCCCGCCTATAATTGGAGCTGTTAACGGGGCAATAGATTGAATCATAGCTACTAGCGCCATCATTCTAGCTGCTTCGTTTCCCTCATAAATATCTTGCACTATAGCTCGTGGTACTACCAGAGTTGCGCATCCCCCTAAAGCTTGAAGAACACGGGCTAAAATTAGAATCTCTATGGATGGAGCAAAAGTGGCGCCTAGGCTGGCAAGTCCTAAAAGAACCAGACCACCAAAAATAACGGGTCGTCGTCCAATTTTGTCTGAAAGAGGACCAATAAAGAGTTGTGATGTGGCAAAAACAATTAGAAAAATTGATACCGTAAGTTGAGCTACTGCATAGGTGGTATCAAAGTCAGCAGAAATCGCGGGTATGGATTGTACATGAATACTTAATGCCATTGGACCAGAGGCAGCAAGTGACCCTAATAGAATAATTGAGGGTTTTATATTTTTATTATTAAATATCACGGATAGTGTTTTAAAAAACTATGTTAGTTGATGGCATGTCGCTAAAATATTCGGCTGCGCCGCCTTCAAGCTTATTTTCATCAACTTCAAAAAGTTCAAGAAGTACATTATCTGGTGCAGGACACATTATATATTTCCATGACCCAAAGTCATGAATACCGCTACGAAACTTAAT
>Ga0209403_10000621_pt1 | contig 51253 bp, 54 predicted proteins | sample ArcticOcean_MG_C_8_FD_187440 | JGI IMG/M metagenome (GOLD analysis project Ga0209403, IMG submission 187440) | Marine microbial communities from western Arctic Ocean - ArcticOcean_MG_CB11_86 (SPAdes) (version 2) | ecosystem: Environmental > Aquatic > Marine > Oceanic | place: Arctic Ocean... | reverse complement strand
CCAGCGCCGCCGATCTTACCCATGATCGCCTCCTAAGTGTTTTGTGATTATACTCCAACGCCGCCACTATAGCCGATATTAGTAGCAACCGTTACACGTAAGGTACACCGTCTGCCAGCAATGGCGCAAGGGGCCTTCTAGTGTTCTAGTCCCAAATACTGCAACAACCTCGAAGGCAGTCGTGGTGCGATGTGACTCCACAATGGGATATTGCGGTCCAGCGCGACGGTGAGAGGCGGCGGCGACCCTCCTACGAGCCGCACGCGCTCGAAGCGCATTGCCGCCCGGTAGAGCACGGAGTACGTCAGCGGGCTCTTGGGTTTGTGGGCGATGTAGTCTCCCAGTAGGTGTCCCGCGTTAGCAACAGCAGCGGCCAGCACGACAGGATGGTTCCCCGCCACGAGAGCGAAGATCGCCGCTGCCGCGCAGTACTCCCACGCGTGAAGCAGAAAATAGAGCTTCCTGTGGTCTTTCTTGATGTACCAGAGGTAGTAGTCGATCAGGTGATCCGTGTCGTTGAGGACGCCCGCGCCGATGGCGACAGGCAACGCCATGGGCTCTCCGGTCGCTGCCCAAAATGTCGCACCAATTCCGATCGACGCAGCGGAGTGTCCTATTGGACCCAGTTTGTCTACCTCATTTTCCCCTCACGCTGTCCCCGGCGCGGCTGTCGTCCATTGTAACAACGGCCCCGTGGCCAGTTGGTTGCGGTGTCGGTTTCACGGAGACGCCTCTTTTCGAGTTCTTTACGTATAGGCTGGTAGCGCTTACGATACGGACTCCCAAATGCAAAACCTCCTCGGGACGGACAGGGTAAGGATCAAACTGCTGGTGGTGCTGGTCGCACTGCTGACGGTGGTGGTCGCGTGTGCGGACAGTAGCGGTGAGACGCCTGAGCCCACGGCGACCACGGTGGCGACGTCCAGCCCCGAGCCCGTCTCGTCACCGACACCGCAGCCCCCGACTTCCACCCCGACACCACCGCCAACGTCCACGCCGACCCCTGAGCCGACGCCCATCTTTGAGCCTGCCGCGGTCATTCTACCCACCGCAATTGTTCCGCTCGGTACCCCGACGCCCATGGCAGGGGACCCGCGAGACAGGGAACTCGACGCGGTCGAGTTACGAGTGAACGTCATCAGGGAGCTCTCGAGCAAAGGCCCGGTGGACCGAGAGTTCATCGACCGCGACGAATTGGGCGATCTACTCTTGGAACTGTTCGAAGAGGATCGAGAGGAGATTCTCGAGGATCAGAAGCTCTACTCAACCATAGGAATACTGCCGAAAGAGACCGATCTCTTCGACCTGTTGTTGGGCCTATACGGCGAGGGAGTGCTCGGTCTTTACCTGGCTGAGGAGGAGAAGTTCTACATTGTGCAGGAGGGCGAGGACCTCGACGCCGAGCAGCAAAGGACCTATGTCCACGAATTCGTCCACGCTCTGCAGCAGCAGCACTTCGATTTCCAGACCGCATTTGACGCTGTGGAGGACAACTCGGACGCTTCGACAGCCATCAGCGCCCTGGTTGAAGGTGACGCGCGACTTACTGAGACGGTGTATATCTTCGAGCACATGACGGAGGCGGAACGGCAGGTGTCGCAGGGCACGGCCAGCCAGGAGCTGATCAACGCGTTCCAGTCAGCGCCGACGGTGATCCAGCGCAGATTCCTGTTCCCGTACGTCGAAGGTGTTCAGTTCACCCTGAGCCTGTACCAGGCACTCGGATTCAGCGCACTTGACGATGCATTCGCGAACTTGCCGGTGTCCACCGAGCAGATCCTACACCCCGAGAAGTACGTCACCCCAGACCTCCCTGTGTCGGTCGAGATGCCAGACCTAGCGGCGGCGCTGGGCGACGGCTGGTCCCTCGTCAGGAAAGACACCTTCGGGGAGTTCATGCTGCAGGCATATCTGAGCGCAATCGTGCCTCCCATCACTGCTCAGGACGCAGCCGCTGGATGGGGCGGGGATTCGATCTCGTTGTTGGAAGGGCCGGATGGGGAGACCGCCGTGGTTTTCGCCATCGTGTGGGACAGGTTGCCTGACTCCGAGGAGTTCTACAATACGTTCCTGAGCTTCACGAATGCCCGAACGGGCGTAGAGTGGGTCGAAGACTCACCCTCTGAGGCCGCACACCGGATGGCGCTGGATGGACAGGTGGTCTTCATAACCGGAGCAGGCACATTCACATTGATTGTGTTTGCCCCCGATGATGCCGACGTGGAGAACGTGCGAGCAGCCCTCGCCGCCGGCTGACTTAGGTTAGGTTCTGAGGGCTGGGTCCTGGCTCCAGTACCGGGATACACAGGTACTGCTGGCCCCTATTGATTGACCGTCTCGTTGGCCAGTTGCTAGACTTGTTGTAGGCGGTTTGGTCGTTTGGGCGGCTCCCAAACTCCGCCGAGCCTCGTTTCGGAACGGGCACGCCCACCGATGCCCCTCTCATGCCACACCGACTGGCAGGCAGGTTGAACAGGTGTCCAACGTCGCGAAACTACTCGTTGCCACAGGTAACCCCGGCAAGCTCAAGGAGTTTACGGGGATGCTGGCTGGCGTGCCCTTTGAGCTCGTGTCTCTGACCGATGTCGGCATTGACGAAGAGGTGCCGGAGACGGGATCGACGTTCGAGGAGAATGCTGCCCTGAAGGCGAAGGGTTATGCTGCGATGAGCGGGATGGTCACACTCGCGGACGACTCGGGGCTCGAGGTCAAGGCCCTGGGCGGCGAGCCGGGTGTGCGGTCGGCCAGATATGGCGGCGAGGGTGCGAGCGAAGTTGAGCGAGCGGCACTGCTGCTCCACAACCTGGAGAATGTACCCGAGAGCGAGCGCCAGGCACGGTTCCGCTGCGTTATAGCGCTGGTACGGCCGGAACAGGCGCCGACGTTCTTCTATGGCGAGTGCCGCGGCCGGATAACCGAATCGCCGCGCGGCGGCCATGGTTTTGGCTACGACCCGGTGTTCCTGCTGCCCGAGTTTGGCCGCACGATGGCCGAGTTGAATGTCGAGGAAAAGGCCCAGATAAGCCATCGCGGCATGGCTGCTAAGGGTGCGGTGAAGGAGTTGCGGGCCATGGGGCTCAGGAGTGATCGCTTCACGTGCTGACTGACACGTTCGGAAGACCCCTTAGAGACCTGCGTATCTCGGTCACCGACCGGTGCAACTTCCGCTGCACCTACTGCATGCCGGCCGAGATATACGGTGAACGCTACGAGTTCCTCCCCAAGGCGGAACTGCTCACCTTCGAGGAAATCTCGCGCTTGACGCGGATGCTGGTCCGGCACGGCGCTGCCAAGGTGCGCATTACGGGTGGTGAGCCGCTCGTCAGGGCCGAGATCGAGACTCTGATCGCCAGCCTGTCGCAGATTGACGGCGTGGCTGATCTGACCCTCACGACTAATGCCTACTTGATGGAACAGAAGGCCCAACTGCTGAAGGACGCTGGCCTGCAGAGAGTCACTATTAGCCTGGACAGCCTCGACGACGAGGTATTCAGGAGCATGAACGGTCGCGGCTTCGGCACAGCCAAGGTTCTTCAGGGTATCGACGCTGCGGAAAAAGCAGGCCTCACCCCCATCAAGATCAACGCAGTCGTGCAGAAGGGGGTCAACGACCACACGGTCGTCGAGCTGGCCCGCTACTTCAAGGACCGCGGCCACATCGTTCGATTTATCGAGTACATGGACGTAGGCAATCGCAACGGATGGCGGCTGGACCACGTTGTGCCCGCAGACGAGATCGTGTCGATGATCGACGCAGAGATGCCGCTGGAGCCCTTCGAGCGAAGTTATCGGGGCGAGGTCGCGATGCGATACCGGTATCGCGATGGCGGCGGCGAGATCGGCGTCATCGCCTCCGTCACACAGCCATTCTGCGGGGACTGCACCCGTCTGAGGCTGTCACCTGAAGGATCCGTCTACACCTGCCTGTTCGCAAGCAAGGGCACCGATTTGCGAGGCCCGTTGCGGAGTGGGGCAACCGACGAGGAGCTAGCGGCGATTATCGGAGGCATGTGGGGCGCACGAGACGACCGCTACTCAGAAGAACGCAGCTCAATGACCGAGCCACAGCGCAAAGTCGAGATGTACCACATCGGCGGCTAGGTTCTTCAGACTACTACGCATCCGCAACTACGGCCCTGTATCCAAGAGGCACGTGAGTCTATCCCGCGCTCGAGTAAATTTCTTCGGTTGCTGGGTCGCGGCAAAGAAACCCGTTATCCCCAGGCCTATGTGACTTTGGTAGCAGAACACTCTCTCCCGAAAGTGTGGGATAGGCGTGTCGAGGCTATCGTAATGTCTTCTGAACGTATCTGCGTCGTACCGATCTGACCCAAAGATCAACCAGGCTACGTCGTAGAGGAAGTCCCCGTATTTCGAACCTCCCCAATCGAGGACGGCGGTAACTAGGCCGTCATCTGCGAGCACGTTGTCAAAGCCGAAGTCGCCGTGGATCAGGGAGATGTCCTCGGGACAGTACGCCACGAGTTCTGGTATTCGACCGCAGACCCTGTCGAGCAGGGCCGGCTCCATGCTTGAGGTCTCGAACAACGATGTCCAGTCGGTGCCGTAAGGCACGCTGTCCTTTATCGACAGCACGTACTGTTCCCAGCTATCGAGGTGCGCTTCGCCGTTCTTGTCCCAATTCCCGTACTTGCCTTGGCTGCGCACATCGATTTGATGAATCGAGTCCATCGTTTCAATCAGGCTCGGAAGCGTTTTCCCATGTTCTTCGTCTGACAATTCATCGAGCAATTTGCCATGGAGCTTGCGAGAAATCGCGTAGTGAAGGGTGTCGTCGAAATTTCCAGTTTGAACTATTTCCGGGATCGGAATCTCGGCGGAAGAAAAGTGATGGTAGGCGTAGCGGTCCATCTCAAAACTACTAGAGTTGCCGCTAACACGAATCACATAGTGATGGCCATTAGCGAGAAACCCAAAAGCCTGAGACGACTCGCCGCCCGGTAGAGGAGCCAGTTTGGAGATGGGGCCGCCAAGGGACTCCGTTAGAAACGCTGCGACCCTCTCTTGGGCGATCTGCGTCTTGACGGTGGACATGATTGTCCCTCCTCAGGCGGAGTCGCATGCTCGCGCGCGACAAAGTCAGTCGCCTCCATTGAGGCTAGTCGACGTTGGGCGCTTCGATCACTTTCGGCTCTCCGAACTCGCTGAACGTGATGATCGAGGACATCGATAGCTCGCCTGCATCTCCGGCGACAAGGCCCTCCAACTCGGCGGCCGCCATACGGCCCACAACCTCAAACCGTCGGACCAGCAGATCCTCTGTCCCCACCCACAGCACCATCGTTTCGACATCCGGCTCGTCCGGGACCGTCCCGGAGATCCGGTACACTGTGAGCCCATCCAGGTCGGCAAACACTACCGACATCCCGTCGAGCTGCACATTATCGAACGCACCCGGACCGGTCAGCTCCGATGAAAGGGGAGCACTGGATTCGTCCGTGATCTGCCACTCGTTTGTCAGGGGATTCCGGTCGTAGATCACCCCGCCCACCTCGCGGGTCTCGAACGCAAAATTCGCTGCGAACCCGCCCAGGTCTACCCCCATGTTCATGATCATGGAGGTGTCGCCGCTCTGGGCGCTGTCACCTTCGAACGTGATGGACAGCAGCGCGGACTCGGCGTCGGGGCTTTCCTTGATTGCCACTTCGCCCGTGAAGTGAAGCGCCTCGACCGCCTCCATCGTTGCATTGATTCTAGCTAGCAACGCGTCGGCGTCGTCGACCGCCTGCGAGGGCGGAGGTCCGGTGGCCGCCGTCGATGTCGCGGCCGGCCCGGCAGTGGCTGTCGGTGAAGGTGCCTGGGCTGCCACAGGCGGCTCGATTATGATGTCCTCGCCGAACCCGGATAGTGCCAGCGTGATGGTCATCATTGCCGATTCCTGGCCGATATCGCCCAGGAGATCCCCGCCGATAAGCCCGAGTTCAGCCTCGCCCTCCGCCACTATCTTGGCTACCAGGCCGTCGCTTGTCCGGACCCAGATGATCAGCGCGAATTCGCCTGCCACGCCACCAAATGCGCCGTCGACGGAGGTCGCAGTTAGTCGGTAGGTATCGACGCCGTCCAGCACTTCCAGTCCCGATAGGACAAGGTCGCGCAGCCCGGAAGCCTCCTGTATGACAAACGATGCAGGGTCGATTATCGTTCCGCCCGCATCGACGGTAACCTGCCACTCGCCAGACAACGGATCCATCACGTACTGGGTGTCACCGAGGCTCACGTACTCAGTCTCAATGGTTATGAACAGCAGGTCCATCGCCAGCGTAGCCTCAACCGAGTCCGGGGCGACGTAGGACCCCGTCATCTGGATGGGCACTTCCAGCGCTGAGCCTTCTGAATCCATGCTCGCTACGATGTCGAGGTCGAATCGGAAGGATGCCAGCGCGTCCATAGCTGCGATGGACGCCTCCATTACCTCAAGAGCCGACACCGACAGCGGGGTCGGCGTTGGCGTAGGAGGTGGAACGGGCGTGGGCGTCGGCTCCGGTGTAGGCGTGGCCTCCTCCACAGTGGAGACCGTGGGCTCCGCCGTTGCATCGGTGGTCGCGCTCGTGTCCGGGCCCGTTTCATCGCATGCTGCAGCGAAGGAAACCACCAGGACTGCTAGCAAACCTACGAGGATTCGAATATTCATAATTTGCTGTGCCAAACAGACACCGTAAAGATGTATCCATAATATCACGGGCGGTCACTCCCGAATCGCCCCAGAGTCGATGGCAAGGGCCTTAGCCATCACATACAATAGCTACGGTACCAAGGCGACGGCGTACGTACGAATCGCAAGAGGTCGAAAATTGATCCATATCTACACTGACGGCTCTTGCCTGGGGAATCCGGGCCCTGGCGGATGGGGCGCGGTAATCATCGAGGACGGAAAGAAGCGCACGCTGAGCGGCGCAGACAAGAGCACCACGAACAACCGAATGGAGATGCTCGCCGTGATTCAAGGGCTTGCGGCAGTGCCGGAAGCTGCACAAGTCACAGTGTTCAGTGATAGCACGTACGTCGTGAACACGATGACGCGCGGTTGGAAACGCAAGGTCAACGTGGATCTGTGGGACCGCCTCGACGCCGAGGTAGCCGCTCATAGAGTCGAGTGGAGGTGGGTACGAGGTCACGATGGAGATCCTGGCAATGAGGAGGCAGACGCTTTGGCCACATCTGCGGCGAAAGGCGGTGCGAACCCAGTGCAACCGCGACTCACCCACGTGGACGATGCAGGCAAGGCAGGCATGGTGGATGTTGGCGACAAGGCGACCACAGTGCGTGAGGCTACCGCCAAAGGCACCGTTCTGATGCTTGCCGAGACCCTAGCCCTGATCGAGACTAACGCTGTGAAGAAAGGTGACGTGCTTGGTGTCGCGCGAGTGGCCGGCATCATGGGTGCTAAGAGCACCTCCCAGCTAATCCCTCTCTGCCACGCTTTACCACTCGACAAGGTGAGTGTAGATTTCGAGCTCGATTCCGAGGCCAACTCCGTCAACATAACTGCGACGGCCAGAACCACCGCCAAGACGGGTGTCGAGATGGAGGCTCTTACCGCCGTTAGTATTGCCGCACTGACCATCTACGACATGTGCAAGAGCGCAGATCGTGCCATGAAAATCGACGCGATCAGGCTCGTCAACAAAAGTGGTGGCAGGAGCGGGGACATTACCCTCGAATAGCACCGCTCGCGTTCGTCAGTAGACACATCCGCCATCTGCGGCCAAAAAGCCTCCGTGGTTTCACTCACCTACTGCCACTGCTGTCTCCGATGCGCCTGCCTATATGCGGACTCTACGATACGGCCACTCCCCAACAACCCCGTGTGAACGCGGCAGGTCTGAGGAAGTGTTAGGGTGTGCTCGCCAGCACCTTACTGGCCATCTGCGCGCGCAGTCACTGCAGCCTTGAACGTCGATATAATCGGCAATGAATATGGACATCTAACCATCCAGTTTGTCCAAAGAGGGAATCTAATTCTAGACAGAGACGTCATTGGCCGACCACAGCCGTGGGTTGTCACCCACCGTGGCCTCGAATATCCCGGTGAGGTCGTACTTGCCGGGGCTACTGACCCGTCGTTGGGCCAACGCCTGACAGGTGGATTGTGCTTCAGGGTGGTAATCCACACGGAGCCGCGGAGGCTCAGTTCTGTCCCTATCGACGATCCCCGAATAGCGATGTGTGTACCCAGGCGCTCCACCCAGCCGGGCAGAGACGGCGCGGGACGCGAGATACAGGCCATCCGCGAAACCAAGGAGCGCTACATGGCCGGCGAAGACTCGCTGCGACGGAGCATGAGTGAGCGCGAGAGTTCACTCATGGCGGAAATTGCGCGCCAGGAGGGGCAAAACTACTCCTAGGGCCGGATTTATATTCACGACAAGGTTCTCATGCGTCCGTCCTGGGCCTTCGGCGGCGAGAATGTCGGCTCGTGGGTCGACAACATAGTCGCGCACCTTCTCGAAGCCGAATTCCCGTCTTTGCCCTTTGACCATACTTTGTTGCCGGGCACACTAACCCACGAGACCGCGGAGGCGATATTTCGGGCCATAGTCCAGGGCGACCTGGCTGCTGTAGAAGTTGCATCGGCCTACGGGCCGCCTCTGGGGCTGTCATCCTCGGTGCAGCCCGGCGTCTTTGATCCCAGCGACGGTAGGATCCCTGACGCTATTGCCAAAATACTGGCCTCAGGGAGTGGGGAGATGGCTGCAAGGGCCCTGCTGGACTTGCTATGCCGAGACTATGGGCTTAATTACACTCTGGCGACCCTCTATCTACTCGCATTCGTGCGCAGTTCCGGCTCAGGCGTGAGATTGGCTCAGGGGCACGACGTTCGCACACCCCAGGGGGAACCGTTTGTTAGCGACTGGATCACACAGGACCTTTTGGACGACATACGGTTCTCGGATTCGATTGCCGGGGACATGGAGTTGGCGAGCGCGCGACCTGCCCTCACGTGGAACATGGCTTTGCCGTACGCCTCTCTGTTGGTCGATGGGCTGCAGAGAGCGGAAGGGGACTCCGAGGTCGCCGTCCAGGAGAGCCGGTTAGTGGCCGGTTTGGAGGAGACCCGACTTAGCCTCGACGAGGACCGGGATAGGGTCGAGGGCCTACTGTTGGAGCTAGGTAGGGCTGGCGAACCGTCCCTACCTGAACTCATCGATGGACTGCGGAGCCTGTGCTCCGCCGCCGACTTCCGCAGTTTCTACGCGGTCGCGGTGGACAGATTTGGCTGGCCTGCAGCCCTGGCCTAGGCTGTCGAGTTGCACTTCAGGGTAGAGAGACTCGCACTGATCGCGCCTGAGATATCTGCGACACGGGCCTATCTCAGCGCGATGACCTTCGGGCGTGAGCACCACGAACTGTCGGTCCAGCGTGATCTCGTAGAAGGCAGAATTGGACTAGACAGCCTTCTCGCAGATCCATCGGTGTGGCCCAGTGTCCTAGAAGGCTACCGGATCCTGCGGAGGGACCATGCAGACGCCTACCGTCTTCACCACCGACGGTACCACGCCGAGTCGTCGCGGCTTGCCATCGAGTTGGACCGAGTGAATGACCACCTAGCGGCCCTGGAGAAGTTCAATGCCGTCCCGGAGTTCGGCAGCCCATGTGGCCAAGATCTACCGGAGATGTATCGCGTGGCCGCGGCCGCGTTGAGGGCGTGCCCTCACGCGGAGGACGGCGTGTCATTGGATCAGGCTCCCTACTGCGACCACTGCATGCTGCCCCTGGACGAGACCCCCCAGCAACAATCGGTGACCGCTGTCGTCGGTGGCACCGAGGCGGCCATGCGCGAATACAATCGTAGGCTTAGCTCCAATCTCGTCCGCCAAGTCCTGGCAAATCCCAGTAAAGAGCACCTGGATAAGCTGATGGACCTGATCCAGCTGGGCAACCTCTCATTCCTGTCGAACGTACTGGACGAAGAGGTATTGGAATTCCTGCGCTCCCTCGTCAGCCAACCCTAGTCTTCGTCCTGCCACTACTCCCAGTCGAAAAACACGCTCATCCACCCGCTCGTCCCGGAGGCGATCATCCGGTAGATCTCCTCGGCGTCCTCGGGTTTCGCCACATGGCTGATCAGATGGTCGACCTTCAGCTCGCCAGACGCGATCAACCGTAGGATCGCTGACCGATCCCCTTGCTGAGTCCACTGCCAGTACTTGTGCGGCCTGCTCAGGTCGAGTGCGTATGTGCCGCGAATGTCGAGCTCGCGTCGCAGCAGGTCCACCTGCAGGCCAAGATCGACCTTGCCTGGAGGGCTGCCAACCAGCATCACCTTGCCGTGGACTGCAGCCGCCTCCATGCAGTCGATGAGCACTCGTGGATCACGCGCAACATGAAATGCGCTGTGTACCCCGCCCTCGGCAATGGCGCGTATCGACTCGACCGTTGCACCATCCGACGCATTCACCGTGTGGGTTGCGCCGCTAGTCGTGGCCATATCGAGTCTGGCGGTATCGAGGTCCACGCCGATGACGGGATATGCCCCGGATATGCGGCAAAAGGCCGTCACGAGCTGGCCGACAACGCCCTGGCCGAACACCGCGACCGACTCGTCGATCTGGAGCTCCGCCCTGCGCACACCGTGAAGAGCCACGTCGCCGAGCCTGGCGAAAGCCGCCTGCTCGTAGGTCAGATCGAACTCGATGCGCTGGATATTTCTCAGGTGGCCCAGCTCAGGGTCCGGCTTGGCCAGCCAATGAGATCCGTGGGGCCCCCAGGCCATCACACGATCATCGACTGCAAACCCTTCGACACCATCACCAATGGCCTGGACATGGCCGACCGTGGAGTAACCCAGGTATCGTCGGCGATCTTGATCGACATCTGGGCCGAATCCGGTGCGCTCGCTACCCGCGCTGATCTGCGAGCGATGAATACGAACGAGCACCTCTCCGGGGCCAGGCTCCGGAATATCAAAAGTCTCAATCTCGACCTTGTCTCCGCCGATCTGGACCAGTCTCCGTCCCATTTCCGGCATTTATGGTGCTCCTTCTACATAGGGTGGCGAGTCTACTGCCTCTCCGCTGGCTTTGCATCGTACTCGACCCGGAGGCCTCGCGCTCCCCGGCGTTGTATCATACTGGGCAGGGCGATGCGCAGCGTGCGCGCCCCGGACAACTCGAAATGAGACATGAATAAAATTCGCTGGCCGGTTATAGATTCATTAATGGGCTCACGCCGTTCCCAGAGACGACGGGGGCTCGTCGTGGGCCTGGGAAATCCAGGCGATCAATATGAGAAGACGCGTCACAACGTCGGCTTCTGGTGCGTGGACCGCATGGGGGAAGAGTACTCCATCAAGGTCGGCGGTCGCCATCGGCTGGTGCTGACCGGCGAGGGCCGTATAGGTGCCGAGGACGTAGTCCTGGCAAAACCCCGCACCTACGTCAATGAGAGTGGCAAAGCCGTGACCTCGCTCATGACGCGCTACCGGACGACCGCCTCTGACCTGATCGTTGTCTACGATGACATGGACTTGCCCGCCGGAAAAATCCGGCTGAGACCCGACGGTGGGGCAGGTGGTCACAACGGGATCAAATCGATCATAGGCGCCCTGGGGACACAGGGATTCGCCAGGTTGCGGGTTGGCGTTGGGCGCCCTGGTGCTGGGGACGATCAGATCGAGCACGTGCTTGGCAGGGCCAACGCCGAAGACCAGAGCCTGGTAAACGCCGCCGTGGAGACCGCGGTCGAAGTGATCGCCTGCTTCCTGTCGGAGGGCGTCGACACGGCGATGAACAGGTACAACTGATACTGGCGCTCGAAGGCCTGCTTTTGTCTTGAAGGCCCACTCGCGCCTTGCTACACTTCAGGCCGCACCTAGGAGGTATTTGCATTGAGACTGACTTCCGACGAGGTACGGCACATCGCCGCTCTTGCTAGGGTCGCGATGACCGATGACGAGGTTGAGCGCATGCGTGGCGAACTGTCCGACATACTCGGCCACTTCGACACGCTCCAACAGGTCGACACGACTGGAGCCGAGCCCACCGGCCACTCGGCTGGCCTGGAGACCGTTATGCGCGAGGATATCGCCGACGCCTCCACTCCCAGGGACGAAATTCTGGCCAACGCACCGCGCAGCGAGGACGGGTTCATCCGTGTTCGCGCGGTTCTGGAGTAGACGGCTTTGGAACTATCTGACCTCACAATCGGACAGGCAGGCGACCTCCTCGCTCAGGGGGATACCACCTCAACTGAGCTCACCAGGGCCGTGCTGGATCGCATCGCGGCTGTAGAGGAGCGGACGAAGGCCTTCGTTACTGTGACGGAGACGATGGCCATGGAGCAGGCCGAGGCTGCGGATCGTCGCATCAAGGCTGGCGACGCCCGGCCGCTGACTGGCATCCCCATGTCCCTCAAGGACAACATGTCCACGCGAGGCGTCGTCACCACCTGCTCGTCACGCATGCTGGAGAACTTCGTGCCGACCTACGACGCGACGGTCGCCCGGCGGCTGTATGGCGAGGGCGCGGTGATGGTCGGGAAGGGCAACCTGGACGAGTTCGCCATGGGCTCGTCCACCGAGAACTCGGCATTTCATGCGACACACAACCCGTGGGATCTGGACCGTGCGCCTGGCGGAAGCAGCGGCGGCCCGGCTGCGGCGGTATCTGCCGGGGAGGCTGTTTACTCCCTTGGCTCGGATACCGGCGGCAGCATACGGCAGCCAGCCGGATTTTGCGGAGTGGTCGGCCTGAAGCCGACATACGGCCTGGTAAGCAGGTACGGGCTCATTGCATTCGCCAGCTCTCTTGACCAGATCGGGCCTATCACCCGGGACGTTACCGACGCTGCGATCGTCATGAACACCATTGCAGGGTACGATCGGCGAGACTCCACCTCAATCGACTACACGCCTCCCGACTACACCCAGGCGCTTGGCAAGGACATTCGCGGGCTGCGCATTGGCGTGCCCCGCGAGTACTTTGTGGACGGCATGGAACCCGGTGTCGAGTCAGCCGTACGCGATGCGATTCGGGTGCTGGGCGACCTTGGCGCCATCGTCGAGGAGACCTCGCTGCCTCATACCCCTCAGGCGCTGGCGGTCTACTACATCATCGCGCCCTCCGAGGCATCGGCGAACCTGGCTCGCTACGATGGGGTCAAGTATGGATATTCCGCCAAGGACGCCAGCAGCATGTGGGATGCCCTGGAAAAAACTCGCCAGGAAGGCTTCGGCCCCGAGGTCAAGCGTCGCATCATGCTTGGGACGTACGCGTTGTCCGCCGGATACTACGACGCGTACTATCTCAAGGCCCAGCGCGTGCGTACCCTCATACGCCAGGAGTTCGACGAGGCTTTCCAGAAGTTCGATGTGCTGGTCACCCCGACGTCGCCCTCGGTAGCCTTCAAGCTGGGAGTGAAGACCGAGGATCCCATGTCCATGTATCTCAACGACATATTCACTCAGCCGGCGAACATCGCCGGGGTCCCCGCCATATCTGTGCAGGGCGGGATGGTAGACGGGCTCCCTGTCGGCCTTCAGTTCACGGCGAGCCACATGCAGGAGTCGACGCTGCTACGCGTCGCCCATGCGTACGAGCAGGCCACTGAGTGGCACCGTCTCCGTCCAAATATCTAGGAAAGACTCTGGGCACCTAAACCAAGAGGAGCGCATTATCCATGACAAGCAGTAGTGATCGGTTCGTAGTCGGCTTCGTTTCGACCCCCCATCCGCACTCAGTTCTCCACATGAAGACGCTGGATGTGTTGGATGCCATCGAGACGGTACACGTGTGTGGCCTCGAAGGGGAGGACGTGAACATGCTGGCGGCTGAGACCGACAAGGTAGCCTCGACGACGAACAACCTCGAAGATCTGCTCGCCCGGGATGACATCGACGCACTCGTAGTGTCCGTGCGAAACGATGTGTGCCCAATGGTTCTAGAGGCCGGAATAGCAGCCGGCAAGGCCTCACTGTTCGAGAAGCCTGGCGCTCTGCGTGCTGACGATCTGCGCCGGATCATGGAGCTTGCCAAGGCCCGGGGGCTGGTTATGGGAGCGATGTTCCAGAACCGTACTAACCCGAAGGCAGTCGAGACTCGGGAGGCACGACGCAGTGGAGCCCTGGGCACCGTAATGGCGGTGGAGGGACGGATGGTGACCTCCCAGGTCCGATACCGCGATCCCAACCACTGGCTATTCCAAAAGGGACTGAGTGGCTCAGGCATCCTGAGTTGGCTTGGCTGCCATCACATCGACCTGATGTCCTACATGATGGAGGAACGGATAGTCGAGGTCACGGCGCTGCTGGGCAATCAGAACCCGGAGAGGCTCGAGGTGGAAGACACCGCGATGTTGGCCGTCAGATTCGAGGGAGGCGCCCTTGGCTCGCTCCACGCTGGCTACCACTTGCCGGGGAGTGACGCCGGGTACACCGGTGCATCCTACGACTCCTTCCTCGCTCTTCGAGGGACAGAGGGATACGCACGCATGCCCATGGAGGAGGACGGCTACACCCTGTACAGCCAGGCTCCGGGTTGGGCCGCCCTCGGCGAGCAGTATCGCTCCTTTTCACCACCCGATTCGAAGGCGTATGGCGGCTTCGCGGGCGAACGCTTCCTGGAGGACTACTTGCAGGCTGCCCGGACAGGCGGTGAGGCGCCGGCGCCCATTGAGGCCGCGGTCCACGTACTAGAGGTCATCGACGCGGCCATCGAATCCTCCGAGACAGGCCGAACGGTGAGCATCGCGAAACCATAGGTCGGCGAGGCTCGAAGTCTGCCGGGCAATCTAGCGGCGTATTACTATATGTGGGACTTGACCGGCATCCGGCAATAGCTAATGAGCATGATAGAAACCAAAAGCTCCAGTCCAGGACGCTCTCGCCGCCGCGATGGAGCGGCGGCGGCGTTGCTCGTCGTGGGAGCGGTGCTGCTAGTGGTGTCAGTGTCATACTACGCCTACGCTGCCTGGGCCAAAGCCGGGGTTGACGATCTCAACGTCGAGCTTGCGAGGCCGGACGGGCTCTCGATCCCCAATATCGACGCGCCACCCGAGGACGACGTTGCCTCGCCCGTTGCGGAAAACGAGGATCTTCAGACTCGAGATGCTGGTGAGACAAAAACTGGCACAGATGGGAGCACGGCTTCTCAACCTGTGGCTGAGCCGAAAATCACAGTTCCCGCTAGTCAGGACACCGCCGTATTGACCGATTCCTCTGGCGACGACATTGCTGTCCAAATAGCAGTCGAGACAAACAAGGTGCGGGTCCCGAGCGGTAGCGCGGATCTGGGTGCAGGCGCCGCGATCAGTCCGGAGACGCTGGAAACCCTCAACTCCGCTGTGGCCACACTAACATCGACCGATGATCCATGGGTCGTGGCCTCCAGCGCCGAGGCAGCCCTATACACTCCAGTACTGACAGACGGAATGGTGTCGGGCTCCCTGATGCCCGCGACGCGCATCAGGATCCCCGCGCTCGATTTGGACTCTCGTGTCGCGGAGCTTGCCGTTGTCCGCTCCGATGACAGCGCGTCGTGGGAGACCCCGAAGCACGTTGTCGGCCACATACCGACGACCGCCAATGTCGGCTCCGGCGGTCAGGGCTGGTACTTCGGCCATCTGGAAAGTCCAATAAAGGGTGAAGGAAGCGTGTTCCGGCGTCTGCCCGAAGTGGCGGCTCTTCTGAAGGACGATCCGGACAGGCCGGTCTATGTCTTTCTGGAATCCGGGGACCGAAGTTTTGCCTATCGCATATACAATGTCGAAGTTGTCTCCCAGGAAGAGTTGGCCATCGCCGACTCCGGCAGCCAGGACATTACCCTGGTGACCTGCACCCCTCGCTTCGTGTACGACCAGAGACTCCTCGTGACCGCCGCCCTGGTAGGTGTCCTAGAGTCGTGATTCTTTGCTACCGGCATCCACTCTGCATCGATACTCGCCTGGCGTCGTCATGATTCGCTACGGACTATTCGTGGCGGCCGCAGTGGTCGTTGTGGCCCTCGTGGCACTCATGTCCTGGGCACTTTCGAATCGCACGTCGGTAACCGGCTTGAGCGGGGTCACCCGCGTGACCAAGCCCGCGCCGGACTTCACCCTTGATCTCATGGACGGCGACCAACTGGTCATGTCAGAGCTTGCAGGCAGTCCGGTCGTCATCAACTTCTGGGCGTCCTGGTGTACCCCTTGCCGCGACGAGGCAGCCGGCCTTGAGCGGACGTGGCGCAACTACGAAGAGCGGGGGGTGGTGTTCGTGGGCATCGACATCCAGGACTCGGAGGCGGACGCACGCTTCTACCTGGAAGAGTTCGATGTGACGTATCCGAATGGGCGCGATGAGGACGGGAAGATCACCGTCGAATACGGGGTTGTAGGCCTGCCAGTCACCTTCTTTGTGAACAAGGAAGGCATCATCGAACGGCGGTGGGTTGGTGCGATCCCTGAGTCTCGCCTACTCGACTGGACCGAATCCCTGGCCCAGGGGTTGCCATTGTCCGACAACGACGAGGAACCCGACCCGGATCTGTTCCGCCAACTCCGGTAGTAACCTAGCTAGTCGTAGAGCCACCCCACGTCGAAGCTCGTTATCTGGGTGGTGCTTAGCCTGCCTTCGTCCCGGTCTCCGGCCACGTGCCCGAGCAACACCCTGTCTCCCCGGATCACAATTGCTGTGTAGCAGTACCAGCCGTCCGGGTCGTCCTCCAGGACCTTCACGTTCTCCCAGGTTTGACCGTCGTCCCTGGAAATGGCCACGTTGAAGGGCGTTCGGCGGCTGTCCAGGTTGTTACTGTTCCAAAGCGCGATCAAATCCCCAGTTTCAGGGATTCTTTCAATCGAGGCAGGTGAAAGTGGCGATCTGAGAGGGCTCGGACGAGGCGCAGTCCATGTCTCTCCGCCGTCCTCCGAGTTGGCGTAGTACTGGGTTCCGGCGTCAGTGCGGATGAATGACAGCAAACTGTCGGGCGACAATTCCACCACGCCCGGCTCCTGGAATATGACTCTACCCTCGCCCGATTCGTCGGGCCTGAGCACCGACTTGCTCCTGCGCCACGTTCGCCCGGCGTTGTCCGATAGGTAGTACATGATGTGGCCGTGGGCGTCCCACTTTCTGTCCGCACTGGCATGCTGGGACACTGGAGCTACGAGGCGTCCGCTGGCAAGCTGCACAACCCGGTCGTTGTTCAGCACGTAGTAACCGATCTGCTCGTCGGGGATCATCTCAATAGGTTCGCTCCAGGTGGAGCCCTCATCGGTGCTAAGCCGCATCATGGGCCGGGTGTCGGCCAGCGAGTCCTTCACCAGGTAGAAGAGCGCAATCTCCTCGTCCATTCGCAGCAGCGAGACGGACATGACGTTTTGCAGCCCCTCGTTGGCCACGATCGTGACGTCCTCGGTTGTCCAGGTTTTGCCGTCGTCAGAGGAGAATCGAGCCGCGATGTCGGCGGCGTCCTGATCACGACCTCCGCCGGTGAACCGCGTGTAGGCGAACATGATTCGGCCGTCCGTCAACTCGACGAAATCGCCCTCGCTGTTCCTGGGGTTTCCAGGGCCTGGTGGCAGCAAGATGTTGCGGTCTACCAACGAGAGCTCGGGGGTCGGCAGAGCGGTCGGGATAGCTGGACGCAACAGGACCGATGTCGCGGTCGGCTCCGGAACAGGCTCTGACGTGGAGCATGCCGCGACGAGGAGGACAGCCGCGAATGCAGCTACTATGATGCGATGGAGAGAGCGCCCCGTAATCACACCTCCATTATACCGGGCTCAGGCGCATCGGCGAGGTGTCAGCACGAGACGCATCGCATGAATGGCCGATGGGACTCATACGACCTACTACTGAAATATAGTACAAACGCACCAACCGGCGATTGGGCAGGGCTGATATAGTCGTGGCGATAGGTCCTATTCGGCTCGGTCCAGACGACAATTGGGAGTAGAAGATGCCTAAATATTGGATGCTCGGCTCCGGGGTTGCGTTGGGCGTGCTGCTCATCGCCGCTATTGCGGTTGCACTGATGAGGGATGCCGTGGTGCTGCCTGAGGGCTCACCGGAGAGGGCTGTGCAGCTCTATCTCCAGGCCATCTCTGAGGAAGACTTCGAGGCTGCCCAGGCAACTCTGTCCTCCGAACTCAAGGAGCGGTGCTCTTTGGAGGCGTTGTACGCCCGGTCCTACGCCAGGGAAAACCTCGACAATTCCAGGGTGGCTCATAATACCACCAACCTTGTCGATGACAAGGCGATAGTCGTGTTCGAGGTGACCCAGGTGTCACAGGGCGGCCCCTTCGATCTTAACGAGTGGTCTCACGACGAGCACTACACCCTGGTTCGCGAAGAAGGGGAGTGGCGCATCTCGGCCAGTCCGTGGCCCTACCAGGGCTGCACGCAACCCCGGATCCCCATCGTGAAGCCGACCATAGTGCCCGCGCCCAAAACGGTCCCGGCCACTACCACCGACACAGCCCGATGACGCACAACGCGCAGGACAGGAGTCGTAACTGATGGAAAGCCTGCTGTTCTTCATACCGGCCCTGCTGATACTAGCGGTGCTCGGGGCCATCGTATATGGCCTGGTGGCCCTCGCCAGGCGGCGTAGGGGATTCCAGGAGATCGATCCCGGAATCGGCAGCGTGCGTCGTCTGTACTTCTATGTCGTTTCGTTCGTTGCGTTGATGATGGCGGCGTCCGGGGTCGTCGTGACCACCCTGTTCGTCCTCGACTCGATTTTCGTGGGAGCCACCGTTTCTGGCAACACCGTGCAGCTTGCCTCCGGCCTTGCGCTAATCATCGTGGGCCTCCCGCTGTGGTACTTCCACTGGCGGATGGTGACACGGTACGTTGCAGAGCTGCCCGTGGAGGCCCGCTCGGTCCTGAGGAAGATCTACATATATCTCGTCCTAGGGACCGCCGCGACATTCTTCCTTAGCGCGGCTTACGCGGTAGTGTCATTCCTTCTCGGTGACGGGGACTACTCCGGTTACCCCTGGGCCACCCTGGTTGTCTGGGCGGCGGTGTGGGCCTTCCACTGGCGTATGGAGAGCCAGGAGGGGCAACCCACTCCTGAGATCCGTTCCGTCCGCAGGCTCTACCTCTATTTGCTTGCGTTGGGACTGCTGTCCGCCACCACTTTCGGGGCCGCCCAGCTCATCTACGGAATTCTGCGTGAGGCCTACGGAGGCCTGACATCCGAGTCAGTAGTCATCTCATCGTCCGGTAGATTGTGGAGCTCTGGAGCGCAGCAGGCTCTGGCCCTTCTCCTGGTGGCGGCGCCTGCCTGGGCGGTGCACTGGTTCCATTTCACCAGGAAAGATGGCGCGTCCACGATGCGCCAGGTGTACCTCTACGGGTTCGTAATTGCCGGGAGTGCGGTGACTATCCTGATCGGAGTCGGCACCATTTTATTCGGCATCCTCGAGTGGGCAATCGGCCTGCCGGTTGCCACGGCCGCCGCCCAGTTCCGGTTCCTGCCTGGGGGCATCGCCACGCTGATCGTCGCCGGAGTGGTCTACTTCTACCATCGATCGGTGGCGGGGTCAGAGGACGAGTCGTGGTCGCCTGAGGCATGGGCGGTGCGCGGAGCTGTCCTCTACGCATCGACAGCGGTCGGTGTGGCCTTGACCGCGTTTGCTGTAGGTGCGATTGTCGAAACAGTATTCGAGGCCATAGAGGGATCAGGTTCGTTTTCTGGTGGGGATCAGTGGAGAGACCGACTTGCCCTCACAATCACCTTCGGCATCCTCGGTGTTCCCTTGTGGGCCTACTACTGGAACGCTATTCGTCGCAGGGTTCTCTCCGACGGGGTCGAAGAGCGCCTGACCACAGCGCGAAAGATCTTTATCTTCGGGATCCTTGGCGTGGGAATGCTCGCGCTGATAGGCAGCGTCAGCGTTCTGCTGTTCACCTTCCTCCGGGAGCTTCTGGACGGCAATCTATCGGATGTCATTAGCGATTCGCGAGGGGCCGTCGTAGTCATAGTGCCAGCGCTGATTATCCTGCCCTACCACTGGTTCGTTTACAAAGAGGACCGCAGGCTCGCACCCGAATCAGAGGCGGGAGACCGCCCGACCATGCGCAAAAAGGCGGTGACCGTCCTAGTTGCTGCAGGGAGCGCGGCGTTCCTCGAAGGGCTGGAAAAGGCTTTGGGCTACCGTGTGGACCTGCTGCAACGCGCTGACCCGGACTTTTTTGTTCCCGAGATATCCGAGGAGCAGGCCTACAGCCTGGCTAGCCGCATCGTGGACGCGGAGGGACTCAACGTACTGGTGGTCCCAGAACCGGACGGGGTAAACGTTCTTTCGTACCGGTAGCCGTCTACCTAGCGGACCACCCCGCGTGTCTTGAGGTCGCTGATGTCGACAGGCGCGTAGTCGTACTCGGCCAGAACCGCGTCAGTGTGCTGCCCCAACGTCGGGGCAGCCGTGCGAACCGAGCCAGGGGTCTCCGACAGCTTGATCGGGATCCCGAGGTTCCGGGTCGTTCCCGCCAGGGGATGCTCCAACTCCACAACCATGTCTCGTGCGGTCACCTGCGGGTCCGCGAAAACCTCGGCCATGTCGTTGATCGGACCGCAGGGCACCCCAGCGCTTTCCAGTACCTCCAACCAGTGGGTCGTAGATTGCTTCGAAAGCGTGTCCTGGAGTGTATCCTCTAGAGAGACCACGTTCTGCATTCGAAGGGCGTTGCTGGCGAATTTTTCTTCCTCTAAAAGGTCCTCGCGGCCGATTGCGCGGCACAGCCGCTCCCAGTTAGCCTGGTTTGCCCCGCCTACCATTATGTGGCTGTCTTTCGTGGCAAAGGCCTGGTACGGCGCGGACAGGTGGTGCCCCGAGCCCACCGGGCCCGGAGGGACGCCTGTGGCGAAGAACATGGCCGATTCCCAAATCGTATATGCGATCCCAGCCTCCAACAGTGAAGCGTCGATATGCTGCCCCATGCCGGTCTTGAGTCGGCTGACATAGGCATTCATTATCCCGAACGCCGCGTATATCCCCGCGTTCAGGTCCGTGATCGGCGGGCCGTTCCTCATGGGTGGGCCGCCCGCAACCCCTGTGATGGACATGAGGCCTGACATCCCCTGAGCCATCAGGTCGAATCCTGGTCGGTCCTTGTACGGCCCGGTAGTCCCGAATCCCGAAATAGAGCAGTAGACGAGGGCCGGATTCTCCCTGCGCAGATCCTCGTAGCCGAGCCCCATGCGGTCCATGGTCCCCGGCCTCATGTTTTCCACCACCACGTCCGCGGCTCCGGCCATGCGGCGAACAATCGATTGCCCTTCAGCGGACTTCAGGTCGATCACAATGCTGCGCTTGTTGCGGTTGATTCCCATGAAGGCGGCCGACTCGCCGTTGATGAATGGAGGCCCGCTCCGCCGGATGTCGTCGCCGCCGTTGGGCTTCTCTATCTTGATCACATCGGCACCCATGTCGGCCAGAAGCATGGTGCAAAACGGACCTGCCATGAATTGCGTCAGGTCCAGCACCTTTATTCCGTCCAACGGCGGTTCGTGAGTCACAGGGTTATCTCCATGCTAGCGCCCCGAAAATCGAGGCTTGCGACGTTCGAGGAATGCGCGACGGCCTTCCTGGAAGTCCTCGCTATCGAAGTTGACGAAGGGGAGGCCAGCCTCTTCTGTAGTTAGCCCGGCGGGAGAGGGACCATCAATCACCCGCCGTAGTATCTGCTTGTGGACGCTGTGGGAAAGGGGAGCCAGCTCAGCGATCTCGTGGGCCAGCCCCTCCACGTAGCTGTCGCTCTCCTCAAGGGGGACGACCTTGGTGACCAGACCAATACGAAATGCCTCGGGGGCGTCGATCGTTCGTCCGCTGAGCAGAATATATGACGAGTTGCCGGGGCCGACCAGCCTCACCAGCCTGCTTATCTCGTGGTGGCCGACAACGATTCCCAGCCGCGCCGCGGGTATGGCGAACCGCCCGTTGTCGGCGGCGATACGCATGTCGGCAGCTAGGGTCAACTCACATCCACCGCCTATGCAAAACCCTTTGATGTGGCAGATCGTCGGTACGGGCAGCGCCTCGATCGCGTCCACAGCCGCGTCGAAGGCGGCCTGATACACCTTTGCCTGCTCGGAATTGGTGCGGAATCGGTCGAAGTCCTTGATGTCCGCCCCCGCGGAGAAAGACTTCTCGTCTGCGCCCCTGAGCACCACAACCCGGACGCTATCGTCCGCCGCGAGCTCGGTAGCCAGGCGGCGTAACTCCAGCCAGCCTTCGTAGCTGATGGCGTTGCGCTTCTCGGGACGGTTGAGCACGATGGCGGCAATGCCGTCATCATGCTCAACATACATGTCTGCGGACAAGTGGGAACCCTCCGCCTTTGTGAAGGCGTTGCGATGTTATATCACGGTGTGGCGGGCACGCAACAAGCCGGAGGCGTAGGTGAGGTCAGTACGACGAGTAGCCGCCGTCCACGGGGATAGCCGTGCCCGTGACGTAGTCCGATGCCCTGCTGGCCAGGAACACCGCCGCACCGGCGAGGTCGCCGGGCTCTCCCCAGCGGCCAGTCGGGATACGCGACGTTATGAATGCGTTCCGCTCACTGTTCTCCGGATTCTCATAGGCTGCGGTCAGCCCGGTGCGTATCCAGCCGGGGAGGATGGCATTTACCTGAATGTTGTCTTTTGCCCAGGCGATACCCAGGCTCTTGGTCAACTGTACTACGCCGCCCTTGCTGGCGGAGTATGACGCCACCCAGTCGCTGCCGAAGAGAGATGTCATGGACCCGATGTTGATCACTTTCCCGCCGCCGGATGCTGCCATAGTCGGGTACGCCGCCTTGGCGCACAGGAATACGCCCCGTAGATTGATCCCCATGACTTGGTCCCACTCTTCGACACTGTAGTCCTGAGGCGGCTTCCGGACGGCAATGCCGGCGTTGTTGACCAAACAGTCCATGCGGCCGAATCGATCGAGGACAGCAGACATTGCCTCGGCCACCGAGTCCTCGTCAGCCACATCCAGGGCCAGGCCCAGCGCGTCGACTCCCAACTCACGTATAGCCTCGACGGCAGACGCAGTTTTGATTTCGTCTCGTGCGGCCACAACGATGTTTGCTCCGGCGGTCGCGAGCCCCTTTGCTATGCCCAGGCCGATGCCGCCGTTGCCCCCGGTGACCATCGCAACCTTGCCCGTCAGGTCAAACATGTCGACCATGCGATTACCTCGTGATAGATGCCACTGGTGATGGTGAAGCGGTGTTCCAAGGAGCGGAGTCCTCCCAACCCAAGAGAAAATGAAAAAAGAATTGATTTCTGAGGGACACACTCAGGCTCCCGGCAGATGGGCTCCGCCCCTCTGCACACCTCAAAGAGGAGGTAGCCCTGTTTTTGACGTATTTGGCGGGACTTTCGAACCACCAGCGTGCGCAGCACCTACTTTGGGCGCTGCACCTTGCGCAATGGGCCGTTCGGCCTGAGTTGATCCAGCATTATTGAGGTGGTGGCTGCGACCGGCTTGCCCTGCTCCCGGCGTTGTGCGAGCAGGTCCAAGGCCAGGTCGGACAGGGCAGGTGCGACACGCATCTCCTCAGGCTGATACCTCATGCAGCGACGGTTCAGCACCTGGGCCGCGCGCTCTGTCTTCTCGGTGCAGCCGTAGGCGTAGGGGCACATGTATGCATAGCAGATCGTCGTCTCGCGATAGATGTCCCGAACGCCGCTTTCGGAGGGCGGCAATCTGGTGCTGAGAAACGATGGAAGGAGGCCGGCTGGGTCCGGTTGTGGTGCGCCTTGACGCATTCTTGTCCTTGTGCGGGAGGATCTTGCTTGGACGACTAGTTTTCTAAAGTTTGGCAGTATCTTATACAACAGATAGCCAAGTTACAAGAACAAGAAAAGAACATGGCGCGCATTAGGGGAAGAGCTACGCACGCTGGTACATGGCGCAGCCCTGCCGAGAGGTATCAACTCTGGGGGTGTGCAGAGGGAGTACGGCCCTTCTCCGGGGAAAGCCCGTCCCGGTACCGAGGACTAATCTCGGTACCTGAGGGACTCCTCGGCGCGTTCGCTCATGACGCCGTCCCGCATCTCCTTGACTTCGTCTGCCATGGCGAGGAGCGTGGAGTCATGGGTCGCAGCGACGACGCTGATCCCCTGTTCGCGCACCATCTCGATGAAGAGGCCGAATATGGACCGCGCATTGGTAGAGTCCAGCTCTCCGGTGGGCTCATCCGCGAGAAGGAGCGGCGGCCGGGTCACCATGGCCCGTGCGATGGCGACACGCTGCTGCTCGCCGCCAGATAGCTCATACGGCCTGTGTTTCGACCTGCGCGTGAGGCCGACCATCTCCAAGGCGTCCTTGGCACGCTGCTCTCGCTCTCCGGCGCGGACGCCGGAAATTCGGAGAGGCAGCTCCACATTCTCGAACGCCGACAACAGAGGGAGCAGGCCGAAGGACTGGAACACGAAGCCGATCTTGTGGCGACGAATCTCGGTGAGTTGCTTCTCCCCCATCTCCGCAAGATCCTGGCCTTCGAGGAGAACAGAGCCACTGGTGGCCTTGTCGAGGCCCGCCATCAGGTTCAGGAGCGTGGTCTTGCCAGAGCCGGACCTGCCCACCACGGCGATGAATTGGCCGGGGTGGACCTCCATGCTCACGTCGCGAACCGCGACAACCAACTCTGAGCCGAGCTGGTATTCGCGGCCCAGGTTTATCGTTTCCACAATCTTCTGATTGTCGTTCAAACGCGGCTCCTCTATCGTATTGGCCCGTTGCCTCTGCAGTGCCTAGGCATCACCGGACTGCAGGGTTACCTTGCCATCCTCTACTACTACCCTCGCCCGGTCCTTGATCTTCAGCTCGTCTAGGTACTCCCTCGGTATCTGTACCCGGCCTGCGCCGTCCACCAGCGTGAACTCCTCGAGCTCCACTCCGGTTTCGGCCTCGCCGGATACCCGCCTGAAGGACACCTTCCGGCGAATCTCAGTCGACATCTTGCCGTCCAATATCATGACGACGCGGCCGACCTTGTATGCGATGTCCGGGTCGTGGGTGACGATGAGTATCGTGGTGTTGAGTTCTTGGTTTACGGTGCCGAACAGGTCCAGAATTTCCCCTGCCGTGGCGTCGTCCAGCTCGCCGGTTGGCTCGTCCGCTAGTAGGAGAGGCGGATGGTTGGCTAGCGCCACGCCAATTGCTACTCTCTGTTGCTCACCGCCCGAAAGCTTCTCGGGGGTGTGGTCTATTCTGTGACCCATGCCCATGAGCTCCAGCAGCTCCCTCGCCCGGTCGTTCCGCTCCTTGCTGGAAATATCGGTAAGCATCATTGGGAGCGCGACGTTCTCGAGAGATGTCAGATACGGGAACAGGTTGCGGCTGGTCTGCTGCCACAGGAAGCCCACGTCCTCGCGACGGTAGACCTCCACATCCTTGGTGCTCATGCGGAGCAGATCCTTGTCGCCGACACGGATCTTGCCTGCAGAAGGGTTGTCGTAGCCCGCCAGGATATTCAGGAGTGTGGTCTTGCCGGAGCCGCTCGCCCCAACGATGGCCACCACCTCGCCCGCATTGACCTCCAGGTCGAGCCCACGCAGGGCCACCACTTCGAGGTCGGCGATCTTATATATCTTGAACAGATCTTCGCAAAGTATGTACGGGTCTTGCTCTGCTACCATCGTAAACTCCCGCGCTTCGTGCTCATGGCTCGCAACCCATTACCGCCCGCTAACTTCAACGCCACCCTAAGGAGATGGTTAGTCTGGAGACTAGCCTAGGCCCAATATCCACTACGCCTTGGAATAGATATGGCTAGACAACGGGGTAGAGTGTATCGCAATTCGCCGGTTGGGAACAGGGCGCTCAGGTTCCCGATAATGATACTATTCTACGGTTCGAATAGTTCGGTGTTGGGGTAGAAGTCAGACCACGCGAACCAGAATGAGTTGAAGAATAGCACCGGTTTCAATCGGCGTCCCTCAAGCACCCCATCGACCGCGATGCCGGTCAGCTTGCTCCAGACCGTTCCCGTATCGTCGTCAGTCATATCGCGGCTCTCGGATCCCTCGGAGAAGGTCAGCAGCTCGCCATCCACCGTCCTGTCAAAAATGGCGGTGGTTCCTTTGGAGCGATCGAAAGCCACAACGATGTCGAGGCCCTCGAATGTGTCGTTGAGGACGCCCACGGTCGCCATGTCAGTGTGCGCATATGCTCGCGCGCCCTCTTCGCCAACGAGACCAACGACCAGCTGCTTGCCGATCAACCGCTCGTCGTAGTTCGCCTGACCTATGACTCCAGAATTGGGCGAGGCATAGTAACTGTTGTACTGGTCGTAGACCCCTCCATCTGTGTCGAGAACCAGGGTATCCGGGTGCTCATCCTTCCACGTGGACCACATCACAATCTGGGATGCCACGATGCCAAGGGTCTCACCGGCTAGTTCGCCCTCCACGGCCTGGCCGAGGAACTGGCTCCACAACGTCTCCGTCTGCCTGTCGTACATCACCAGCGCATTCATTATCAGCTTGCCGGACACGCCGAAGGTCAGCTCCATCCCCGCTACCTCTCGGGCATACACGATGCCCGTGAAACACAGCGGTCACCACGTTACCGCGACCGGTTTGCCTCCGATTACGTCGTTGACGACCTCTCGGGAGCTCAGGAAAGCGGTCGAGTAGGCTTTGTGTTCGCCGTTAAAAGAGAGGCCGATTACCAGGTAGCGGTCGACCAGGTTCTGCGAGGCCTCCGTGGCGGTAATGAACACAGGATTGTCGATCGCAGGGATGGCGTCTCTGGGCAGGATGGAGTGAATTTCGAGCGTGCGCTCCTTCGTGCCGTCACCATCCGGCTGGCTGAACTTGATTATTCGCCTGCCAGTCTTAGGGGCGAGGAGGTCGGGCGGGTCCACATCCGGGTCAAGACCCACCTGCTCCTCGGCTACGTTCGCCGGGTCAGGCGTGGGGGTGCGCAATGGCTGCGTTGGCTCGGGGACAGGGAGCGAGGCTGGCGTGGCGCTAACACTTGAGCTGGACGAGCCATCGGCAGGCGTCGTCGATACGGCCTGACCGTTGCTGGAGGGCGATGTGTCGTCCGAGCGCACCTGCTCGGCGGCAGGCTGCGATGATGTTCCACATGCCACCGCCAGCGCTGCAATTACAGCGCCCATAGTCAGGATCAATCCTCGACCACCCATCCACAACCTCCCTCTCGGGGCTGACCAACCGCCGCCGACCTACACCATTGTGATGACGTCGACCCGGTGGGCGGTTTCGTAGTAGATAGTACGGTGCGGTCTGCTAAAGAGGATTCGGCTTGGTTTATTGTAGAACCACGCTGCGTGAGCGATGTACACTTGTCTATGGGTAGCGCAATCGACGCGACTGCCCTTGAAGTCCTGATGGAGCGAGGTCACATGAGCGAGAACCTGGGAATAGAGACCGTGGAGTTGAGCGACGAAAGCGTTGCGGTGAAGTGGAACGACGGGCACGACAGCGTTTACAACGCCAAGTACCTTCGCGTGAGTTGTTCCTGCGCCCAGTGCATCGAGGAGTGGAGCCGACGGAAGATCCTCGACCCGGCCACCGTTCCAGCCGACCTCCGCGCCGAGGACTATCTAATGGTTGGGCGCTACGCCATACAGTTTCTGTGGAGTGACGCCCACTACACCGGAATCTACCCTTTCGACATGCTCAGGGCGCTTTGCACCTGCGATCAGTGCAAAGCCGACAGAGAGCAGGCCAAAGGCGAAGCTACTCCTTAAGTTCCATCAACTCCAGCCAATTGCCGTCCGGGTCCTGCAAGTAGCAGACGGTTCTGCCCGGCGCCACTGAGATCGGTGCATTGAGGGTCTTGGCGCCCACGTCCGATAGGTTCTTGTACGTGGCCTGAATGTCATCGACCGCGAATGCCAGGTGGCTCCCGCCGATGACGCTGCGCTCCGACGTGGATCGCTGACCCGGAGCCGGGTTCACATATTGGATCAATTCCAACACGTGCTCGCCGCCTATCCCCAGGATCGCGATCTTCAGGTGTGCGTCCTTGTAGCCGACGACCTGCTCGATGGGGCCGCCCTGCCTCTCGTACCTATTCTGCACCTCTAGGCCGACCCCAGCCTCGTAGAATTCGACGGCCCGTTCCAGGTCGGCAACCACAAATCCGGTGTGATGCATCTTTAGTGTCATCTGTGCCCTCGCCCCTTCAGTAGATCTATTTAGAAAGCTGTCCGATTGTCGCCAGGGCCTTGCCGACCCTCTCACGTACCGCCGCGACTGCGTCGTCGTCCCACTCATAGAAACCCTTGCCCGACTTCACTCCAAGGTCCCCACCGGCCACCATCTCCTTGATCATTGCCGGAGAGGCACCCGAGGACTCTAGATCAGGGAAGAGTTGGTCCACAATCGCCAGGATCGTGTCCCAGCCCGCCAGGTCGAACACCTGGAACGGACCGGCCACAGCCAAGCGTCGCCCAAAGCTGTTGGTGACGACGGCGTCCACGTCCTCGGCGGTGGCTATCCCGGCCTCGACGATCGATGCGGCTTCCCTGAGGAGGGCGAACTGCATCCGGTTGCCGATAAACCCAAGGGACTCCTTCTGGAGCACAACCGGCCGCTTTCCGAGGGAGGTCAGCAGCGCCACGGTGGTCTCGATCGTCTCATCAGTCGTCTCCGGACCGCGGACCACCTCCACCAGCGGCAACAGGTACGCCGGGTTCCACCAGTTGGCGACCACGACCTTCCCGGGCCTGCCGGTATGCGGTGCAAGTTGGCTCGCCATGAAGGACGATGTGTTGCTCGCTATTACGGCGTGGTCCGGAGCCAGGCCGTCGATCTCGCCGAACACATTCTGTTTGAGCGCCAGATCCTCGAAGACTGCCTCGATGACGAAGTCCGCCCCGTCCAGCGTAGTTTCAAGAGCCGAGCTTGTGCTGATGCGGCCAGGAACGCCAGCGGCGCTCTCGTCGTCCACGAGACCCATGTCGCGCATCATCTCAAGATTAGTAGCTACGGTACCCAGCGCCATCTCCAGCTTCTCATCGGAGACGTCGCCAAGTTGTACGTTGTAACCGCCCACGGCGAACTGGAGTGCGATCCCGCTCCCCATGAGGCCCGAGCCCACGACGGCTACCCGCCGAATTGCGTCAGCGTCCATAAGACAACCCTCCATTGTGCGGTCCATCCGTATGACAGCAGGCATGATACCACGGCGTCCCACCGTTGACTCTTGGCCGCCTTCCTGGTAAATATACCCGCACATCTGCGCTATAGGAGACGATGTGAGACTCATAATCTGCGGCATCGAGTACTCCGGTACCACAACGCTGGCGACCGGGATCAGCGCCTGGGCCGGCTCCATCATCGGTGGAGAATTCCCTGTACACGACCATTGGAAATTTCCCGACATCGAGTGCTACCGCTCCGGGCCCTCTCCCAGCCTCAACGACGACGACAGACAGACCATGCTCGGCCTGAGCTCGAAGTTGAAGGAGATGCTCCAGCGCCAGAGCCTGGTCATGCATTTCGGCGACGCAGGGGAGTACACCGACCAGATACTGGCCGGGTTCCACCTCGACGATACCGTCTACGGTCCCCTCTATTTCGACTACGGCGGCCAGGACGAGCCCCAGGGCGGACCTCGTGCCAGGTACGCACGATACGTTGAAGAGCAGTTTCTCAAGCGTGCGCCGGAGACTGTGTTCGTCTACCTGAAGGCGTCCGAGAAGGTCATTGCAAAGCGCATGCGCGACGAACGGCGTCCCTATGGCGTCCTCAAACACGACGACATTGACGCAGTCTTGGAGTCCTTCGAAGCACAGGCCGAAGCGTCCCTGTTCGCCAAGAATATTGAACTGGACACGAGCGACTCCACGCCCGCGGAAACCCTGAATCAACTCGTGGCCCAACTACAACCGTTCTTCACCGACACGGATCGGATGAGAATGCTTGCCCACAAGGCCCTTGCAGTCGGAGGAAATCAATGAGAATCGCGGTAATCGGCTGCGAGTACACCGGGACGACGACCCTCGGGAACGCTATCTACGACTGGTCCGTCGACACCCTGGGCCGGAAACTGATGCTTCACGACCACTGGAAGATGCCCCACATCTCCGGGCACCCCCCTCATGAGACCAACCTGACACTGCTTACCGAGGAGGAAAAGGGGCAGGTGCAACAAGCGAGCCCAGCCGTGGCCGAACTGCTCATGCGCTACGCCCTCTACTACCACACGCCTTCATCTCTGACCGAGGATCCAGCCGTAGTGGTCGGATACCACATCGAAGACCTCGTCTACGGCCCTCTTTACTACGGCTACGGCGGCGATGGGGAGCCCGGCGACCGGCGTGTAGTCGCGTCCCACATCGAAAAGCGGCTTGCAGCCAACGTCCCGCAGTCGGCCTTGGTGTTGCTCGAAGCTTCGCCAGACGTGATTCGGGAGCGCATGAAGGCCAACCCCCACGCCCCGGGTGTCGTGCCCGAGAAGGACATCGAGATGGTGTCCCGACGATTCCGCGAAGAGTTCGACAGATCGCTGATCCCTGGGAAATTCATACTGGATACGACCAGCGCGACAGTCGAGGAATCGATGGCCGACTTCATAGAGCAGGTACAGCCATACCTCACACCCCAGGACCGCATGGGCCTCCTGGCGCGTTCGGCCAACATAGGCGTCTAGTGGAGCAGGTTTGCCGAAGGGGTCAGGGGAGAAGGCTAGAGCCTGTCCTGATCTTGCGGAAGGGATGAGGGGGAAGTTATCGGCATAGTGGGCGAGCCAACGGGCATACCCTGCCCCGCCCAACTAAGCGTGCGCAGCACCTATTGGAGGGGCGAGTAGTCCGTGGGTTTGAGGAACGTGTTCGTTACCCTGACCACGGGCGCACCCTTCGCCAGGGATGCCTCATAGACCCTGTGCCACTCTGGGTCTGCGCGAAAGCCATCCCAGGCCTTCTGGCGTTGAGCCATGTCATCGAAGGCGATGAGATAGATAAACCGGTCGCTATAGTCCCCCACCTCTGACGTCCAGTGGCCGATGCTAGTAGCGCCATGCTTCTCCAAAAGCCCCTTGACGCAGTCCCGGACCTCGGCAACGACATCATCCAGCCGACCGGGGGCGGCCTCATATACGCGGTACTCGTAGATCAAGTCAATCTCCTGTTTTCGAATGAGGGTCAGGCGCTGCCACCAAGACCCTCACCTCAATCCTCTCCCTGCCGCAGGGAGAGGAGGCCCAACCCGGTCCCTTCTCTCCTCGAAGAGAAGGACCTAGTGCCGTAGTAGGTCGAGCCGTTGGGCATGCCCTGCTACGCCCGACGAAGCGTGCGCAGCATTATTGGAGGGGCGAGTAGTCCGTCGGCTTGAGGATCGTGTTCATCACCCTTGCCACGATCGGCCCGTCCTTCTCCGACTCGTCACGGACCTTGTGCCACTCGGGGTCAGCGCGGAAGCCCGCCCAGGCCTGCTGTCGCTGCTCCAGGCTTTCGAAAGCCAGGATGTAGATTAGGCGGTCACTGTAGTCACCAACCTCAGACGTCCAGTAGCCGACGTTCTTCGCGCCGTGTTTCGCTAGAAGTGCCACCGTATGGTCACGGAATCGGGCCTGGACGTTGTCCAGCTTGCCTGCGACTGCCTCGTACACGCGATATTCGTATATCAAGCTATCCTCCCTTATGAGTTGCTGTGTATTCCCAGGTCTGCCCGTACGGCATCGACCAGGTAATCGAGAGGGGCAGCCTGCTCCCCCTCAGAGAAGCCGAAGTCCAGACTCGATATCGATATTGAGCCGTCCCGCATGGCTCCCAGATCGGTGCCCGCAGGCGCGATATCGAGAATCCGGTCCTCCGCAATCCAGTAGTGTGTACGGGTTCCGTCACGAGCCTTCGTCACCCTCTCCACGAACGCCCTCGGGCCTGGCCGAGTCAGCTCCACACCCTTAATCTCCTCGGCGTCCAGATCGGGCACGTTGAGGTTGATTAGATGCGGCACATCGAGAGGAGCCTCTTTCAGCGCCCGCGCCACGGCTGCAGCCGCTCTCGCCGCCACCTCATACCGCGCATCGCCCTCCCCATATCTGGCGGATACGGCGATGGACGTGAACCCCTTCATATAGCCGTGAGCCGCAGCTCCGACCGTACCGGAGATGAGCACATCGTGGCCGAGGTTCGCCCCCCGGTTTACGCCGGACACCACCAGGTCTGGCGGCTCATCCAGGATCGTTTCTATGGCCAGGATGACACAGTCACCCGGCGTCCCCTGGACCGCGTTTGTGACTACTCCGTCCAGGCGTGAGGGCACTTCCTGCACCCTCAGCACTGAGGTGAGTGTCAGCGAGGCGGCGACTCCGCTCTGGTCGCGGTCCGGCGCAACGATGCTGACCTCTCCAACTGCGCTCAACGCTTCGGCAAGCTGCCATAACCCGTCTGAGTGTATCCCGTCATCATTCGTAACCAGTATTCTCAAGCCCTACTCCCAATTGTCATATTGTCTATAAGCCGCGTCTTGCCAATCCGAACGGCCACGAGCGCCAGGGCCGACCCCGTCACCACATCCAGCTCGTCCAGGGTTTGCGGATTCGCGACGCTCACGTAGTTCAGAGCGGCCAGAGGCTCCGCCTCGATGACCGCTCGCATTTCCCGTCTTATCTGCTCGGCATTATCGGTTTCCATACTCGCAGCAGCGGACAGTGCCTTGTACAGCACCGTCGCCGCTCGCCGCTCATTGGTGCTCAGGCCAGCGTTGCGGCTGCTGAGGGCCAGCCCGTCCGCCTCCCTCACTATCGGGCAGAGGACGATCTGCGCCCCCAGGTTCAGGTCGGCATTGAGCCGCCATATCACCAAGCCTTGCTGGGCGTCCTTCTGTCCAAAGTAGGCCGTGTCGGGACGGACGATGGACAGCAATTTGGTGACAACCGTCGCGACACCGACAAAATGGTCGGGGCGGGATGCCCCCTCCAGCCTTCCTGAAAGGCTCCCCACATCGACTTGCGTGTGGGAGCCCGCAGGGTACATCTCATCCGCCGTCGGCGCCAGCACCAGGTCGACGCCGGCCTCATCGAGTCTTGCATAGTCCGCGTCCACGTCACGTGGATACGATGCGTAGTCCTCTGTCGGGCCGAACTGCGCCGGGTTTACGAAGATGCTCACGGCAAGCGTCGCGTTCTCAGCCCGCGCGCGACTCACTAGGGACATGTGGCCGTCGTGGAGTGCGCCCATGGTCGGCACGAGGCCGAGCGGCCTGTCAGTTACAGACGTTGCCGCCCGGAACTCGTCTATCGTCTCGATGATCCTCATAGGCCAGGAGCCTTTCGACTCATCGCCATCACCCGTTGTTTCTCGCTTTGGCCGTCGATAGCATGTCGTCCAGGGCCTTGGACTCCTCGTCGCTAAGATGCCGGACATTCTCGATGGATGGGAACTCGGAGGACCTCACCTCGGCGACGTGTCGTCGAATCGCCTGCGTCGCCCTATCGTGGAGATTGTCGTACTTGCGGACGTGCCTGAGGTCGAAATCGTTGATCCCGAGCATGTCGGAGACGATCAGGACCTGGCCATCCGTGTGTCGTCCCGCGCCTATCCCTATCGTGGGTATCGAGAGTCGGCGAGTGGCCTCCCTTGCGACCTCCTCCGGTATCAACTCGTATACCATTAGCCAGGCTCCCGCATCCTGCAAAGCCACCGACTCTGAGATCAGACTCTCTGCAGCCCGGGCTGTCTTCGCCCGAAGCCCCTTTGTCTCGTGAATCTGCGGGTTCAGTCCTAGATGGGCGCACACCTGAATTCCATCCTGCACCAGGTGGCTGACGATATCGGGCCTGAAGCCCTCCAGCTTCACACCGTCAGCACCATGCGAGATCAGACTGCGGGCGTTCCGGACGGCGTCCTCCGGTGACTCATATGTGAGGTAGGGTAGATCGACGAGCAGGTAAGCCCGCTGGACGCCACGACGGACAGCCTTCAGATGGTGAATCATGTCGTCGAGAGTGACCTCTTTCTCACTCTCGTATCCGAGCACGTTCGTACCAACGCTGTCCCCAACAAACACGATGTCGACCCCTGCCTCATCTTCCCAGACGGAGGTCGGGTAGTCGTAGCAAGTTAGCATCGCGATCTTCTCGCCTCGACGCTTCATCTCCGTTATGTCCACGGTGGTTGTCCGCACGCTGGTACCTCCTCTGCCGTCCTCGAGTGAGGGCCTGTGCTCGCCTACGCCCAGTGATGTTCCCCGGTCGGGCCGCTTTCGCTCAGCCCCCTGTACTCATCGACGAGGTCTCGGATCTCCTTCGCCTTTTCTAGGTCCAGTGCCCCCTTTTCAAGCGCGAATGGGAGTCCTGCCAACGCCATGTGGCAGTACAGTGGCAGCACGTCCGGGGCCCTGGCACGAAGCGTCTGAAGGTGCTTGCGGATGGTGCCCAGGTCACCTCGCACGTACGGGCCTGCCAGCGCACCTGGAACACCTGATGTCTCCAGATTAGCCGCAACCTGCCGTATCATGGGCGCCAGCGCCTTGACCCCATCGTCCCGGGTCATGCCAAGCTGTTCCCATAGCTGCGACGCCACCGCAGCCTCCGCCGATAACAGGCCACCCATCATGACTCCGGACAGGTGGTAGAGCACCTTGTCCTCCGGTCGCAGAAAGATCGGGCGTCCGCCGATGTCGAGAGCCATTTGCCGGAGATAGCCCTTCATCTCATCGTCGCCTTCGATGCCAAACGTGGTCCCCGGCAGGCTGCGCACCCCATTCTCAACAGAGGAAAACGCATTCATCGGATGGAACGTGCCTACAGAGGCCCCGAGCACACTTGCTGGGTCCAGCACATCTACAGAGGACGCCCCGGAGCAATGGACTACTGCCTGGGTGTTCGTCCAAGGTACCGTTGAAGCGACCTCGCCAATGGCATCGTCTGGGCTCGTTATGAACACAACGTCGGATGCCCTCGCGGCCTCTTCCGGGGTCTGATACGCCACGACACCGTCGATAATGTGTGCAAGCTCCTGGGCAGAAGAGTAGCTGCGACTGGCCACTGCCACCACCGGGTATCCCTGGCGGGAGAGTGCAATGGCGATGGATTTCCCCACGACACCCGCACCGATGAAACCGATCCTTGAGCGCCTGCGTGGGCTACCCATGTTGCGCCTCCGTCAGGTCCGATACGGTTGGGAGCCCCTGCAGTCCCGCCGCTTTCCGGACCCCGCTTGTGATAGCTCTGCTCGTCACGACCGCGACCGCAGTCAGCAACCGGTCCATGTGTGTTCCACCCTGCAGGGATTGCGATATGGCGCATCCGGTGGCCGCGCTCGTGTCCGTGTAGTGGCCGATGCTAATTCCGGGCGCATCCGTAACGCACCCGCCCTCCATTACCAGGTCGCCTGAATACAAAAAACCCTCCCGAATCCATCGGGAAGGTATTGTGTGAGACCCGACACCACGGGCAGGGCTGAATCGAGATTCGAGGGCCCATCGTGGACAGAGTGCTCACCGTTCCCGGTAGGATTGGCTGCCGGGTCATCATATCAGGGCGGAACATGTCGTTCAATCTAGTCACGGGTCTGTTGACTCTCTTTCAGCCGTCGTGAGGTTTGGTGTAGAATATTGATTCTGCGAATCAGATAGAACGAGGTGTCTTTTGGCAGACTTCGACCTGGTTGTACTGGGATCTGGCCCAGGAGGATATGTCGCAGCGATCCGTGCCGCACAGCTAGGAATGAAGACTGCGATCGTTGAGCGGTCGGATATCGGAGGCGTCTGCCTGAACTGGGGATGCATCCCCAGCAAGGCCCTCATCAGGAATGCAGAGGTCGTAGGGCTGTTCAATCACGCCGAGGACTTCGGCATAACCGCCGAAAACGTCAAGTTCGACTTCTCCAAGGCGGTCGACCGTAGCAGACAAGTGGTCAAGAAGCTCACCACCGGGGTGAGCTTCTTGCTTAACAAGAACGGCGTCGAGGTCGTAAACGGCAACGGAGTCCTCCTCGACCCAGGTACGATCGAGATACAAGGCACGGACCGAACGCTCACCGCCGACAAGATCATAATCGCCACGGGCGCACGGCCACGCGCTATCCCGACATTGCCCATCGACGGCAAGGTTGTGATTGGGAGCCAAGAGGCCCTTGAAACCCGTGAAGTGCCTCCCAGGGTCGTAATCGTTGGCGCCGGAGCCCTCGGGGCCGAATTCGCGTACGTCTGGCGGTCCTATGGTGCTCAGGTAACGCTCGTCGAGCTTATGCCAAGACTAGTGCCCACCGAGGACGCTGAGATAAGCCAGCACCTGGAGCGCTCCTTCAGGCGACAGGGCATCAAGTCGATAACCGGGGCCAGCGTTGAGAGCATCGAAATTAATGACGGCGTGGCCAGAGTCACGGTTAAGAGCGAATCTGACACCACCGAGATCGAATGTGAAAAAGTCCTCGTCGCGGTTGGCACCCAGGGCAACATAGACGGCATCGGACTAGAGAGTGCCGGGGTGAGCACCGAACGGGGCTTCATCACGGTCGACGACCACATGGAAACCAACGTTCCGGGAGTCTTCGCCATCGGTGACGTAACGGGCAGGCTCCTGCTGGCCCATGTGGCCTCGGCTCAAGGAGTCACCGCGGTGGAGCACATGGCGGGCCTTGAGCCGCCGGAACTAGACTACGAGCTCATGCCGAGGGCAACGTATTGCAAGCCCCAGATTGGCAGCTTCGGGCTGACCGAGGCCCAGGCCCGCGAGAAGGGCCACGACGTCAAGATTGGCAGGTTCCAGCTAGCCGCCAACGGTAAGGCCCTGGGACTTGGTGAACCCGAGGGGATGATCAAACTCGTTCTGGACGCCGAGATCGGCGATATCCTGGGCGCTCATATGATCGGCGCCGAGGTGACTGAGTTGCTGGGAGAGCTCTCGATGGCGAAACTGTTGGAGAGCACTAACAAGGAATTGGGCTGGCTGGTTCACCCCCACCCCACGATCTCAGAGACTATCAAGGAGGCCGCCCTGGACGCGGATGGCGAGGCCATCCACCTTTATCGTCCACGCGCAGGATAAGCGATGGATCTAGACAATAGCCAGGCAGTCCAGCTATACGAAAAGATGCTGCTCATACGCCGCTTCGAGGAGCAGAGCGGTCGTCTGTACATGCAAGGCAAAATCAACGGCTTCCTGCACCTATACATCGGCGAGGAAGCCATCGCCGTCGGGGCCATATCTTCACTTCGAGACGACGACTACATAATCACTCACTATCGTGACCACGGTCACGCGCTTGCCCGGGGAGTGCACCCCAACCTGATCATGGCAGAGCTCATGGGCAAGGTTACGGGGACCAGCGGCGGCAAGGGCGGCTCCATGCACATCTTCGATGTCTCGAAGGGGTTCATGGGAGGCCACGCCATAGTAGGCGGTCAGATGCCATTGGCGGCGGGGCTGGCCCTGGCCATCAAGTACAGGGGTGAAGATCGCGCAGTCCTCTGCGTCTTCGGAGATGGCGCGGTGAACGAGGGCTCTTTTCACGAGACCATGAATTTGGCATCGCTCTGGAAGCTTCCGATAATCTTCTTGCTAGAGAACAACCTGTACGGGATGGGGACCCACATCGAACGGACCAGGGCAGGCGGCAAGGATATCTATTTGAACGCCGACGCCTATAAGATTCCCGCAGCCCAGATCGACGGCATGGATGTCGTTGCGGTGCGCGACTCGTTTACAGAGGCGTTGGAGCGCATCCGAGCGGGTGAAGGTCCCGTGTTCCTTGAGGCGATGACCTATAGATTTGTCGGGCATTCGCTTCAGGACCCGCAGTCATACCGCGAATCGGCCGAAGTCGACCAGTGGCGGATTCGTGATCCAATCGATACCTTCAGAGAGGCTTCCTTTGTGGATGGCCTCCTCGACGACGGCCAGATCACCAGGATTGGTGAGCGAGTTGATGCGGCGATCTCTGAAGCCATCGCATTCGCAGAACAAAGTGACGAGCCTGGCCCTGAAGCCCTCTTTGAGAATGTGGAAGGCTGATGGTAACCGCGACCAGAGGTGGAGCAATTTATGGGTGAAATAACCCTCAGGGACGCCGTCACCAGGGGCCTCACGGAGGCGCTGGACACAGACGAGCGAGTCTTCCTCATGGGGGAGGACATCGGAAGTTACCAGGGGCCCTACGCTGTCACCAAAGGACTGCTGGAGAAGTACGGCCACGAACGGATCAAGGACACCCCAATTTCGGAAGGGGTGGTCGTGGGTGCCGCGGTAGGGGCCGCCATGGCGGGCCTGAGGCCCATCGTCGAGATCATGACGATCAACTTCCTCCTCTTGGCCATGGACATGGTTGTGAACCACGCGGCGAAGCTGCGCTACATGTCCAACGGCCAGATACAGGTACCCATGGTCATCAGGACCGTAACGGGCGGTGGCGCACAACTAGGTGCCACACACTCCCAGAGTCTCGAAGGATGGTTCGCGTCGGTTCCAGGCCTGAAGGTGGCGGCGCCGTCCGACCCATACGATGCCCTGGGCCTGCTACGAACAGCTATCGCCGATGAAGACCCGGTAATCTTTGCGGAGCATGCGCGCTTGTATCAGGTGCGCGGTGACGTCCCCGACGACTACTACGCGATACCCTTCGGACAAGCGAAGGTCAAGCGGGCCGGCGACGACGTAACCCTCGTAGCCTATTCGCGAGGGGTCCACACGGCGCTCGAGGCGGCCGCCATATTGGAGAAAAAGGGAGTGGATGCGGAAGTCATCGACCTTCGCACGCTCCGTCCGCTGGATACTGCGACCGTGCTAGCTTCGGTCGAGAAGACCAACCGAGTCATCGTCGTTGATGAGGCGTGGCGGAGTGGCGGATTTGGAGCGGAAGTTGCCAGCATGATTCAGGAAAATGCCTTCGACTCCCTCGACGGCCCCGTAGGTCGCGTGGCAGGCTTGGAGGTTCCCGCGCCCTACAACGGGACACTGGAGGCCTCGGCGCTTCCGGACGCGTCACAAATCGTCAGCACAATCGAAGATATATTCGGAATATAGTTGATCCCGGCGCTTGGCCTTGCGCCGAGCGCGGATCAGGGGGGTGAATCCTGGCTACACAACTAACTATGCCCCAGATGGGCTACGACATGCTTGAAGGCACCGTAGTTCGCTGGCTTATGACAGAGGGATCCGAGGTCAACATCGGTGATGCACTCGCCGAGATCGAGACCGATAAGGCTGTCGTCGAATTCGAGGCCACCGAGCCGGGCCTACTGCGAAAAATCCTCGTCGCCGAAGGTGCCACCGTGCCGGTCGGCCAGGTCATTGCCATCGTTGGCGATGCCGACGAGGACATTTCAGCTCTTGAGAGCGGGGACGCGTCCCCAGCGCCTGCACCTGAACCCGAACCTGCCCCAACGGAGGCCCCCTCCGAGGAGGAGGCTGCCATACCGTTGCCCCCACCAGCTGCCGCTGCGGACACTGAGGCACCTGCCGCTGGCGGTCTCCGGGCATCCCCCGTTGCCCGTCGCATCGCCGACGAGCGAGGAATCGACCTGCGCCAGATCCAGGGCACCGGCCCGGGCGGCAGAGTCACCAAGAACGACGTGCTCAACTTCGAGCCTGCCGAGGTGCCCGCAGCGGCTCCTGAGGAGCCCGCCGAGCAGCCGCCAGCCCCTGTGGAGGCTGCACCCGTAGTCGTAGCATCATCCGAAAAGCCGGCGCCGACCCCCGTCGAGCCGCCGAAGCCCGTGGTGACGCCATCTGTTGCGGCGCAGACTGAGGCCGCCGGGGAATTGGTGCCGATGTCCCGCGTACGCCAACAGATCGCTCGAGTGACGGCGAAGAGCAAGCGGGAAGCGCCCCACTTCTATGTGTCGGCGGAGATCGACATGACAAAGGCGATGGACCTGCGCAAGCAGATCAACGCAACTCTTGAAAGCGAGGGAGTGCGCGTCAGCGTCAACGACATGATCATCAGAGCGTGTGCACAGGCGTTGAAGGGGTTCCCGAACCTCAACTCCTACTACACCGACGACGGGATCCAGATGAACGATGGGATCAACATAGGTATCGCCATCGCTGGTGAGCAAGGCCTGATCCTGCCAGCCATCATGGAAAGCGGAACCATGAGCCTTGCCGAGATCGCAAAGGCCAGCAAGGACCTTGTGGAACGAGCGACCAAGGGCACACTGCACGCGAGAGAGTACACTGGCGGCACCTTCGCAGTGAGCAACCTGGGCATGTTCGATGTGACCAGCTTCATAGCCATAATCCAGCCACCGCAGTCCGCCGTGCTCGCGGTAGGGACAGTGGCCCCTCGGCCCATCGCGGACGGGGGCGAGATCAAGGTCGCGAGCATGATGACCGCGACAATATCAGCGGACCATCGCGTCACCGACGGTGCGGAGTCCGCCCAGTTCCTGGTAGCAGTCAAGAAGATGCTCGAAGACCCGATGAGCCTGCTCGTATGACGCGAACGTTCCGTTCGATTTTGTATGGTCAGGTTGTGATGCGGAGGGTGATGTGTTGCATTTGAGATTCGGGCTTGTTCTCAGGCACTGGGAAGAAGATTTCGTGGGGATCGTGGTACATGATCCCAGCCGACCTGTGTCGGCAAACCAAGCCATATGAAGACCGTCTCCGAGCCTAAGGTCTACCTCGTAACCAGGCCCAGCGTCGACTGGGAGGGCATCGCAGCCTTCCTCCAAGACGAGGACGTGCCACCCATTCCCGAGAGCATACGCGCAGGGAAGGACGAGTCCGCGGTAGTCGTCGAGATTTCAGCGCGCCTGTGCTACATGAGCTACGGTCGAGGCCGCAAGGACATCACAGACTTCGTCGACAATCTCCTGTCGAAGGGCGATGGAAGCGTGTTCGAGCACGTTAACTATGGCTTCGCCATCACCGGGGTCTCACGGGCCCTAACCCACGAACTCGTACGGCACCGTGCCGGATTTGCATACAGCCAGCGCTCACAAAGATTCGTAGACGAGTCTGAAGGTCGCTTCGTTGTGCCACCGGCCCTCGCCGATGGGCGGGAAGGTACCGAAGAGGCCAACGCGATCCTCACGGACGCGCTGGAATCAGCCTCCGCCAGCTACGAAAAACTGGTGACGGCCCTGGAAGAGGTCCTGCCCAAGGACATCTTCACCGACTGGCGGGACCGGCGGAAGGCCATTCGGCAGGCGGCTAGAGCGGTGTTGCCCAACGCGACCGAGACGAAAATTTTCGTAACGGCAAATGTCAGGGCATGGCGGCACTTCATCCAGATGCGCGGCGCGTCTTTCGCCGACTGGGAGATACGCAAACTCGCCCTAATGATCCTGGAGGTACTGGCCGTCGAGGCTCCCCTGCTCTTCGGGGACTTTACCGTGGAAGACCTGCCCGACGGTACCCAGATCGCCACGCCGAAATACTCCAAGGTCTAGTTCTTAGCAGCAGCCCACAGGAGTACATCACAGTGGGTGCTGAGAATAATCCGGCCGACATCCGTATCTGCTTCTTTGGGGACTCTCTGGTCAACGGCGTCGGTGACCCCCAGTACCTTGGGTGGACAGGCCGAATTTGTGCCGACGCCCGCCGCAAGGGACACGACGTCACCCACTACAACCTCGGTGTTCGGGGGCATACCAGCGCAGATATAGAGTCGCGCTGGCATGATGAAGCTGGCAGGCGGCTCTACCCTCCAAATCGCACCATTGAACCACGGATCCTCTTCTCCTTTGGCACCAACGATACCGTGGTCATAGGTGGACAGCGGCGGCTTACCTTCGAGCAGTCAGTCGGGAACACCTCTCGCATTGTTAGTGAGGCCCACATGCTGTGTCCAGTGCTAATTGTCGGTCCATCGCCAATCTCGGATGAGACCAGGCAGGGAGAGATCAAGGCGCTGTCCGACGCGTTCGGCTCGATCTGCGAGTCCGAGGGAGTGCCTTTCCTGGACGTGTTTGACCGGCTGCTCGCGTCGGAAGCATGGATGGGCGAAATTGCGGCTGGAGACGGGGCTCACCCAGGGGCCCATGGATATGACGCGCTGGCGCGAATCGTGCAGGAGTCGAGTGGCTGGCTCAACTGGTTTGACTAGCCTTGCCAGCTACTGCACCATCTCCTGGAGAATCGCGTTGAGCTGAGGCCCGCTGATCAGCCCTTCCCACCTACGAAAAACCTCACCGTTGGCGTCGAAGAAGACCGTCGTGGGCATCGCGTTCACGTTGTAGTTGTTCACTGGTCGCCTGGTCGGAGGCTCCCCAGCAGGATATGAGACGTTCAGTTCATCGAGTAGCGCGAGCCCGCTCCGCCTCGATCCGAGACCCGTGTACACCCCGACATCAAGCCCCAGGAATGTTATCTCGTCTTTGAACGCTTCATAGTTTCTCTGCAGGTCGGGCATCTCAGCCCGGCACGGAGGGCAGTTTCCAGCCCAGAAATTCAGCACCGTCGGTTTTCCGATGGCGAGCACTTCTTCGAAGTTGACGGTCGGCCCGCCGATTGTCTCCTGGCCCTGGTAGACTTCGAACTCGAAGTCTGCCGCCTCGGCCAATTGCTGCTCTGACGCGTTGAAAGCGATCACGGCCAGCAGCACTACAAGCCCAACACCGGCGCCCATTAATATCGGTGCCGTGTACCTCTGCCAGCCAGGTGCAGACCGCCTGCCGCTGGTTCGTCTTTCCGATGCCCGGGACTTACGCTGCCCGGCCTTACCCTTGGACGCCATGCTCACCCCTCCAATACCCTGAATCGGCTGGAGGTTGGATGCATGTGCTGTTGAGGCAGATTCACGTTGGAAGTGGCCGCCCTCGACGCCAGTCCATCAGCGCCACCGGTACGAGGGCAATGAGACATACCACCATCGCGATCACGAAAAATTCGTTAAACACCGTCATCCCGGCCCCTTCAACCTGGGCCTCATACTGAACAAGCCTCTCCTGGTACTGGGTGCCGGTCTCGCCTTGTAGCTGCAATGGAAACCGGAATCCGCCCACCAACCCTACGAATCGGCCAGAGCCCCACGCAGTGAGCGCTGCCAGACCGAGTGTCATCCCAACCATCCTGTTCGCGGTGATAAATGCCGCTGCCGTGCCCCTGTTGTCCTCCCCGACCGACTCAGTGGCGGCCAGGCCAATAGGTGCGATCAGCAGACCAAATCCCAGCCCGGTCAGGGCGAGGTGGATGGTCAGTTCCGGGTCGGAGAGCTGCAAGTCCCATTGCGCCATCAGCAAGAAACCGAGAGAGGCAAGCAGTAGACCCGCAAAGGTCGGGACGCGGTAATTCATCCGCTGACTGGCGAGCCCCCCCAGGACCGCCCCGACTGGCATTGCCGCCATGAGCCGCATGAGCCACAACCCGCCGTCGAGGGGTGAGAGACCCATTACCGTATTCGCCATGAGGGGTATCGTCACCATCGCGATGATGAGTGCGCCACCAACCATGAGGTGGGTCGCATTCGCCGCGCTGAAGGCCGCTGCTCGGAACATGATGCCAGGGAGTAGAGGTTCCTCGAATGTCCTTTGGCGCAGAACAAACAGCCAGAGGGCGACCCCGGCCCCGATCAGATACGCCGCCATCAACATGTCGATATCGTCTATTCGTGCGAGGCCGAGCGTGAGGAAAGCCAGGCTCACCGCGATCAGCACTCCACCCGCGTAGTCCACACGGGCCGCACGGCGTGGGCTGGGTCCCAACAACCACCCCACAAGCAACAGCACCGCGATGGCCAGAGGGATATTGATCCAGAACACCCACTTCCACCCCTGGGCCACCCCTAGCCAGGACTCGCCCGGGACTCCGGCCAGCACCTCCCAGGACCAGACGCTAGCCCACAATCTGTCCATGTAATCGGGGATCAGGCCGCCCCAAAGAGGGCCAATCACGCCGCCCGCCTCTGCTGATGCCCCGATCAGCCCCAGGGGCAGTGCTCGCCGTCCCGCAGGAAACAGGTCGCCGGCTATCGCGATGGATATCGGCACCAGCGCGCCAGCTCCCACAGCCTGGAACACCCTGGCCGCGATCAGCAGCTCCAGATTGGGTGCCAGAGCCACCGCCACAGAGCCAACCATGAATCCGACCATCGACCCAACGAAAAGGGGCCGGTGACCCCAGGTATCGGACAGACGCCCTATCAAGGGCATCGCCGCCAGGTAGCCGAGCAAGTAGCCCGTTACCGTCCAGGAGAGCCGGTCCAGCTCGGTGACCAGCACCTTCATGTCCTGCATGATCTGGGGGAGTACCGTCACAACGACCGTCTGGTCGTCGGCGGCGATGAACACCCCCGCCAGGACAGGAATCAGGGCAATATATGGCGAAACGCGAGGGGACTTGGTGAATAGTACCATGATGGGCTGCGCAGGCCCCGCGCCTACTCCGGAGCCTCGATAACGATCGCTTCGTCGAAGTCGGAGATCGTTATGTACCGCACGATCCCCTCTGGATCCCTTGGCGACACGCGACCGGTAAACTGCGCCTCAACAAGGTAGAAGTCGTCGGTGGATATGGACAACTCCACGTCGACGGTCTCGCCCTTCAGCGTGGTGCCGAGCAGCGGAGCCAAAGCCTCCGTCTGCAGGCTCCCTTCCAGTAGGTACTCGCCTCGTTCGGAGCAATCGAGTGCCTTTACGTCGATGACCTGCACCATCATTCCGGAGATGCCCATAGTGGGATTGAAGAACCCCAGTGGACTCACCCCCGTATCGACGGACTCCCACTTCCCAGTCAGCGGATTGGTCGTGTAAAAATCGGCGCCCAGCGTGATCATGCTCATTCTGAATGCGTAGCCTTCACCGAAGAACCCGTCGAAGGATACCGAGATTCCGTCCGGGTTCAGCACATCCCCCGTTGCCTCCTCGACGATCATCCCCGGCAGGAATTCCGTCCCCCCGCTCTCGTGAGTGAGGGCGAACCGGAATGTATTCAGCGATTGCATGACCTGACCCGATTTGTTCAGTATCGCTTGGGGATCGAGAGGTACAGGTGTAGGTGTGGGACTGGCCGCAAGGGTAGGCGTGGTCTGTGGGAGAGATGAAGCTGCACTCTGCCCGTCCTCTGATCCGCAGGACAAAACGAGGAGCAAGCCTAGTCCGAGAACTACCGTGGCCAGATGTGTGAGCAGTCGAGACATCGTTTGATTGGGTCCGCCCGAGTCGAGGGCCAGCCTACGGATCCGAGCAGTCGCGGAAATAGCCGCAGGTAAGACACTTGATCTTGCAGTGCAGCTGCTCGACCGTTCCTCCGCACAGTTCGCACGCAGCGCCGGTCTCGGGCGACTCACTCTCCGAGGCGCTCCGGTTAATCGAGACCCGATCAGGCGATCTGTGGCTCATCAATTTCACCTCTAGCCTCGCTCTCTATATCGCACTACGGCCCAAATCAGCCACTATCCGGAGGGGCTTCTACGCCAGAGCAATGCCCCGCCACCAAGCAGCAACACCAGTGCCAATAGCAGCCCGATGGGGGCTGCAGCAGGAACCGTCGGATCGCCTACAGACGGCGCCTCGGGTGTGGGCGTCGGCGTCGCAACGACGGGGGGCGGTGTGGCAGTAGGGGGTGCCGAGGTAGGGGTGGGCGTTGGGATGGGGCCCACCTGCAACGAGTACGTGGCCATCAGTTGGGCCTCAACATAGGCCTGAGCTGCGCCACCCTCACCCAGGACCGAATCGATTACGTCGCTTGCGTCTGTATCAACGCCCTTCAGAGCCCCTTCGATGAACCCTGCCACTCCGGCCGCCGATACCTTGGCCCGGTCCAGTGCGAGCTCATCCAGCGCCAACAATGCCTCTGTCACCGCCTCGTCGACGAGGCTTTCGATGTTCAGTCCGTCCAACTCTAGCCCCACCAGGTGGGCCATGATAAAGGTGTCGTCGAAGGAGGGGTTCAGGACAAATCCGGTCTCCTCGCGCTGGCGCACGCGTGCGATCACTCCCACGCCATCGCCAACATCCTCGATCGTGCCGTCGCCGTCCAGGTCCTCGTAGTTATCGCCGTCGGGTCCCTCCAAGGCGTTGACGGTAAGCTCCATCTGGTGCCTAACGTCCTCTATTGAGCTCTTGTCAGCAGTAACACTGGCATTGGCCAGGGCGACCTTGAGCTGTGAGATAAGGTTCGTGAAAATTCCGACCCCAGAGCCGGGAGGCCAGTCGGTGACTAGATGACGAACGTGCTCGATTACGTCTGCCGGCACCTTGTAGGAGAAAACCGTCTCCCCAGAGGGCGCAACAATCTCCGCTTCCAGACTTTCTACTGTGACTATCAGCCTGTCGTATCCGCGGATCAGGTTCTCGCCGGTGTAGCCAAGGGTCAGGCTGTCGTATACGTGGCTGATAGAGCCATCGTCGAGGATCATGGCACCGGTCTTCAGAGTAGTCGACTCGTCGTCGGAAATCAGCCAGCCAGCATACGCCAGCCCCACGTCAAGCTTGGGGACGTTGGTCATCGTGAAGGTAATCGCGTCACTCAGGGCCTCATCGTCGTAGATGACCGCAGACCCCTCGAAATCACCCTCCGCGCTGATGAGCACTGGCTCTTGGGCGAGCGCAGTTCCAACAGAGAGGGCAATGAGCAGAGTGAGGGCGGCCGAGAGCGATAGCTTCAACCTGGACATATGGTTTAATCTCCTAAGGGCCGCTAATGCCCTTAAAGTCACCCTACCATATGAAGGTATATCCGCAAAGGCGCGTGGGGTGCTTGTCCCGCGCCTTTATAGGTCGCCGTGCAGGACCTCAGTCTCGACCAGGCCCGCTGAATCATCGTCGCGGCGGTGGTGCTCTATGGTCACCCCGATGCCATCCAAATTGGCCAGCGGAGCGAAGAACTCAATAGCGGTATAGCCAAACCCGGCGGAGTCCACCCCGAAGGAGCCACCTTCATACCTGCGACCTTCCAGGATCAGCCACACACGGTACTCGTAGTTCCTTGGCAGTTGCGCCAAACCAAGGCCTACCAGCAACGCTGAATTATCGGACTTTGGGACCAGGAACATACCTCGCGTGTCAGACGTCTGGCTTGTTACGGAAAGCTCCTCGACGACCAGCTCGGGAGCAGCCTCGGAGTAGGTGGTCAACAGTCTGTCCTGAAGGCCAGACCTGGGGCTGGCCAAGACCTCTGCCTGGCGGGTCATGGCGTCTTTTGCCTCGGCAACCTCGTTCAATCGACCGTTGGCCCAGACACCGCCGGCGGCCAGCGCAACGATTGCGACAGAGGCGAGCACAATGCCCGTGTGGCCGTTTAGCCGCATCAGCGGGCCGAGTCGAAGTCGAGTCCACAGGCCCGCAAACAGCCCGACCTCGGCCTCCTCAGCATCGATCGCCGACAAGAGCCGCCACTTGATGCGATCGGGGGCCACAACCTGAGGGGACAGGCGTGCCAATTCTAAGACGACATCGCCTTCGGCACGCAGCATATCGGAGCACGGGGTGCACCGGTCGACGTGCTGTTCGATCTCCTCGATTTCCGCAACCTCAAGTGCCCCCAGCAGGTATGCTGAAAACTGCTCTTGAGCTGAATTACAGTCCATGCTCCGTCCACTCCCGGGCCTGTGGGCCCAGGACCTCCCTGAGCTTCTTGAGACCGAGCCGCATCCTGGTCTTGACAGTGCCAAGAGGCTGGCCCAACTTATTTGCTATCTCCGAATGTGTCAGACCGCCGTAGTATGCCAACACCACGATCTCTCTCTGCTCAGACCGCAAGGCTGACAGCGCCTCGCCCAACATGCCCCTCTGCATCTGCCGATTGGCGAACTTCAACGGGTCGTTGGTGTCATCCGACGGCTGGTTTATCAGGTCGACGTCATGGTAGACCTGGGTATGCTCTCGCCGTTTTCGTCTCCGGACCTCGTCGATAATCCGGTGGTGGCCGATGCTAAAGAGCCAGGCCGTCACCTTCCCACGGCTCTGCCTGTAACTAGCAGCCCGCCTCCACACATTGAAGAATGTGTCCTGGGTAACCTCTTCCGCAGCCCCCGCATCCCGCAGCATCCGAACAGCGAGGGAGTAGATCGGCCCGGAGTACCTGTCGTACAGCGCCTCCAGTGCCTGCTTGCTGCGGAGCGTCGCAAGCCGCAACAACTCCTCGTCGCGGAGCGCAGCGACAGACTCGGGGGCGATCACGGACCCCTCTCCTTCGCCTCGCACTGGTATATACGAGTCAACGGGTGTCCGCAGATTCCGGTTGTCTGAGCGTGTGTTGGTGCTCATGGTGCTAGCCGTTCCCGCCACCTGCACTTGCTGGCAGCGTAGGTGCAAGAAGGCCCGACCGTTCCCGGTAGTAGTCCTCAACGCGGTGGATTCACCGGCTGAGGGCTTGGCGGCCATTATACCGGACCGTGCTCGTCATTGGCCGAGCGGACCTATCGCAGCCCCAATTAGGGGCCGCCGTATACCCGTTTAGAACGACGGGGACGCCATAGGGTTACCTGTTCTGCTTGACGTGACTACCCGCGGTCAATATATTAGCCCCACGCCGCCAGGCGCCTTGCAGCGTCACATGGTCGGCCAAAGCAAACCACGAAAGAACTAACCCGTCCGGAGGAACATTGTGAAGGCTGCGACACTCTACAACGTGAACGAACCCCTGCAGATCAAAGACCTGCAGCAGGATGAGCCGAAAGCCGGGGAGGTTCGCGTGAAAATGGGCGTCGCAGGCATATGCGCCAGCGACCACCATGTCATGACCGGAACAGCGGTCCTGGATATGCCGGTGGTCCTAGGGCACGAGGGCGCGGGTACCGTCGTAGAGGTTGGGCCCGGCGTCACAAAGGTGAAGCCTGGAGACCGCTGCATCCTGACCTTTATTTCAAGCTGCGGCCACTGTAGGCCCTGCCGCACCGGCACCCCTCAACTCTGTGATACCAATAGTGAGACCGGAGTGAAGCAGTACGACGGGACCGTGCGCCTGCACGACGGCGACCAGGACGTCAACCAGATGGCCAAGCTAGGGGTGTTCTCCGAGTACCTCATCGCCCCCCAGCAAGCCTGCCATCCCATGCCGGACGAGGTTCCGATGGACGTCGCCGCACTTATCGGGTGCTGCGTCACCACCGGCGTGGGCTCAGTGATCAACATTCCGGCCGCCCGTTCCGGTATGACGGTCGCGGTCTTCGGGTGTGGCGGAGTCGGCCTGAGTGTCATCCAGGGCGCTCGCCTGCTCAACGCCACCAAGATCATCGCGGTGGACATCTTCGACCACAAACTAGAGTTCGCCTACAAGTTCGGCGCAACCGATGTCGTCAACTCTCGCGAAGTAGATCCTGTTGAAGCCATCAAGGAGTTGACCGGAGGTGGCGTAGACATGGCCTTCGACAGCTTCGGTAGTGCACAGACCGTTAACAGTTCCGTCATGGCCCTCCGCAAGGCTGGCACAGCAGTGATGATCGGCCTCGGCCCCGTAGGCGACACGGCCCCCATCGACATGGTGGACTTTCTGCGCAACCAGAAGTCGCTTCTCAGCAGCTACTACGGCGCAACCAGCCCCCACGAAACATTCGACAAGCTCATCGACTTCTATCTCAAGGGCCTGCTCGACGTCGAAAGCCTTATCACGCGCACATACCCCCTCGAAGAGATCAACGAAGGATTCGACGCCCTGGCCCGCGGAGAAGACGGCCGCGGAATCATCGTGTTCTAGTGGGCCTGGCCTTGGTCTTGAGGGGGTGTGCAGAGGGGCGCAGCTCCTTTGCCGGGAGCCTGAGGATGTCCCTCAGAGATTCTCCCTTTATTCTCTGCCACCTTCCTGGATAGGAAGGGGGCCAGGGGGATGGTTGATCTTCCCTCGGTAGACTTCCACCGACTCGACGGTGTCCCATAGGAGCAACAGCATGAAAAACGCACCACGTGTCACACGCATCGAAGTCTTCCAGTTTGATTACGAACTGAAGGACATCGGACGCGAGCCCACCATCGGCTTGCCAGTCTACAAGCCCGGCAATACCCTTCGCACGTCCGCAAACGGCGTAAGAATCGAGACCGACGCAGGCATCACCGGGGAGTATATTGGCGGCAGCGCCACCGAGTATTCGGCATTCCCCATGTTCGCCCCCTCACTAATCGGCAGCAGCGCCCTGGACCGCGAGGGCTTCTACAACAACGCCAAACAGGCCACGCGACAGCACGCCAGAATGGGCACCGGCGTAGCAGACATGGCCCTGTGGGACCTGGCTGGCAAATTCTACGACGCGCCCCTCTATGAGCTATTGGGTGGCGCCAGCCGGAAGTTGCCGTGCTACGCCAGCACCTACGTCGGCGACCATGAAAAGGGCGGCCTGGACAGCCCCGAGGCCTACGCCGACTTCGCCGAGCAGTGTCTGGAGTTGGGCTACCCGGCGTTCAAGATCCATGGTTGGCAGGACGCCTCTATTGAGAAGCAGGTCGCCGTGGTTCACGCAGTGGGCAAGCGCGTCGGTGGCAAGATGGACCTGATGCTCGACCCATTCTGCGCAATACGCACCTTCGGCGAGGCGCTGAAGCTGGGCTGGGCCTGTGATGAGTGGCGATACCTGTGGCTCGAAGACCCGTTTAAGGATGGAGGTGTCTCAGCCCACGCCCATCGCAAGCTTCGACAGCTCATCAAGACGCCGCTGCTCCAACTTGAGCACCTTCGAGGCCTGGAATCCCATGTCGACTTCATCGAGGCTCAGGCCACCGACTTCGTACGCATCGACCCCGACTACGACGGCGGAGTCACCGGCAGCATGAAAATCGCCCATGCCTCCGAAGGCTTCGGGCTCGATGTGGAACTCCACGGCCCCGGACCGGTCCGCCGTCACATCATGTCCTCCATCCGTAACACCAACTACTACGAGATGGGTCTGCTCCACCCCAAAGTAGGCCCATTCCAGCCTGAAATATACGCCGACGGCTACCGTGATGGCATCGACGCCGTCGATGAAAATGGCTGCATCGAACCACCCCAGGGCCCCGGAATGGGCGTTGAATTCAACTGGGATTACATCAACAAACACCGCACCGACACCGTGGTGTACGACTAGTTAAATTTCACCGCCGAGTGCGACGAGAGCGCAGATTCAAGATTCAGAAATATACTGAACTCTTTGCGAACTCTTCGGTAAATAACACGGAGGAATTATGGATCTAGGAATAGCAGGCAAAACCGCCCTCGTGACAGGCGGGAGCAGGGGATTGGGCAGGGCCGCCGCCATGTCCCTGGCCGGTGAGGGCGTGAACGTAGCCATCTGCGGGCGCACCCGAGGAACTCTGGACGCCACGGTAGGCGATCTCAAGGCGCTGGGCGTGAACTCGGTTGGTGTCGTCGCGGACGTGTCGGACCCCTTGTCTTTGGAGGCCCTTCATAACGAGGTGGTCGCGAGCGTTGGGGCTATCGATATCCTGGTGAACAACGCGGGCGGCAGCGGGCCAACAGCAAATATCGATGACACATCGCTGGACGACCTCAAGGCCATCTTCGACCTGAATCT
>Ga0209403_10000619_pt1 | contig 51601 bp, 43 predicted proteins | sample ArcticOcean_MG_C_8_FD_187440 | JGI IMG/M metagenome (GOLD analysis project Ga0209403, IMG submission 187440) | Marine microbial communities from western Arctic Ocean - ArcticOcean_MG_CB11_86 (SPAdes) (version 2) | ecosystem: Environmental > Aquatic > Marine > Oceanic | place: Arctic Ocean... | reverse complement strand
GGAACAAACTAGTCGGATTTCATAAGGGAGGGTTTCTGGCTCATCGTAGTGACCGAAGGGAACGAAGATGAGACAGAAATTGCAGACACGCCAGACCGGTGCGGCCAAGGCGATCAAAGACATTCGCCGGGCAACGCGCAAGCAATATCGACATCGCAACATCCCAAAATACCTCCTCTTGGCTATGAACAGAGTTCACAGCACCCTTTGATTTACGTCCGCAACTAGTAGCAAAGCGGGCATCGAAATCGAGATATCCAATTTTCCGACACTGGTGTCCGTTGTCAGGGGCAAAGCGGACCCAAAATCAGGTTAGCTGTGACGTCTGTTGTTGACCCAAAGCAGACATTTGCGCCGTTAGATACCCACCACGCTGGTGGCACTCCGCGCCGCTATCCCGTTTTAGCCGACCCAGCCCCTACCAAGGACGCGCTCCAAATGGGTACGGCCCGCGTTTACCGAACGAGGGAAAAACGCGGGCCGCAGGAATGGTAAAGCCGCAACGGTGAATCCGTTGCAACGAAACCCTAGCTCGGAGTTGTGCACACTGCAAAATATATTGGGAAACTTTGGAGTTATAGAAACCTAGGGCGAACATAATTGTGCATGGCGCCATCTCGGCGACCGTAAGGGGTCCAGCGCCGGTGGGCCGTCTTAGCGTAGTGCTTTGCTCTCGAGTGGAAGCTAAAATAACAGCTCGGGTCGGATTAGGTTTCAAATGTGACTTTCGTCACATTTTCGCAAATGATACTTCAGACTGAGGAATGTAAGTCGCGTTGCGTAGAAGCGGAATGCCTTTTCCTGAACCAAACCGGGCCTTCGGGAGATATATCCCGTTCCAAGACACGCGACAGAAGTAGACCCATTGCGCTTCAACGACATGAGCCCTCTTCGCGGTGAGCGCTCAACGGTAAAGCGAGGACTCGTGAATTCTACTAGCGAACTCACCTACGACGCGGTTCCGTATCAAAGCTACCCCTATGCCTCGACGCGGCCAGCCAATATCTTCACCATCGGGACACTATTTGGTGTCTCCGTACCCAATTTTCGCACCGCCTGGGTTTTAGAATTGGGCTGCGCCAGCGGCGGCAACCTGATCCCGCTGGCCTTTCAATATCCTGATGGCCGTTACACCGGCATCGATTCTTCCGAGCTCCAGATCGAGATGGCGGACAAGACGGTCTCGGATCTGGGCTTGGAAAACATCGAATTCATTGGCCGCCCGTTCGCCGACATGCCGCCTTTGGATAAGTTCGATTACATCATCTGCCATGGCGTCTATTCCTGGGTGGATCAAGGCGCTCGCAACCGAATACTCGAAATTTGCCGCACTCATTTGGTCGAGAATGGTCTAGCCGTTATCAGCTACAATGCCTTGCCCGGTTGGAACATGGTCCGCAGCCTGCGTGAGATGATGCTCTATCAAGCCAATTTGTTTAAAGACCCGGTTGAGAAAGTCAATCAGGCGATGGAACTGTTGCGCTTTGTCCGTGACAACAACCCGGAAGGCAGCGCCTATCGCGCCGTTATTGACAATGAAATCAATTATTTAAGCGAGCAAACTATCTCCCACATTGCCCACGATCACATGGAATCCGAAAATACCGCGTTCTATTTCCACGAATTCGCAGCGGCTTTGCAGCAGCACGGCCTACAGTATGTCGGCGATAGCGATATCACCCGGATGTATGTAGAAAATATGCCCGCAGATGCCGCTGAAAAATTAGAAGCGGTGACGGATATCCTGCGCCAGGAACAGTATATGGATTTTATCCGTAACCGACGGTTTCGTTCCAGCATCGTGTGTCCCGCAACGACTGCGCTAAACCGCAATTTGCGTCGGGAGTTGATACAAGATTTCTATCTGTCGAGTTCGATCACGCCGGACCCAGAAGACGTTAAGGCTGAGGCTGCCGACACGCGTTTTCGGGGTCCCGAAGGAAAGGTGGTATTCAGCGCCCACACGAGGGACGCCGCGGCTTTGTTCAGCCAGTTGTCCGAAAGTCGGCGGCCGATCAAAAGCGGCGACTTGATCGATATGGTCGCCAAGAATTTCACCGGTGCCGATCGAGAAGCTTTACACGGCCTGCTTGAACAAATTGGTCTGCAGTTGGTCCTCAAAGGCTTTATTTCCCTGTACGCCGAAGTGGGCAATTATGTTTCCGACATACCCGAGATGCCCGAGGCTTCGCGGTTGGCGCGATATCAGGCATCGGTGCAAGGCTGGGCGACCAACGCGCGGCACGAGAAAATCAATCACGACCAATTCACCCGTCTCTTGATCGATTATTTGGATGGCACTCATAGATTCGACGATCTTTGCCAAATCATGTTCGAGCAGGTCGGTAAAAGGGCTCTTGGCATTCAACTCGACGGCGAGGACATTGCAGATATAGAGCAACGTCGTCTCGTGATCAGACAATTGACTGACAATGCCCTCAACAGGTTTGCTCGGACCGCACTGCTTGTAGCTTGAGTACGTACCCGTTTGACGCGGCTCGAAATTATAGTGTCTTAAGTTTCAGCGCGCGGAAAGCGGCCGTAAAGCCGACCAAAGCAGCTTCCACCACGGTCGCATGTGTACCACCGAACGAGATAAAGCCGACTCTGAGCAGCTTGCCTTGGCGAAATCCCCACTGCAGATCGTTGGATACCTGGGCCACCGAACGGCACCCCACATTGTTGCAGGTCTGGATGGTGACGGGCGTCAGTTCGCCGGAATCGGCCTGAACGATCACTCCGGATTAAATTCATTATGTCGGTCTATGATTTGCGAATGTCCGTTGTTGGCTAGGAACGGAAGTTCTGACCAGGTCTGAACGACGTCCGCTTTCGGGTGATAAGCAGACATCGAAAGTCCAAATTCCAATTTTCCGAAATTAATGTCCGTTGTTGGGGGCTAGGCAGGCCAACGTAGGGGCCAGCGATTTCGTCCCCATTTGGCCCTGAGAAGACAAAATGTGGCCCCTATCTTTAATCTATGCGATTGCTTGGATTGACGGCACGCCAATTTGCTATTCAAAATCATCCGCGCCTCTATTCACGGCCCGTTATTTCTTTGAACGATTGGTGGTGCGATGAGCTCAATTCGTGAGGCTGTACCGGAGCCTGTTTATCGCTGGGTGATTGTTAGCGCATCGGCGCTTATGCTCGCACTTAGCATGGGCATGATGGTCAATGGGACCTCTGTCTTTTTCATACCGCTATTTGAAGAGTTCGGTTGGCAGCGTGGTGCCGTCTCATTGATAAATACCTCTGGCTTGGCCGGCCTCGCTATTGGCGGCATTCTTATGGGCCGGATTGCTGACAAAACGCCAATCCGCCGGGTCATATTGGTTGGCGCGGTGGTTATTGGGCTCTGCATGTTAGGCGCGTCGCAGGCAAGCGCTCTATGGCAGTTGTACGCGCTATTTTTTATCGCTGGGTTTTTGGGGGCTGGAGCCATTTTCGCGCCCTTGATCGCCAACGTGGGAAATTGGTTTAAAACGGGTTCCGGTTTGGCGCTGGGCATTGCCTCAGCGGGTCAGGCTCTGGGCCAGGGCGGTATGCCTTATGTGATGGCCTTATTGATCGGTGCTTTGGGCTGGCGCGATGCATTATTGAGTGTCGGTTTGACCATGCTTGTGTTGCTGATATCGCTGGCCATGTTGATCAAACAACCGCCCAAATACACAACCTCTTCAGACACCGTCGCAGCGGACGATCTGTTGGCCGACACCGGGGACACGGGTTTGATTGCGCCCAATGCCATTGCACTGTGGCTCGGTGCGGCGGCAATTTTGTGTTGCACCTGCATGGCGGTTCCTTTGATGCATTTGGTGCCTTTGATGCAGGACCGGGGCATTTCACTGGAAGATGCGGGCAGTGTGCTTTTTGTTATGTTGATTGTCGCGATTGCAGGCCGCATTGCCTTTGGCAAATTGGCCGACATGATTGGCGCGATCCGGGCTTATTGGATTGCTTCGTGCTTTCAGACGGTGCTGGTCTTTTTCTTCATACAGATCGACACACTCCACGGATATTATATTTTCGCGGTCATTTATGGCTTTGGTTACGCCGGTGTCATGACGGGCATTCTGGTTTGTGTGCGGGTCTTAACACCGCTATCAAATCGGGCTTCCGTGCTTGGTATTGTCCTATTCTTTGCGTTTATGGGCCATGCCATCGGCGGGTATCAGGGCGGATTCTTTTTTGATTTGACCGGAAATTACACCCTGACTTATGCCAATGCTGCCTTTGCAGGAATCTTAAATCTGATATTAATTGGCGCGTTATACATCACGACAAACCGCCGCCGCGCCGCCCTAGAAATTGCGGCCTGAAGGCTGCATCCAACCAGAATGATCACCCGATACGGGAACATCAACGTAGTATATTGAAGTTCAACTGGCTTGGTTCCAGGATGTCTGCTTATGGCTATGAACGGAAGTTCCGAGCCATTCTGATCGACGACTGCTTTTGGTCTCTAAGCAGACATGGCGAACTAGGTTGCCAAATTGGACCTGCCAAACCTGAAGTCTTCCAGCCCAAATCGCCACCAAGGGGGCGGCGATCCGGCCTTTCCGATTATCTCCTACGGCTGTTTTTGACCCATCTCGACATTCGTTGGATGGATGAGAAAGCCCCGGAGTCATTAATGGCCCGCTGGCGGTGGAGACATGATAGGTTCCGCAAAACATTTCTATCCCTGCCGACCGATGATCGACCCAAGGCCCTGCCGGCCGGCACCATAAAGTCCATTTTGAAAGATAACATGCTTGATGATTCATCATCTGCGTCCATGACGGTCGGCTTCGTGATCGCTGCGGCGCTCTATGTGGTGACTTATCTGTCATTTGTCCGTCTCTTGAGATATCCGCGGAACTGGCACTCCCCCTCCTTGGCGATGTCACTCACAACCGCTGGGCTGGCGGCCGTCACGGTAACCTACGTTTCGCTGTCGACTGACGGATATGACCCGGTGGCACTGCCGCTGTCGGCCGGAATTATTGCTGTGTTGTTCAGTATTATTGCCGCTCCCGCGATCGCCTTCCACCCGGCGTCACGGTGGATCGAATTTATGGCCCGGCACGGGCACTATGCGTGCCCGTGCGTGCTCGCACTTGCCATCGCCGCCAGTTTCGCCCTTCACAATATCAAACTGCAAGGAGTCCTGGCTGCCGCCATGGCGATTGAACTGGCGTGGTTTTTATGGCGCCGCCCAAACCACCGACGACGGCTCCACCCGATTGTTGGCCACGACCTTTCGGTCCTAAAGGCTCAGGCAAAAGGAGATCTCGAAGGCTTTGCAAGGCAGCACGGCATCCACGAATTGGTGCTCTCTGAAGGCACCGTCAACTGGCGTGGCTGTAGTAAGGAGACGCTCCCTTGCCCATACAATCTCTATGTCAATCGCCTCGGCCTTAACACGGCGCCATGTTGCCGCGAGCACATGGCGAACTTGTGCCACTATGTCGCCGCCTGCCTGAGCGGCATGGGAGCCGCTCACTGGCTTGAGGGCGGAACTTTGCTCGGAGCGGTGCGGGAGAACGGCAGGCTTCTCGCGTGGGAGGACGATGTCGATATTTCGGTTGCGCTCGAAGACGAAACAACTTTTGACTCGATTGCGGCCGGGTTGAAGGCGTGTGCGGCGCGGGATGGCTATTACGTCGATGTTTTCAAGAAAAAAAGACACATCGCCATCTCATATGATCGGCCGGGCCGATGGCCCCTGTCCTGGGAACGCAATCGCATGCGAGGGGATATCCGGCTTGACATCGCTGTATACGAGCACGCCGTAAGCCACGGCAAATTCGTGCTCGAAAGAAAATTCGGCAAGGGCGACATGCCCTTGACCGAGCACGGCGGCTATGGCGTGCCGCAAGAGATTGTGCTGCCCACTTCGACAATCATCTTCCTCGGCCGCGACATCGCTTGCCCGAACAATTCTACCGAATATCTGCACGTGCTTTACGGCGATTTCGCCGAGGTCGAATACACATATATCGATATGACGGCGGCCAAAACCCGGTGCAAAGCCGATAGCGCTACGAAACCTGCCCACACGCCAAAGAAAAAGATCCGCGCGGAAGGGCTAGTTTCTTAAAATGAGTGATGACCTCACCATCCAGAAGTATTTTGAAACCCCAGGCCGAACGTAAGTACCCTATGAAGGCCCAGGCGATCGGCAATCCATGAGATTTTGGTGACCGAAAGCCTCTCAAACAAATTGGGTCAGATCTTACCGGGCGATTTTCTGCCACCCTCGTCTCGGAAACTCGAAGAGGCAGAAGACTCGAAGTGCCATGCTTCCTTCGGTGCCAGTACCAATACCGTATGTCCGTTCCTGGCTATTAGCGGAAGTTCGGAGCCATTCTGATCGACGACTGCTTTTGGTCTCTAAGCAGACATGGCGAACTAGGTTGCCAAATTGGACCTGCCAAATCTGAAGTCTTCCAGCCCAAATCGCCGCCAAGGGGTGCGGTGGCTGCATCCGCGCCCGTGGCGCGCTTGGGTCGGGTTCGCTCGAAACTGGCCCGCCTAGAACTTCTCCACCCAAGGGCGGAGGTCGGCGTCGAAGGCCCAGCTGCTGCGCTTCTGCGTGTGTAATTGCCAATAGGTCTCGGCGATATCGTCGGGCTCCAGCAGGGCGTCGGGCTGCCGATCGGCGGCTAAATGGGCGTAACGCTCCGAGTTGATTTGGCCATCGATAATCACATGGGCGACATGAATGCCCTGCGGCCCCAACTCGCGCGCCATGGCCTGGGCGAGTGCAAGCAAGCCGAATTTGCCGACCGAGAGATTGAAAAACTGTGCGCTGCCGCGTTTGCTGGCAGTCGCGCCGGTAAAGAGGATTGAGCCTGAGCCGCGCGGAGTCATGCGCGTGGCGGCGGCGCGTCCGACCAGGAACCCGCCATAGCAATTGGCTTCCCAGCAGCGTTTGAAATCCGTCGCCTTGGCGTCGAGGATGCTGGCTTTCATGAAGGCGCCGGCATTGTAGATGGCGACATCCGGCACGCCCCAATCGCCGCTGACATCGTCAAATAGCTTTTCCACCGCCGCTTCGTCGGTGGTGTCGACGGAAAAGCCGCGCGCTTCTCCGCCACCCTCGGCGTTGACTTCGGCTATAATTTTTTCGGTCTTCGCTGCATCGCGCGCGGCGGCGGCGACGTTCATGCCTTCTCGGGCAAAGCGGCGGCACAGCGCCGCACCCAAGCCTGGTCCCACGCCCACGATCACTGCCGTTCCGTTTCCGCTCATCTTTTTGCTCTCCGTTATATTTATTCCGCCGCGCTGGCTTGGCTTTGCGGGTTACGCCAATAATCCATCAACTCGGCGCCACGCGCCGTGGCGGCGTCGACATTGGCCTGTTTGACGTGGCCGAAGCCGCGCATTTTGAGCGGCAGGCGTGCGATTTCCACCGCCAGCGGGTGATTGTCGCGCGTGAGATTTCCGAGCAGTTCGCGCACTGTCGCCTCATAAGCGTCAATCTGGCGGCGTTCATCGCGACGCTCCGCCGAATAGCCGAAAATGTCGAGCGCTGTGCCGCGCAGGAATTTTAATTTTGCCAGCACCCGGTAGGCGCTCATGATCCACGGGCCGTATAGGCGCTTTTTAAGCTTGCCACTGTCGGCGTCGCGCGCCGCGAGGAGCGGCGGAGCGAGGCTGTAATGCAGCGAATAATCGCCTTCGAAGGTCTCGCGGATTTGCTTGCGGAAGCGGCCATCGGTATAGAGCCGCGCCACTTCATATTCATCCTTATAGGCGAGCAATTTGTGGTAGGCGCGGGCGACGCCGTCGCTCAACCCTTCCTGGCCCGGCGTGCGTTGACCTTCGACCATCCGCACATGGGCTATGAACTCGCGGTAGCGCAGCGCATAGGCGGCGTTCTGATAGGCGGTGAGATCGTTGGCCCGGCGCGCGACAAGCGCGTCGAGTGTATCTGCCTGAGGCGCGCTGTCTTGTGCCGGCGCGATCCCGGCTTCGGCCGCCACCGCAGCCATATCCACCGCCGCAGCGCGTCCCCAGCGGAAGGCGCGGTGATTGCTGTCGACCGAAATGCCGTTCAGCGCAATCGCCTGTTCGATGGCTTTGTGGCCGAGCGGGATAAGGCTCTTCTGATAGGCGAAACCGAGCAGGAATAAGTTGGCGGCGATCGCGTCGCCGATCAAGGCGGTGCCGAGCTGCGTGGCGTCGACAAAATCGGCGGCACTGGCGCTCTCGGCGATAACCCGCTGCAAATCACTGCCGGGGAATTGCAGATCAGGGTCGCGGGTAAAATCGCCGGTCGGCGCTTCGTTGCTGTTGACGATGGCGTGGCCGCTTTCCGGGATCAGGCAGGCGCGCGCTTCAGCGCCGGCCGCCACCACCATGTCGCAGCCGAGCATCAAATTGGCGCCGCCGTTGCCGATGCGCACGGCATGCAGGTCGTCAGGCTCTTTGGCGATGCGCACATGGCTGATGACGGCGCCGTATTTTTGCGCCAATCCGGCTTTGTCCAACACCGTGCCGCCCTTGCCCTCGAGGCGGGCCGCCATACCGAGCAGGGCGCCGAGGGTGACGATGCCGGTGCCGCCGACGCCGGTGATGATGATGCCGTAAGGTGTCTCGCAAGACGGAAGCTTGGGCTCCGGCAGAGCAGCGAACAGCGTGTCGCCGGCGCCGGTGGTTTTGCGCTTGCGCAATTTTCCACCCTTGACCATGACGAAGCTCGGGCAAAAGCCGTTGACGCAGCTATAGTCCTTGTTGCACGAGGATTGATCGATCTTGCGCTTGCGCCCGAATTCGGTCTCGATCGGGGTGACCGAGAGGCAGTTAGATGCCGCGCCGCAATCGCCGCAGCCTTCGCACACATCGGGATTGATGATGACGCGCAAACCCGGGTCCTCCATCAGGCCGCGTTTGCGCCGGCGGCGCTTCTCGGTGGCGCACATCTGGTCATAGACGATCGCCGAGACGCCTTCCCAGTGGCGGATATCGCGCTGCACCCGGTCAAGCTCGTCGCGGTGATGCACCGTGACACCGGCGGCGAAATCCGTGTTGAGCGGGTATTTGAGTGGATCGTCGGTCACTACGACGATTTTGCCGACGCCTTCGGCGCGCATTTGTTGCGTAACCCGCGGCACCGACAGCGGCCCGTCCATCGGCTGGCCGCCGGTCATCGCCACGGCGTCGTTATAGAGCACCTTGAAGGTGATGTTGACGCCGGCAGAGACCGCAGCGCGGACGGCGAGCGAGCCGGAATGAAAATAGGTGCCGTCGCCGATATTCTGAAACACATGGCCGGCTTTACTGAACGGCGCCTGGCCGACCCAGTTGGCGCCTTCGCCGCCCATATGGGTAAAGGTCGCGGTGTCGCGCTCCATCCATTGCGCCATGTAATGACAGCCGATGCCGGCCAGCGCGCGGCTGCCTTCCGGTACCTTGGTCGATGAATTATGCGGGCAACCGGAACAAAAATAGGGAATGCGGACAATCTTGGCCTGTTCGGCCTGGGCCAACGCTTCAGTCTGCTGGGTGAGGTAATTGGCGCGCGCCCGCACCGCCTCGAAGCCTTCAAGATCGCCAAACCGGCGCGCCATCGCATCGACCACCAGCCCGGCATCCAGTTCATTGGCTGAGCGCAGCAACCAGCTGCCGTCGGCATCGCGCTTGCCATGCACCCGCGGCCGCGAGGCCGCGTCGACGTTATAGAGAATTTCCTTGAGCTGATCCTCGATCAACCCGCGCTTTTCCTCGACCACGAGAATTTCATCGAGCCCGCGCGCAAATTCGCTGATGCCTTCCGGCTCGAGCGGCCAGGTCATCGCCGGTTTGTAGATCGAGAGTCCCAGCCGTTTGGCCTGGTCGAGATCGAGACCGAGATCGTCGAGCGCCTGGCGCACATCAAGATAGGCCTTGCCGGCGGTAACGATGCCGACGCGACGCGCCGGGCCGTCGGTGATCACCCGGTCGAGCTTATTGGCGCGCACGAAAGCGCGCGCCGCGTCGAGCTTATGCTCATGCAGGCGTGCTTCCTGGTCCAGCGCCGTGTCCGGCCAGCAGATGTTGAGGCCGCCCTCGGGCAGCACATGATGTTCCGGAATCACCGGATTGATCCGTTCTGGATCGACCGAAACGATGGCCGAGGAATCGATCGTCTCGGCGATACAGATAAACCCGACCCACAGACCCGAATAGCGCGATAGCGCCCAGCCATAGAGCCCGAGGTCGATGATCTCCTGCACGCTCGATGGATTGAGCACCGGCATCATGGCGGCGGAGAAATTATATTCGCTCTGATGCGCCGTGGTTGATGACGCGCACACATGGTCGTCGCCGGCGAAAGCAAGAACGCCGCCATGCGGCGCGGTGCCGGCATTATTCGCATGCTTGAACACATCTATCGTGCGGTCGACGCCGGGGCCCTTGCCGTACCAAATGCCAAACACGCCGTCTTTATCGCCGTCACCCAGCAGGTTGATCTGCTGCGTGCCCCACAGCGCCGTCGCCGCCAAATCTTCATTTATGCCGGGCTGGAAATGGATGTTTTGGCGCACGAGAAATTGCTTCGCCTGCCACAGCGCTTTGTCAAAATTGCCGAGCGGCGAGCCGCGATAGCCGGAGATGTAGCACGCCGTATTGAGCCCGGCGTTGGCATCGCGCCGATACTGCATCATCGGCAGGCGTACCAGCGCCTGGGTGCCGGTTAAAAATACCTGACCGCTTTCGGCTGAATATTTGTCGTCGAGAGAAACCTCGGCGAGTTTCATGGGCGCCCCGCGAATATACATATGGCGATCCTGTACTAAACCGTTAGAACCCTGCGCCGCCGATCGCCATCCGATGCGGCGCAAGGCCCACTATACTATCCCAGGACGGCGGCGCTAATCATTGCGAAGCCAATGCGAAAATTCGTCATTTATAGATGATTCTGATATTATTTAGTCAAGATTTGGCATATCATGCCAATTATGGCCATTGATAAGATTGATCGACGCATCCTCATGGAGCTGCAAAGCGATGCGCGCCTCGCCAATGTCGCGCTCGCCGAACGCGTCGGCCTATCGCCCTCACCTTGTTTGCGCCGCGTCAAACGGTTGGAGGCGGATGGCGTCATCCGGCGCTACGGCGCGGTGATCGATGCCAAGCAGGTCGGGCTCGGCATTGCTTGCTTCATCAGTGTCACTCTGGAGCGCAATGTTGAGCAGGTGCTGGAAGTGTTCGAAGCGGCGATCTCTGAGCGCCCGGAAATTCTCGAATGCTGGCCGGCCACCGGCGAAGCCGATTTTTTGCTGAAAGTCGTCACCGCCGATCTCGGCGCCTATGAGCGCCTCATGCGCGATCACATCTTACGCGTGCCCGGCATCTCGAGCACGCAGACCAGCTTCCTGCTGACCCCGGTCAAGAACGAGACGGCGCTGCCGCTCGACGCCGCCTAACCCCCAACATCGCCATGCGATGAAAGGCGTTCAGTACAGCGCCTCCAGCGCCGCGCGGTAAATTTCCAAAACCTTGTGCCGCCGCACTTTCAATGTCGGCGTCATCAATTCGTTGTCGACCGTAAACGGCGCCGCCGCCAGCATGTGTCGTTTGACGCGCTCGGTCGGCGAGAGGTCGCTGTTGGCGCGGTCCACCGCCGCGCCGAGCGCCTTCATGAAATCGCCATCGCCGGCGAGCGCGGCGAGATCGCCACCGCCGCCGCGTTCGCGTTGCCAATCGTGCAAAAAATCCTCATCCGGCACGATAAGCGCCACGACATGGGCGTGCTTGTCGCCATAGACCATGGCCTGACCGATTTCCGGTTGCAACGTCAGCGTGCCTTCCACTCGCTGCGGCGATAAATTGTCGCCGCCCGACAGAACGATGATGTCTTTCTTGCGGTCAGTGATCTGGATATAGCCGTCGGCGTCGAGATGGCCGATATCTCCGGTATGCAGCCAGCCGTCGCGCAGCACGGCGTTGGTGCTGGTCTCATCGTTCCAATAGCCGTTCATAATCATCTCGCCGCGCGCCAGAATTTCACCGTCTTCGGCGATCTTGACCTCGACCCGCTCAAGAACCGGGCCAACCGTGTGCAGCTTGACCTTGTAGGGCGGGTTGCAGCTGATGACCGGCGCCGCTTCGGTCTGGCCATAGCCCTGCAACAGCCGGACGCCGAGCGCGGTGAAGAAAATGCCAACCTCTGGGTTAAGCGGGGCGCCGCCCGATATCATCGCCTTGAGGCGCCCACCAAAGCGCGCACGCACTTTGTCACGCACCAGACGCTCAAGCACCCGGTTAAGCACACCCTGCACGGCGCCGAGGCTGCCCGGTTTTTCATAGTCCTTTCGCCCCAGCGCCACTGCCTTGGCGAACAGCGATTGCTTGAGCGCGCTTTGGCGCTTGAGCCCAAGCACAATACGCCGGTGCATAACCTCATAGAGGCGCGGCACACTCACCATAATCGTCGGCCGCGCTTCCGTCAGATTGGCGCTCAGCGTTTCGATGCTTTCCGCGTAATAGATTTGCGCCTTGATCGAGATCGGAAAATAAAGCCCGGCGGTATGTTCATAGGCATGGCTGAGCGGCAAGAAGGAGAGAAATATTTCATCGCCGAGGCCCAACAAGCGCAGCAATTCGCACGCCGAGTGACAATTGATCATGATCGCGCCGTGGCTCAGCATGACGCCCTTGGGGTTGCCCCCCGTGCCAGAGGTATAGATCAAGCAGGCGACATCGCCGCGCGTCAGCTGTTGCAGGCCAGGCTCCAGATCATGCGCCGACGCCACGCCCATCGCCATGACGGTTGCCCAGTCATGGAGCGCAATATCAAAGGCGCCGGATTCGGTCTCTTCCATGCTGACAATGAACTCAGTCACAGCCGTCTCGGCGGCGGCAGGCAATAGACGAGCGGCGAGGGCCCGCGTCGAGACGATGGCGCCCTTGGCGCTGCAATCGGCGAGGACATGGCGGTGGTCGCGCGTTGTGTTGGTGGTATAGGCCGGCACGCTGATCGCGCCGAGAGTCATAATGGCGAGGTCAGCGACCACCCATTCCGGGCGATTTTCCGCCGCGATCACAATTCGATCGCCAGCATTTACGCCAAGCGCCGCCAGGCCTTTGGCCATCTCGCGAACTTGTAGGGCGGTGTCGCGCCAGGAAAGTGGCGTGTAACTGCCGGCTATTTTTTTCCACATGAAATCATCGTCACCGCCCTGCTCGGCGATTTCGAAAAACATGCTCGGTAGGCTTTTCCACGTGTCGTAGGTCACCCCGGAACTCCCCTTGCGCCTTCCTGTTTGACCGCATGATAAAGCGAGAAGGGCGCGCGTACCAAGCGGCACGATAAATTAGGCCAGACGGGCTTTGCCGCGCGGGCGTCCAGACCGCTATGATCCAGACTCAACCATGGCGCAGGAACGAGAATATGAACCGACAGAGCGCGACACAGAGCGAAACACAGAGCACAACAGTCGCAGAACTCGGCGATTTGCCGCGCTGGGATCTGAGTGATCTTTACGCCGGGCCAGAATGCGAAGCGCTGCAAAGTGACCTCAAAGACGCACGGGATCGCGCGCGTGCTCTAAGCGAAAGTCATGCTGGAAAGGTTGCATCGCTTGACGGCGCGGCGCTGGGTCAATTGATCGCTGATTATGAGGCGGTTCAGGAAATTCTCGGCCGCCTGACGAGCTACGCCTATTTGCGCTACTGCACCAACATGGAAGATTCGGAGACGGCGCGGTTCTTCCAGAACCTGTCGGAAGCGGCGACAGATATTTCCAGCGATCTGCTGTTTCTCACACTGGAACTGAACCGTATTGACGATGACGACCTGACGGCCCGCCTGGCCGCCGCACCGCTCGCCCATTACCGCCCGTGGCTGCGCGATGTGCGCGCTTATCGGCCGCACCAGCTGTCCGATGATTTGGAGCGCCTGCTGCACGAAAAACAGGTATCGGGGCGCTCTTCCTGGATGCGGCTGTTCGACGAGACGGTTGCGGCGTTGCGTTTTCCCGTTTCGGGCGAGGAACTAACCAGCGCCGAGGTACTCAACCTGCTCTCTGATCCCGATGAAGGCCGGCGCCGCGCCGCGGCCAAATCCATCGGCAAAGTGTTCGGCCAAAATATCCGTACCTTCTCGCTGATCACCAATACCCTGGCCAAGGATAAAGAGACCGAAGACAAATGGCGCAAGTTCGACCGCCCGATTTCGGAACGAAACCTCAGCAATCATGTTGAAGATGAGGTTATCGATGCGCTTGTCGAAGCGGTCAAGAAATCCTATCCGCGCTTGTCGCATCGCTATTACGATCTCAAGGCGCGCTGGCTCGGCAGTGAGAAGCTGAATTATTGGGACCGCAACGCGCCTTTACCTGAGGATGACGACCGCACCATTCCATGGCCCGAGGCGGTCGAACTGGTGCTCTCAGCCTATCACGCCTTTTCGCCGCAATTGGCCGATGTCGGCCGTCAGTTCTTTGACAATGCGTGGATCGATGTGCCGGTGGAGCCGGGTAAGGCGCCGGGCGCCTTTGCCCATCCGACGGTACCGAGCGCGCACCCCTATCTGCTGCTCAATTACCAGGGCAAGACGCGCGACGTGATGACCCTAGCGCATGAGCTCGGCCACGGCGTGCATCAGGTCTTGGCCGGGCCGCAGGGCGCTCTTATGGCGGACACGCCCTTGACACTGGCTGAGACCGCCTCGGTGTTCGGCGAGCAATTGACCTTCCGCGCACTTCTTAAAGCAGAGGCGTCGCCGTCGCGCCGGCGCGTCATGCTGGCCGGCAAAGTTGAGGACATGCTGAATACGGTCGTGCGCCAGGTGGCATTTTGCGAATTCGAACGCCAAGTCCATGAACAGCGCCGTGCCGGCGAGTTGACGCCTGAGCGTCTAGGTGAAATCTGGCTCTCGATTCAAGCTGAAAGCCTTGGCCCGGCGCTACATTTCGATGACGAGTACCGCCACTTCTGGGCCTATATCCCGCACTTCATCCATTCGCCGTTCTACGTCTATGCCTACGCCTTCGGCGATTGCCTGGTGAACGCGCTCTACGCCGTTTATCAGGATGCCGGTGACGGTTTCGAAGAGAAATACCTGGCTATGCTTAGCGCTGGCGGCACGCTCCGCCATAAGGAACTGTTGGCGCCCTTTGGCCTCGATGCTGGCAAGCCGGATTTCTGGTCGCGCGGCCTCGACATCGTCTCCGGCTTTGTCGATCAATTGGAGGCCGAGCTCTAGGGGTCGCCCAGCCATGGCCATCAAAAACAGTGGCGGTAAGGACGGCGAAATCAACCGGTTGAGCGGGCGGGTGCGGCGCTACGTCCGGGTTGGCAGCTCGGTGGGTGGATTGGCGACGCGCATGGCCGGCCAGCGCTATCTCGGCCTGCCGTCCGATTCAGCGCGTAACGCGGCGCAATTGAGCCGGGCGCTGGGTGGTCTTAAGGGGCCGCTGATGAAAGTGGCGCAATTGCTCGCCACCATTCCGGACGGCCTGCCAGACGCATATATCGAGGAGTTGCGGGCGCTGCAATCGCAGGCGCCGGCGATGGGCTGGGCCTTCGTCAAACGCCGCATGCAGAGCGAACTCGGTGCGGACTGGCGCCAGCGCTTCGAGGCATTCGAGCAAGAAGCAGCGGCGGCGGCTTCGCTCGGCCAGGTTCACCATGCCCGTGGTCCGGATGGCCGCGCGCTGGCCTGCAAATTGCAATATCCCGACATGGCATCAACCGTGGAGGCGGATTTGCGCCAATTGAAGCTGATATTCGGCCTCTACAAGCGCCATGACCCGTCGATCGACACGCGCGAGATACTGCATGAACTGACTGCCCGTTTGCGTGAGGAATTGGATTACCGCCGGGAAGCGACCCATCTTCAATTGTTTGGTGAAATACTCGAAAACGAAGACGGCATGCATGTGCCCGTTGTAATGCCCGAGTTGAGTACCCGGCGCCTGCTGACCATGACCTGGCTGGAAGGCGGACCGCTGCTCGATGCGAAATCGGAGCCGCAAGCGGCGCGCAACCGCATTGCCGAGAATATGTTTACCGCTTGGTACCGCCCGCTTTACCGCTACGGCGTGTTGCACGGCGATCCGCATCTCGGCAATTACACCATCCGCGCCGACGGCTCAGTCAATCTTCTCGACTATGGCTGCGTCCGCATTCTTCCCGCGGGTTTCGTGCAAGGCGTGATAGATCTCTATCGTGGTGTTCAACGCGATGACCGCGCACAGTTGGTGCACGCCTTCGAAAATTGGGGCTTCACCGGCCTGTCGTCAGAAATGGTCGACGCCCTTTCAATCTGGGCCAAATACATCTATGGCCCGCTGACGGATGACCGAGTGCGCCTGATCGACGAATCTGGCAGCGGCAAGTTCGGTGGCGCCGTCGCAGCCGAGACCCACCGCAAAATACGCCGTCTTGGCGGCGTGACGCCGCCGCGTGAATTTGTCCTCCTCGACCGCTCAGCCATCGGATTGGGCTCGGTGTTCCTGCATCTCGGCGCCAAGCTTAACTGGCACCGGGCCTTTGAGGCGTTGATCGAAGGTTTCGACTCGGACGATCTGGCACGCCGGCAACGGGAAATTCTGGATCGAAGCGGCGTCCCGGAAGCCACCTGATGCCGCCTGAATCCGACTAAATTAACCTGTTCCGTTCAAGGTTCGTAACAAGAGCGTGACGAAGTGCAACACCAGCCTTGGCAAACCATACATGGCGCGGTATTCAGTGCGGCGCTTTACCTCGGGGTTCCGGAGTACAAGCGGAATTTGAGCAAGGAAAACCTATGAAGATCGGGATTCCGAAAGAGATCCTCCCCGGCGAAACTCGCGTGGCTGCCTCGCCGGACTCAGTCAAAAAATTTACCGCTCTCGGCGTCGAAATGATCATCCAATCGGGTGCAGGCGAGGCAGCCTCGATATCCGATGAAATGCTGCAGGAAGCCGGCGCGCGAATCGTTCCAGACGCGGCCTCGCTCTACGCCGAAGCTGACATGATATTCAAGGTCGGCGGGCCGTGCTGCAACGGCAACGGCTTGGTGGACGAAGTGGCCATGATGAAGCCCGATGCCATTCTCATCGGTCTCCTCAATCCGCTCAACCGCCGCGATCAGGCGGAGGCTTATGCCAAGCACGGCCTGACCAGTTTCGCCATGGAATTGATCCCGCGCATCAGCCGCGCCCAAAGCATGGATGCGCTGTCGTCGCAGAGTAATATTTCCGGTTACAAAGCGGTGATCGATGCGGCGGAAACATTCGGCAAAATTCTACCCATGATGATGACGGCGGCGGGCACCATCGTGCCGGCCCGGGTATTGATTTTGGGCGCTGGCGTGGCCGGCCTGCAGGCGATTGCCACGGCGAATCGTCTCGGCGCAATCGTCAGCGCTTTTGACGTGCGCCCGGCGGTTAAGGAGCAGGTTGAGAGCCTCGGCGCGACCTTCGTCGAAGTGAAGAACGCCGAGACCGATAGCGCCGAGACAGCAGGCGGCTACGCGCGTGAAATGAGCGCGGATTACCAACGCCAGCAGTCGGAACTCATTCACCAGACGCTGAAGAATCAGGATATTTGCATCACCACAGCGCAAATTCCAGGTAAGCCCGCGCCGGTGCTGATTACCGAGGCGATGGTCAAGGATATGAAGGTCGGCTCGGTGATTGTTGATTTGTCGACCGAAACCGGCGGCAACTGCGAATTGAGCGAGCGCGACGCAGTGGTGGTCAAATTTGGCGTCACCATCATCGGCTATGCCAACTATCCGGCACGTGTGCCGGGCGATACCAGCTCGCTATATGCCCGCAATCTCTACAACTTCATCTCGCCGATGATCGATGGCGAAACCGGCGGCATCAAGATCGACTGGGACGACGAAGTCATTAAGGGCGCATTGTTGACGCGGGACGGCTGCGTGGTCCATGCCGCATTGACGGGTCAGAAAACCTAAATATGGAAGCTATGCTGGATATTCATCCGCTGGTTATTGCGGTGACAGTGTTCGTGATGGCGGTATTTGTCGGCTATTACGTTGTGTGGAGTGTGACCCCGGCGCTGCATACGCCGCTGATGTCGGTCACCAATGCCATTTCCAGCGTCATCATCGTTGGCGCGCTGCTCGCTGCCGCGCCGATGGAAGATGGTTGGGCAAAGGTTCTTGGCGGCATTGCCGTCGGATTGGCGGCCGTCAACATATTCGGCGGTTTCACCGTGACCCAGCGCATGCTGCAAATGTACAAGAAGAAATAGGACCGCCGTTATGACCGCCAATCTCGCGGCGATTCTCTATTTGATTGCCGGCGTTTGTTTCATCATGGCCTTGCGCGGCCTGTCCTCGCCGGCTTCGGCGCGGCGCGGCAATTTATTCGGCATCGTCGGCATGGTGATCGCCATCGGCACCACTTTGGCCCAACCCGGCGTTGAGGATTATCTCTGGGTCGTGATTGGCATCGCGGTGGGCGGTGTGATTGGCATCGTGATCGCCTTGAAGATCAAGATGACCGCCATGCCGCAATTGGTGGCGGCGTTTCACAGCTTGGTCGGCCTCGCCGCCGTTTTGGTCGCTGCCTCGGCGCTGTTGGCGCCGGAGATATTTCACATCGCCGTCAATGGTGACATCCGCCTGATCAGCCGCATCGAATTGAGCGTCGGCATGGTGATCGGCGCGATGACGTTTACCGGCTCGATTGTCGCCTTTGCCAAGCTGCAGGAGTTGATGACCGGCTCACCGCTGACGTTCACCGGGCAGCGTCTGTTCAATCTGCTCGTGGCGCTGGCAATCGTCGCCCTGGCAGTGATTTTCTGCATCGACCAGTCGCCCACCATTTTTTGGATCATGACTGGGCTGGCGCTGGTGTTCGGTGTGCTCATCATCATTCCCATCGGCGGCGCCGATATGCCGGTGGTGATTTCGATGCTGAATTCCTATTCCGGCTGGGCCGCCGCCGGCATTGGCTTCACTTTGGAAAATACGGTGTTAATCATTGTCGGCGCACTCGTTGGCTCATCCGGCGCGATCCTGAGTTACATCATGTGCAAAGGCATGAACCGCTCGTTCATCAGCGTCATTCTGGGTGGTTTTGGCGGCGCGGACAGTCAGCATGTAAAGAGCGACAAACCGCACAATGCGGGCAGCGCCGACGATGGCGCGTTCATCCTCTCCAACGCCGGCTCGGTGGTCATCGTGCCGGGCTATGGCTTGGCTGTCGCTCAGGCCCAGCATGCCGTGCGCGAGATGGCCGATGAGCTGAGCAAAAAGGGCGTGCGGGTGCGCTACGCCATCCATCCCGTTGCCGGGCGCATGCCGGGCCATATGAACGTACTGCTGGCCGAAGCCAGTGTGCCGTATGACGAGGTTTTTGAGCTCGATGAGATCAATAGTGATCTCTCGAGCACGGATGTGGCCTTTGTGATCGGCGCCAATGACGTCGTCAATCCGGTCGCCAAGACCGACCCGCAGAGCCCGATTGCTGGCATGCCGATATTGGATGTTGAAAACGCCAAGACGGTCTTGTTCGTCAAGCGCTCGCTATCACCGGGCTATGCCGGGGTCGACAATCCAGTATTTTATAATGCCAACACGATGATGCTATTCGGCGACGCCAAAAAGATGGTCGAAGCGATCGTCAAGGTGTTGTAGCGGGTCTATTCTTCCCGCGCAGCGCGTTTGCGCGCCAGTTTGCGGGCGCGACGGATGGCTTCTGCTTTTTCACGCGCCCGCTTCTCGGACGGCTTTTCGTAATGTCTGCGCATCTTCATCTCGCGGAAGATGCCCTCGCGCTGCATTTTCTTTTTCAGCGCCTTGAGGGCCTGGTCGACATTATTATCTCTGACGACGACCTGTACCAAAGCTTTATTCCTTGACCATTCGGTTATTTCGAAAGCGCGCGGGTCATACCATGCCGTTGGCGGCCTGTGAAGGGCAGTGATACCGATTCTTAGCCGGTTTACCCGGTGGCGGCGGCGCGCCATAGTGCGGGCCATGGCTATTCTCAAGATCGCCCGCATGGGGCATCCGATACTGATGCGCGTCGCCGACCCGATCGCGGATCCCCAGGCGCCGGCAATCGGCCAGTTGATCGCCGACATGATCGATACCCTCGCCGATGCCTCCGGCGCTGGCCTGGCGGCGCCCCAGGTGCATGTGCCGCTGCGCCTGGTGATGTTTCACGTGCCCGCCGCCCGCGCCAGCGAGGAAGACGGCGAAGCGGCGGAAGGCTGCCCCTTTACCGTCCTCATAAATCCTGAAATTGAGGCGTTGAGTGACGACATCGCCGACGATATGGCCACCGATATGGCCACCGATATGGCTGACGGCCTGGAAGCCTGCCTATCACTGCCCGGGTTGGCCGGCATCGTGCCGCGCTACCGCCAAATCCGTTATCGCGGGCTCACGCACATCGGTGAGACGATCGAGCGAGAGGCGCACGGCTTTCACGCTCGGGTGGTGCAGCATGAATGCGACCATCTTGACGGCTTTCTCTATCCGATGCGGATGCGCGACCTGTCGACGCTAAGCTTCACCAGCGAGCTATCACGTATGGAAAGCGAAGAAGAACAAGAGGAATCCGAGCCATGACGCGCCAAGACACCAGCTCTGACCCCATCCGAGAGGCGCTGATTGCGGCCGTCCTCGGCCATGTGCCGTTCGATGGCTGGGGCGAAAAAGCACTGTTGGCAGCGGCCGGCGAATGCGAAATCGAAGCCGCCGCCGCGCGCCGCGCCTTTCCGCGCGGCGGCGCATCCCTGATCCAATATCACGCAGCGCGGACCGACCGTTGCATGGAAGAAGGCTTAGGCGGCGCCGAAGCTTTGAAGGGCAGGGGGGTGCGCCAGCGCATTGCTGCGGCAGTGCGTTTGCGACTTGAGCTAGAACAGCCCCACCGCGAAGCGGTGCGTGCCGCTTTGGCCTTTTGTGCGATGCCTCAAAACGCGCGCCTTTCCCTGGCATGCCTCTACCACACTGTCGATACCGTGTGGTTTGCAATCGGCGACAAATCGACGGATTTCAATTTTTACAGCAAGCGCGCCTTGCTGGCCGGAGCGTACGGTACGACGCTGCTGTACTGGCTTGACGACAGCTCCGAGAATTATGAAGAAAGCTGGGCTTTTCTCGACCGCCGCCTGGAAGATGTCATGCGCGTCGGCCGGGTGAAAGCAAATCTGCAACGCTTGCTGCCTTCGCCGCAATTCATCGCCAACCTGCTCAAGAACGGCCCAGGCTGGCGCCCTGACGCGGCGCGCTATGGCCGCACGGGCCGGCCGTAGCGTCGGCCGCGTCTATTCTGTCGGATCGACCGGAAATTCAGGCACTTTGGCGGTTTGTTGGGCGCGCCAGTCGTCGAGCGCGGCGGCAATCTTGGTGTCCCCGAGAGCGAGGATGGCGGCGGCCAGAAGCGCCGCGTTGACGGCGCCAGGTTTGCCGATCGCCAGCGTTCCCACCGGTATACCACCCGGCATCTGCACGATAGACAGCAGGCTGTCCATGCCCTTGAGGGCAGCGCTTTCCATCGGCACCCCGAGGATCGGAAGCGGCGTTAGTGCTGCGGTCACGCCGGCCAGATGCGCGGCGCCGCCGGCGCCGGCGATGATCACTTGCAATCCGCGCTGTTTGGCCGTGCCGCAATAGTCGCTGTGCCGCTCGGGCGTGCGGTGCGCCGAAATTATGCGTGATTCATAAGCGATGCCGAGGCTTTCCAAGGTCAACGCAGCATGGCGCATCACCGGCCAGTCCGATTGACTGCCCATGATTATGCCAACAACAGGCGTTTCCGTACTCACGATTCGTCCAAATTCACAATTATTGTGGGAATTTCGCTAGAATATACAAAGGCTTTACCATTACTAAACCCGCCAAGGCGATGTTAAAGGGCCGGCCCGGGTACGGAAAGGTTCTTTTTTGCTCAAACGGCATAATTGGGCGGAATTTTTGCTATCGCAATTTGCTTGTGGTAATTAAGTAATCGATGCTAACACCAAATGCCGATGAAATGGCATTGGTCGAGGACAAAGTTGCATGAAAATTGAGGGAAATAGGGCGTCACGAGCTGATGTAGCAGGCCGTGCCGGGGGCACTGGCCGCCGCTCCGCGAGTGCCGCCCTCGGTTCGAGCCACCAAGTCCAGGACAGTGCCTCTGTGATGGGCATTCCCGAGGCCGAACTCACGTCCAAAGTTCGCATGGCGATCATGACGCTGATGGAAGAAGTGGCCCGGCTGCGTGACGAATTGAACGGCAGCCGCGGGCGGATTGAGCATCTTGAGCGTCTGGCTGACCAGGATTCGCTGGTGCCGGTCTACAATCGCCGTGCCTTCGTGCGCGAGTTAACGCGCGCGATCTCGATGACCGAACGTTACGGCACGCCGAGCACGGTCATCTATTTCGATGTCAATAACATGAAGCATATCAATGATACTTACGGCCATCCGGCCGGCGATGCGGCGCTTCGCCATGTGGCGGAAACGCTGATCGAGCAAGTGCGCGATTCGGACATTGTCGGCCGTCTCGGCGGCGACGAATTCGGCGTGATTCTCTATCAAATCGACGCCGGCGTTGCGCAGGAAAAGTCGAGTCAATTGGCGCGCGAGATCAACAAACAGCCGGTTCCGTTCAATGATGATGAACTGGCCATAAGCGTAACCGCTGGCGCCTATACCTTCACTGGCGTCGAAGACGCCGGCCAGGCGCTTGCCGAAGCCGATAAAGCCATGTACGCGAAAAAATATAGCGGCGGCCTCAAAGCGAAGGCGCCACAGCAATAGCCCATCAATGTTGGCTGATCAGCCGGGGCTGGTCAGACGTGGCCGATCGGTCTTAGCCGGTCTATGTGATGCCGCTATCCCGCGAGGCGCTGCGGAATTACGCGATCAAATTCGGTAATTGATCGCTTTCAAGCTTAGCTATCTCGTCTTTTAGAGCCAATTTTCGCTTTTTCATTCGTCGCATTCGGACATCGTCTGATTTGTGATTGCCTACTAGTTTGTTGATCACATCGTCCAGATCCCGATGTTCGATTCGTAGGGAGACGAGGCGCTGATCGTAACCTTGAGTTTCCATCATTTATCCAGCATTGAAACATGACTCGATTGTTACGTTTGATATGATATCAAAATCCCCCCGAAAAATCGAGTGTGAATATGGGCTCTGCGCCGTGATTTGGGGTGATTTGGCGGTAAAAAATTCGCGCTAAGAGATAAAATAACCTGCTTGATTTGCCATATATTTCAGCCGCCTAAAGGCCTCCGGTCAGCGTATTTTTTGGTTTCTCCGCACCCTACGTCGCGGCATTTTGCGACAAGGCGCGGCGTATAATTATGCTAGATGTAGTGGTCAATACAGGGCGCTTATGACACAATCCCTGGACAGTCAGTTGGGGGTCGGCGTGGCAATACCTCGCCACCCAATTATCCCAAAATTTAGTTCGCGATTGGGGGACCATGTATTCAAGGCTAGATCCTGATGAGATAAGCAATGATCTGGGGTTTGACGATTATGTCGCAAGCCTCGCCGCGAAACATGCCAATTTGGAAAAAGCGATTCAGGACGAGGCCGATAGGCCGGCGCCGAATACCCTATCTATTGGCGAGCTAAAGCGCCGAAAATTGAGGGTTAAAGATCGAATTTTCCTGGTCAAGGCGCAATCCCGCGGCCAAGAGCGGCGCTTCGGGTCTTAGCAGCCAATTCCATCACCACCGGTTTCGTACAGTCCGCACCGCCGAGGCAATCGCCTAGCGCTGAAGCTTTGCGATGGTTCCACTGGTGCTGAACCCGGCGACGGTTTCCGCTAACAGGACCCTGCCGCCATAGGCCTGTACGCAGTCGGCGCCAACGACGCCATCGATCTGATAATCGCCCCCCTTTATCAAAACATCCGGGCGAATAGCCTCGATCAAACTGATCGGCGTATCTTCGGCAAAAATTATCACGAGATCGATGCTTTCTAGCGATGCCAGCACTTGCGCGCGCGCACTTTCAGTTTGGATCGGCCTGTCTTCGCCTTTGAGGTGGCGCACCGATGCATCGCTGTTGAGGCCAACTACCAGCCGCCCACAATTGCTTTTGCTTTGGCGCAGCAGCGATATATGCCCCGGATGGAGAAGGTCGAAACAGCCGTTGGTAAATCCGATCGATTGGCCGCCGTCGCGCCATCTCGCGATGCTCTCGAGGGCCGGCGTCAAGGGCACTATTTTGGCTTCCGATGAGGACACATCACCGGCCCGCACAGCATGCAGGAGATCGGTGGCAAAGACTACGGCGGTGCCAGTTTTTGCCACCACCACGCCGGCGGCCAAATTGGCGAGGGCCGAGGCTTCAATCAGGTCCACATCGTTTGCCAGCGCACTGGCCAGCGTCGCGACCACGGTGTCGCCCGCGCCGGAGACGTCGAACACTTCGCGTGCGCGGGCCGGCAAATGTTCGACTTGGCCGTCAGCCGATAACACCGTCATGCCGTGCCGGCTCCGCGTTACCAACAGCGCGTCGATCGGCACTTGCTCAATCAGCGTCTGCCCCGCGGCGACGATTTCGCTTTCTGTTTCCACGGGCGCGCCGGTCGCGGCGCCCAACTCGCGCCGGTTCGGCGTAATGACGCTGGCGCCCTTATAGCGGTCGTAATTCAGGCCCTTGGGGTCGACCACCACAGGCTTGGATGCGGCGCGCGCGCAGGCGATCAGCGCTTGGCACAGGTCTGCCGTCAATACGCCCTTGGCATAATCCGATAACACCAGCACATCGCATTGCGGCACGATATCCTCGGCCATGCGCAGGAGGTTCTCGGCGTTGAGATCGCTAATCCAGTTCCGCGTTTCGCGGTCGGTGCGCAGAAGCTGTTGGCCGCCCGCGAGGAATCTGGTTTTTTCGGTCGATGGCCGGCCGGGCTCGACAAGTAAATGCGGCTCAATCCGCTCCTGTTCGCCGACCATCTGGGTCAGAGTCCGTCCGACCTCATCATCGCCGACCACCGAGAGCAGTGCGGCGCTTGCACCGAGGCTGATCAAGTTTCTTGCGACATTTCCGACGCCGCCCAGCATCGCGGTTTGCCGCTCAATCCCAAGCACCGGCACCGGCGCTTCCGGTGACGTGCGCTCAACCTCGCCGTAAACGAATCGGTCAAGCATGAGATCGCCGATACAAAGAACACGGGCCTGGCTCAGCCGTTCGATATGAGAGACCAAATCTGAAGGGGTGATCATCTTTCGCACGTCAATTGTCTCGTTGCGGTTCCGCCGGCTAGTGGATAGGGGGTCGCATGGGTAGCATATGTTAGATTCTATCCACTGGGACGCCCAAATCCGGCAAATGCCTGCGCAATATACTCGATGTTGGCCCTCCCTGGCCACAATACCCTCTGCTATACTTGCTCCTCCCGAGGCAGCGCGCCAAAATCCGGCCACTGCAAAGGAGGAGACATGGTTCAACAAAGCGATTGGCAGTCTGAATATAAACGCCGGCTGCAATCCGCAGACGAGGCGGTAGGCCGTCTTGAGGATGGCCAGCGCCTGATTCTACCGACCTTGGCGGGGCAACCACCGGGGCTGATCGCGGCGATGGGGCGTCGCTTGCGGGATGGCAAGCTGGCACGCGTGCGCCCGAGTACGATTTTGCCGACCCCCAATCTCGCCGCCGCCTTATTGCAGCCTGAGCACTCAGACTACCTCGACTGGGACAGCTTGTTTTGCGGCAATTCCGACCGGCTCGGCGTATTCGAAGGCCGCTATGACATGACACCGATGCATTTCGGTCAGATGCCCAAAATCATGCGCGAAAACATGCAAGTGGGTGCCGTCATGACGCTGGCCTCGCCCCCCGATGCGGACGGCTATATGAGTATTGGCATCAGTATCGACTACACCAAATCGCTGATCGATTGGGCGCGCCTCAGTGTTGTCGAGGTCAACCCAAACGTGCCCCGCGTGTTTGGTGATTGTCGGGTGCATGTGTCCGAAGTGAGCGCCATCGTCGAAAGCGATGACGATATTTTTGAACTGCCCAACGCGCCGGGGACGCCCGAAGACGAAAAAATCGGCGCTTTGATTGCCGAGCGCATTCCCGACGGTGCCACAATTCAACTGGGTTACGGTGCCGCGCCGAGTGCCGTTGGCCTCTGCTTGCTTGATCACAAACATCTCGGCATCCATACCGAAATGTTCGTCGACGCCATGCGGGTCCTGATGGATGCAGGTGTGGCGGACAATTCGCGAAAATCGATTAATCCCGGCAAGACTTTCTATACATTCGCCGCCGGAATCAGGGAAACATACGACTTTCTACATGAAAATCCGGCGATCGAAGGCCATCCGGTGGAGTATACCAACGATCCGTTCGTCATCGCGCAACATAAGGGAATGATCGCAATTAACGCGACCATCGCGGTCGACCTTACCGGCCAGGCGTGCTCGGAATCGATCGGCGGGATGCAATATAGTGGCACCGGTGGCCAAGCCGATTTCATCCGTGGCGCCATGATGGCTGACGGTGGCCGGTCGTTTCTTGCCACTCATGCCACAGCCAAGGACGGCGCGGTATCTTGCATCGTCGGCGGTCTCTCGCCGGGTTCAGTTGTCACCACGGCGCGCACCGATATTGATATGCTGGTCACGGAATTTGGCATCGCCGAACTGCGCGGCCGGTCTCTGCGCGAGCGTGCCCAGGCGCTTATTGCCGTCGCCCATCCGAAATTTAGGGATGGACTCCAGGAAGAGGCGGCGAAACGCGGCCTATCGGCCAAACCTTCAAGGTCATAAGTAGCGATTCAAATGTCGCTGGCTATTTCCAGCGTCGTATTGAATTTTTTCCTATTCAGGGGCGCTTGCTGTGTCGGCTTGCGGTGAAGTCTCGGAGTCCGGCTCAGAGGCCAATTCTGCCGCTTCAGTCGGCACGGGCGCAGGTGCCGGGCTCGCTTGTACGGGTGGCGCGATGGCTGCGGCGGCCGCCGCCTTTGCAGCAGCTTTTTTTGCTGCCTCACGCGCGGTTTTTTTTGCCTCGCGCTCTTGGCGTTTCTGGCCTTTGCGCAATTCCTCCAGCAATTCCTGCTCAGAGCAAATCCCGAGAAGCAGCGGATCCTGCGGTGAGATGTTGGGTGTATTCCAGTGGGTGCGTTCTCGCACTGCGGTAATTGTCGATTTGGTGGTGCCCAACAGTTTGCCGATCTGCGCGTCGTTCAGCATCGTGTAATTCTTGATCAGCCAGGAAATTGCGTTTGGCCGGTCCTGGCGCTTGCTCACAGGGGTGTAGCGCGCGAGGCGGGTGCGTTCCGGCACCTTCGTGGTCGGCGAGCTCAAAGTCAGGCGCAATGTTTTATCCTGCTCGCAGCGCGCAATCTCCTCACGCGTGAGCTGGCCGTTCGTGATCGGGTCGGAGCCGCGAATTCCAACAGCGACTTCGCCGTCAGCGATGCCCTGAACTTCAAGATCGTGCAAGCCGCAAAACGCCGCGATTTGTTCAAAAGTTAGCGCGGTACTGTCGACCAACCAAACGGCCGTCGCTTTGGGCATCAATAACTCAGACATCGTTTATCCTTTCGCCCCAATTCCATCGCGGATCAGGGCTTTGTATCCAGCCGCGCAAATAGTATTCGCGGCTGCGCATGTTCGCATGACAGTGATATATCGCTCTTGGTGGATAAGGGTCAATTAGCGGGGTTAGGATTTTTTCTAATTGGTGAGGAGCATTATCTTACCAATATGTTCGCTGGATTCCATGCGAGCATGGGCCTTTGCGGCCTCTTTCAACGGGAATGAGCTATCGATCACGGGTGCGATGGTGCGCGCTGAAAGCAGCGGCCAGGCTTCTTTCTCCAGCGCTGCAGCAATGCGCCCCTTGCTCGCCACGCTCTGTGCACGCAGCGTGGAGCCGGTAATCGTCAGGCGCTTTAGCATCAAGGGTGCCAAATTGAGGGCGCTTTCGGGGCCGCCAAGGAAGGCGATTTGCACCAGTCGACCTTCCGTTCTCAGGCAGCTTAAATTCCGCTGAGCATACTCTCCGCCGACCATGTCGAGAATCACGTCCACGCCTTCGCCGCCGGTCGCCGATTTCACCGCCTTCACGAAATCCTCGCTACGGTAATTTACCGCCAGTTCGGCACCGAGTTCGCGGCATGCGGCGCATTTTTCCGGTGAGCCGGCAGTGGCGAAGACGCGGATGCCCATTGCGGTAGCAAGCTGAATGGCGGCCGTACCGATGCCGCTGGAGCCGCCGTGCACCAGCAGCCGCTCGCCCGCCCTCAAGCGCCCACGCTCGAATAGATTTGTCCAAACAGTAAAAAAAGTCTCCGGCAAGGCGCCGGCTTCCTCAGCTGTATAACCTTCCGGAAACGGCAACGTCTGTGCCTCCGGCGCGGCGCAATATTCCGCATAGCCGCCGCCTGTAACCAAGGCGCATACGGAATCGCCCGGTTGGTATCGCTGGCAACCGGGGCCGCACGCCACCACAGTTCCGCTCACTTCCAGTCCGGGAATGTCGGAAGCACCCGGTGGCGCGGGATACCCGCCTGCGCGCTGCATCAAGTCTGGCCGATTGATGCCGGCGGCAGCGACCCGAATCAATATTTCGCTATGACCTGGCTGAGGCACGGAGCGCCGTGCCGGGACGAGATTCTCCGGCCCGCCCGGCGTCGATATTTCCACAGCCAACATGTCTTCAGGTATGCGATCGCCGGGATCGTTCATATATTTGTACTCTCGGATTGGTCTGGGGAGTTGTTATAATGGGGCGCGTCGGATGGAGGGGAAAAACTTTATGGATGATATAGAAATTGTAATTCCAAAACCCGCTGATTGGGCACCCCGCGTGCTGGATAATCTGTCGGTCGAGGCGTTGAATAAATATGTCGAAGACCTAGAGCGTGAATTGGAGCGCGTGAAGTTGGAAATAGACAACCGGGATGTGGTGCGCAGCGAGGCCGATGCCATTTTCAAGAAATGAGCCGGGTGGCCGCTTTGTTCTCTATCGTGCCATAAAGTAATATTTTATATCCGGGTTAACGAAAAATTAATTGCTTGGATGCTATTCTCGTAATTACGGTGTTTCGTGGTTACGAAATCGCCGTGTACTAGACTCCCGAATTTGTTTCGTCTCCCTGTTTACTGCGCCGCCTTACAAAGGGTGGCGCTTTCTTTTTCTGACGATCAATGTAATGCGGAGCGGCGTTTTTCAGCCTTCGCCACCGACATTTAAGAATTAACCTATTGATTTAAAACGATTATATATACGTATCCGATTTGCGACCAGGGCTAAATTTGCCCTACTTTAGTAATCATGATGCGCAATATTTTTTTTACATATAGCGAAAACATATTTTTTTAGATCTCAACCCAGCATGTGGCGGGTAAATTGACGCCGGCCATAACCAAGCCCACGCAGTTAGATGTCTGGAAGTCCGGAGAGCGGCGCATAAGAAAGCTCCGTCGGCGTATCGCTGCGACCACCCCACTCGGTCCATGAGCCGTCATAAACGGCGGCGCCGGTATGGCCGCATACAAACAGCGCCAAGGCCAATAGAGAAGCGCTGATGCCGGAGCCACACGTCGTGACAATTGGCCGCGCCAAGTCAACGCCGCATTCGGTAAACGCCGCCGCCAGCAGGTCCGGCGGCAACAGAGATTTATCGGCCGTATTGATGAGACCCGGATAGGGAAGATTAACGCTGCCCGGAATATGACCGGAGCGGACGCCGGCGCGAATTTCTGGCTCACTGCCGTCAAAGCGTCCACGCCCGCGCGCATCGACAACCTGCTCCGCCTGCTGTTCCAAATTGCCCAGCATCTGCCCCAAATCGCGTACCAGCTCCGCTCGGAACGCAGCCTCGAACTTGCCGGGCCCTGGGATTTCTGGGCCGGCGGTCGTCGGCAGGTTGGCGGCGCGCCAGGCCGGCAGGCCGCCGTCTAGCGCTGCCACATTGTCATGCCCAAAGATCCGCAGCGTCCACCAGGCGCGTGGCGCGCTGAACAAGCCCGCACCGTCATAAACCACAACGGCATCGCTATTGGAAATGCCCAGTCTTGCCATTTCCTCGGCGAACAGTCGCGCGCTCGGCAGCATGTGGGGCAGGGGATTGTTAGGATCGCGAACGCCGTCAATGTCGAAAAAAACCGCGCCTTCGATATGCTCGGCCTCGAACTCGGCGGCCGGATCGCGTTTTTCGGCCGGCAGATACCAAGAAGCATCCATCAATTTGAGACCGGGCCGCGCCAGATTGGCCGCCAGCCATCCGGGCGACACAAGCGGCTCCGGCAATTGGACGCTCATCCGGGTTCCTTGAAGACAATATTTATCCGGCGGTTGTGTTTGCCCTTGTTCTCGATCTTGCGCACCGTTATGGGGCCGATCTCACCGGTCAATTTGACATGAGTGCCGCCACAAGGCTGCAAATCCACATCCGCGACGTCGAGCAAGCGTACCCGTCCCTGGCCGCTCGGCGGCTTCACTTTCATCGTGCGCACGAGGTCCGGCTGTGCCGCCAGATCCGCATCGCTAATCCATCGGGTCGTGGTCTGGGCGTCACGCGCGATCAACTGGTTGAGTTGTGCTTCGATCTCGGCTTTGTCCAGTGTGAGTTCCGGCAGGTCGAAATCCAACCGGCCCTTTTCCTCAGACAATTGTCCGCCGGTGACCGGCGCATCGATAACGGCGCACAGCAAGTGGAGGCATGTATGCATGCGCATATGTTTGTGTCGGCGCGTCCAGTCGATTTCGACGGTCACTGCCGTGCCGATCGCCGGAATCGCTGCATCATCCGGTACAACATGGATAATTTCACCGGGACTCTCGCCTTTGACCGCATTCAGGATTTGAACGGTCGTGCCATCGGCGAGTTTGACAATGCCGCTATCGCCAGGCTGGCCGCCGCCGGCGGGGTAAAACACGGTGCGGTCAAACTGTATGGCGCCGGGTGCGGAATGCGTCACGCAAGCTTCGCACGCTCGCGCATAAGCGTCTTCAGCGAATATTTGTTCAGTCGTTGCCACGAACGCCGCCGGTGTCGAGCCATTGCGGTACGGGCAAATCCTTGGCGCGCAGGAATTCCGGATTGAACATCTTGCTCTGATAACGTATGCCGTAATCGGCAAGGATCGTCACGATGGTGTGGCCGGGGCCGAGCTTCTCCGCCAAACGGATCGCGCCGGCGATGTTGATGCCGCTGGAGCCGCCTAGCACGTGCCCTTCTTCCGTAACCAGATCGAAAATGATGGGCAGCGCCTCCGCATCGGGAATCTGAAACGGCTCATCGACCGGCACGCCTTCCAGGTTGGCGGTGATGCGGCCCTGGCCGATGCCCTCGGTGATGGAACTGCCTTCTGCCTTCAATTCACCATGGGCATAAAAGTTGTACAGCGCCGCACCCATCGGGTCGGCCAGACCGATCACGATATTCGGATTACGATCCTTCAAATACAGCCCGATGCCGCCCAATGTGCCGCCGGAGCCGACCGAACAAACAAAACCGTCCAGTTTGCCGTCAGTCTGCTCCCAGATTTCGGGCCCGGTTGTTTCGAAATGCGCTTGGCGGTTGGCAACATTATCGAATTGGTTGGCCCAAACGGCACCGTTCGGCTCCTTGGCGGCAATTTCTTCGGCGAGGCGACCGGAATATTTTACATAATTGTTAGGGTCCCTGTAGGGAACCGCCGGGACTTCGATCAGTTCCGCGCCACAGAGCTTGAGCATGTCCTTTTTTTCTTGGCTTTGTGTATCGGGAATGACGATTACAGAGCGATAGCCCAGCGCATTGCCGACCAGGGCCAGGCCGATGCCGGTATTGCCCGCCGTGCCTTCGACGATCACGCCGCCGGGCTTTAATTGGCCCTTTTCCACGGCGTCGCGCACCATGAACAGTGCGGCGCGGTCTTTCACCGAGCCGCCCGGATTTAGAAATTCGCATTTACCGAGAATTTCACATCCGGTGCGCTCCGAGGCCGCGTTGAGACGAAGCATCGGCGTGTTGCCGATCAGTTCGATAAAATCTTTTTTTACAGACATTTTTCGTGAATTCTCGGGATTTCCATTCCCGGCAACCTAGCTTGCTCAAAGATTACGATCAAGCTGGATAACCGGCATCTTCATGCTAATTTTCCAACCCACTTACTCTTGCGGGGCGCGGGGCGGCACGGCACACTCCGGCAATCGATAAGGGCGGAAAGCACAGGGAAAATGAGCGGAAGAAAATCTATTGAGCAGCCTTATCTGCTGTTTCTCGGCGACGCGCACGATCAGTTGGCCGCCAAAACCGCGCGCGGCATCGTCGACTGGCGGCCCGATTGGTGTCTCGGGCAATTGCGTCTTGAGGGTTGCCAGGCGAGCGCCGGTATCGCCGATATCTCGGTTGCAGCGGCGGCGGAGGCTGGCGCGCGAACTTTGGTGGTCGGTGTCGCCAATCGTGGCGGCGTCATTCCCGACAATTGGCTCGACACGCTCGGCGAGGCGCTTGATCGTGGCATGGATTTGGCCAGCGGCCTGCACATGCGTCTCAGCGATATTCAAATGCTTCGCGATAAAGCCAAGGAAATGGGTGCATCGCTGTTCGACGTCCGTCACGCGGAGCGAGAATTTCCCTTGGGTTCTGGGGAGAAGCGGGCCGGTAAGCGTCTGCTGACCGTTGGCAGCGATGCCTCGGTCGGCAAGATGTACACCACACTCGCCATTGAAGGGGAGCTCAAAGCGCGCGGTATGAAGGCCGATTTTCGCGCCACCGGACAGACCGGAATATTTATTGCCGGAGATGGCGTATCCGTCGATGCCGTCGTCGCGGATTTCATATCCGGCGCCGCAGAATGGCTGTCGCCCGCCAACGCGCCCGATCACTGGGATTTGATGGAGGGCCAAGGCTCGCTATTCCATCCCTCGTTCGCGGGCGTCACGCTGGGGCTCATCCACGGTGCGCAGCCCGATGCAATTGTGCTTTGCCATGAACCGACCCGTACGCATATGCGCGGGCTGCCGGGCTGGCCATTACCGAGTTTGAATGAATGTTTGGCCGCAAATCTCGCAGCCGCGCGCCTAACCAACCAGGCGGTATTTTGCGCCGGCGTGGCGATCAACACCAGCCAACTCAGCGCCGATAAAGCGGCGCGCGTGCTGGGCGATACGTCGAGGGCGCTGGGGCTGCCCTGCGTGGACCCGATGCGCAAAGGTGCCGATTTCGAGTTTGGCGGCGTCGCGCCAATCGTCGACCGCTTGCTCTAAGCGATGCGCAAGCTTCGCGCGCGGACGCATTTGTGGCCGATGCGCGGCACGTTCCGCATTTCCCGCGGCGCCCGCACAGAAACGCCGACCATCGTCGCGGAAATTGAACAGGCGGGCAGGGTGGGGAGGGCAGAGTGCGTTCCCTATCCGCGTTATGGCGAGAGCAACGACAGCGTCGTGGTTGAAATCGAAACGGTGCGCTCGGCCATCGAACGCGGTATGCCGCGTGCCGATCTGCAAGACGCCCTACCGGCCGGCGCGGCGCGCAACGCGCTCGATTGCGCGCTGTGGGACTTGGAGGCCAAGCTGAGCGGAAAGCGCGCTTGGGAGTTGGCTGGAATTGACCCACCACCGCCTGTTATCAGCGCCATGACACTTAGCCTGGATACGCCGGTAAATATGGCCGAGGCGGCGCGCGCTTCGGCGCATCTTCCTTTGCTCAAACTCAAGGTAACCGGCGAGGGCGACTTGGAGCGAGTGACCGCTGTCCGTAGCGGAGCGCCCGATTCGCGCCTAATTGTCGATGCCAACGAAGGTTGGCGGGCGGAAATGCTGGACAGTCTGCTACCTGCTCTCGCTGAACTGGGTGTGGAAATGGTCGAGCAACCGTTGCCGGTGGACAGCGATGACCCTCTCCTCGGGCGCGAGTTTGCCATACCGATCTGCGCTGACGAATCTTGCCATACTCGCGCCGACCTCGACCGCTTGCAGGGGCGCTACCCGATGATCAATGTGAAATTGGACAAAAGTGGCGGGCTCAGTGAAGCGCTGGCTCTCGTGCGTGAGGCGCGGGCGCGTGGCTTTCGGGTCATGGTCGGCTGCATGGTGGGGTCGTCGCTCGCCATGGCGCCGGCCATGCTGCTCACCCCGTTCGCCGAATATGTCGACCTCGATGGGCCGCTCCTGTTGGCGCGCGATTGCCAGCCCGGCCTGCGTTACGACGGCGTGACGGTGCACCCGCCGGACGCCACCTTATGGGGCTGATTGACCGTTATCCTGCTATGCAGCATAATTTTTTGCAGTTGCGAAATGGCGAGCGGATCCTGCAATGACGGATTTTCCCAAACAGACCTACGACGAATGGCGCGCGCTGGCAGCGAAAGAGCTGAAAAGCCGCGATTCGGACTCGCTGGTTTTTAAAACGCCGGAAGGTATAGACGTCAAAGCTCTCTATACCGCGGCAGACCTTGAGAATATGCAGTTTGAGTCCGATTTGCCGGGTTTTGCGCCCTTTACCCGGGGTGTGCGCGCCACCATGTTCGCTAACCGGCCTTGGACGATCCGCCAATATGCCGGCTTCGCCACCGCCGAGGAATCGAACGCGTTCTATAAACGCAATCTTGCCGGCGGTCAGAAGGGGCTCTCGGTCGCCTTCGATCTGGCGACTCACCGGGGGTATGACAGCGATCATTCCCGGGTGCGCGGCGATGTGGGCAAGGCGGGCGTCGCGATCGACAGTGTCGAGGACATGAAAACTCTCTTCGACGGCATCCCGCTCGGCGAAGTCAGCGTGTCGATGACCATGAATGGCGCGGTGCTGCCGGTGTTGGCGGCGTTTATCGTTGCGGCTGAGGAACAAGGCGTCTCTCTAGGCAAGCTCTCAGGCACCATTCAGAACGATATCCTCAAGGAGTTCATGGTACGCAACACCTACATTTATCCGCCCGAGCCCTCGATGCGCATCGTCGCCGATATTGTCGCCCATACGGCCAAGCAGATGCCTCGCTTCAACTCCATCTCGATTTCCGGCTATCACATGCAGGAAGCCGGCGCCACGCTGGTGCAGGAACTGGCATTCACGCTGGCCGATGGGCTCGAATATGTGCGCACCGCCACCTCCCGCGGATTGCGGGTGGATGATTTCGCGCCACGTCTCTCTTTCTTTTTTTGCGTCGGCATGAATTTTTTCATGGAGATCGCCAAGCTGCGCGCGGCGCGCCTTCTATGGGCGCGAATCATGGCGCAGTTCGCGCCACAGGATCAGCGTTCGCTGATGTTGCGCATGCATGTGCAAACGTCTGGCGTGTCGCTCACCGCACAGGACCCTTACAATAATGTCGTGCGCACCGCCTACGAGGCCATGGCGGCCGTGCTCGGCGGCACGCAATCGCTGCACACTAATTCGCTGGACGAAGCGGTCGCCTTGCCAACCGATTTTTCGGCCCGTATCGCGCGCAACACGCAGTTAATTCTGGCCGAGGAAACCGGGGTGCCGAATGTCATCGATCCCCTGGGCGGCTCCTACTACGTCGAATCGCTGACCCATTCGATCGCCGCTGAAGCGTGGAAGCTGATCGAGCAGGTTGAGGAAATGGGCGGTATGACCAAGGCGGTCAGCGCCGGCATGCCCAAGCTGCACATCGAAGAATCGGCCACCCGGCGGCAGGCGCGCATTGACCGCGGCGAGGAAACCATCGTCGGTGTCAATAAATATCAAAATGACAGCGCCGACATGCCCGAGTTGCTGGATATCGATAATAGCGCGGTCCGCGAAGCGCAGATCGCCCGCCTGGCAAAAACCCGCGCCGGGCGCAACGAGAACGCGTGGCGTGCGGCGCTCGATGCTCTCAAGGCCGGCGCCCAGGGCGACGCCAACCTCCTCGCCCTTTCGATAGATGCCATGCGCGCTCGTGCCACGGTGGGCGAGGTTTCCGACGCGCTTGAAGAGCATTTTACCCGCCACCGCGCCGCAGCGTTGAGCGTATCGGGCGTCTATGCTTCCGCCTATGCCAATGACGAGGAATTTACCCGCATCCGCTCGGACGTTGCTGCCTTTGCCCGGCGTGAAGGCCGCCGGCCGCGGCTGTTAGTGGTCAAACTCGGCCAGGACGGACATGACCGCGGCGCCAAGGTCATCGCCACCGCATTCGCCGACATCGGCTTCGACGTCGATATTGGCGCTCTTTTCCAGACCCCACAGGAAGCCGCCCGCGAAGCGGTGGAAAACGATGTGCATGTCGTGGGTGTCTCCAGCCTCGCGGCCGGGCATAAGACGCTAGTGCCGGAACTGCTGTCCGAATTGAAGGCTCAGGGCGCGCGCAACACGTTGGTGATCTGCGGTGGTGTCATTCCACCCAAAGACCATGAATTCCTCACCAAGGCGGGGGTCGCCGCCATTTACGGCCCCGGGACCAACATTCCGAAGGCCGCCGCCGAAATCATGGCCATGATCGAGGGCTAGTAGTTTAGCGGCCGGATTGTATTTCGGCGCTCCTCCAACCATTTTATGACACGCTGGCAGCCGTCGTGAGGGAGAAATTGCCTTGAGCCTGAACCAGGCCCCGGTCTACAGCTTTGGAGAAAGAGTGGCCGATAATATAGGCCATGCCCTCGGCATTTCAGCCAGCATTGCCGGGTTGATCATGTTGGTCATTGTGGCCAGCCGCTATGCTGGGGCGCTGCCGGTGACCAGCTTTGCACTGTACGGCGGCACGCTGTTGCTCGTGTTTAGCGCATCGGCGCTCTACCACATCGTCCGCCGCGGCGCGCTTAAGAATGTGCTGCGTCTATTGGATCATTCGGCGATTTATCTGTTGATCGCCGGTACCTACACGCCGGTGGCGTTGAATAGCATTGAGGGCGTGTGGGGATGGAGCCTATTCAGCGCGGTTTGGGGATTGGCGTTAACCGGTGTGGCGCTCAAGCTGATATTTCCGGGGCGCTTGGAGAGGCTGTCTATCTTTCTCTATTTTGCCACCGGATGGGCCGGCCTTGCCGCAATTGAACCGCTGCTCGCGAATTTGCATTGGGCGGCCCTAACGCTGCTTGGCATTGGCGGATTTTTCTATAGTGCCGGTGTAGGTTTTCATCTCTGGACGCGATTGCGCTATCAAAACGTGATTTGGCATGCATTCGTCCTCGCTGGGGCCACATGCCACTATTTTTCAGTAATCTTTTTCGTCCGGCCGAACCTGTGACATCATCACCATTCTTCGCTGGCGATTGCGAATCGGCGAAGTAATCCCTACTTAATATCCGGGCCGTCCGGTCCAACCTCGAAGCAATGCCTGGAAATCCATGGTCGAAATGCCCCGCCAAGCCCGAAAAATGCCGCCTCCGGCTTCGCGTTCGCATATGCACACGATCCGCACGCTGCTGCCGTATTTATGGCAGCGCTCGTTCGAAATGCGCGGGCGCGTCGTGCTGGCCATGGTGCTTCTCGTGTTGGCCAAGGTCGCCAACGTTTATGTCCCAATTCTATACAAGCAGGCGATCGATGTATTAGGGGCCGATCAGGCAACTCTAATTGTGGTTCCGATCGCCATCTTGATCGCGTATGGAATTTTACGAATCACGACGGTGGCATTCGGCGAACTGCGCGATGCCGTGTTCGCCAAAGTCGCCGAGCGCGCCATCCGTATGGTATCGCTGCGTGTTTTCGAACATCTGCACCGATTGTCGCTGAGCTTTCATCTGGAACGGCGCACCGGCGGATTGTCGCGCGCCATTGAACGCGGCGTGAAGGGCATCGAGTTTCTGCTCAGCTTCATGCTCTTCAATATCCTCCCTACCCTGGTCGAAGTCGTCATGGTGTGCGGCATTTTGTGGTGGTTCTACGGTGTGGAATACGCCGCCATCACTTTCGTCACCATTTCCGCGTTTATCGCATTTACGCTGATGGTGACCGAATGGCGGCTCAAATTTCGCCGCCGCATGAACCAGCAGGATTCCGAAGCCCACACCAAGGCCATCGATAGCCTGCTCAATTACGAGACGGTGAAATATTTCGGCAACGAAGAGCATGAGGCGCGGCGTTTCGACGAATCACGCCAGCGCTATGAGGAAGCGGCGGTGCAGAGCAAGACCAGCCTGTCGCTGCTCAATATTGGCCAGGGTGCGATCATCGCCATCGGCCTCACCGGCATCACCATCAAGGCGGGCTACGAAGTCGCCGCTGGTACCATGACCATCGGTGATTTTGTCCTTGTGAACACTTACCTGATCCAACTCTATATTCCGCTCAATTTCCTGGGCTTCGTTTACCGCGAGATCAAGCAATCGCTCACTGACATGGAGGCCATGTTCGAGCTCACGGATATTTATCCCGAGATCGAAGACAAGCCCGGAGCCAAGCCGCTCGACGTCCGCGATGGCGAAATCAAGTTCGACAATGTGCGCTTCGGTTACGATGCGCGGCGCAATATCCTCGACAACGTGTCGTTCGACGTGCCGCCCGGGCAGACGGTGGCTATCGTCGGCGCCAGCGGCGCCGGAAAATCCACCGTCTCGCGTATCCTCTTCCGCTTTTACGATATTGGAAGTGGCAGCGTACGCATCGACGGCCAAGACATAAGTGAGGTGCAGCAGCAGTCTCTGCGCGCCGCCATTGGCATCGTTCCGCAGGATACGGTGATGTTCAATGACAGTATTTTTTACAATATAGCCTACGGCAATCCGGCCGCGAGCCGTGCCGAAATCGAGGAAGCCGCGCGCCTCGCCCATATTCATGAATTCATCCAGGCCTTGCCGGATGGCTACGAGACACAGGTCGGCGAGCGCGGCCTCAAGCTCTCCGGCGGCGAGAAGCAACGCGTCGCCATTGCCCGCACGATCCTGAAAAATCCGCGCATCATGTTGTTCGATGAGGCGACCTCGGCGCTCGATTCAGGGACCGAAAAGGAAATTCAGGACAATCTCAAGGAAGTTAGCCGCGACCGCTCAACCCTGGTTATCGCCCACCGCTTGTCGACGATCGTCGATGCTGATCAAATTCTGGTGCTCGACGGCGGGCGTATCGTAGAGCGTGGCCGTCATGCGGAATTGCTGGCGAGCGAAGGCAAATATGCCGACATGTGGCACCGCCAGCAGGAAACCGCCGAGCTGCAAAAGGAATTGGCCGAGCGCTTGGCGTTGGAGAAGCAGGAGCTGGAAGAAGAGGGCGCGCCGTTGCCCGAAGGCGCCGGAAACGGATAGGCCACCGCTTCAAAAATTTTCAGCCAGTTCCGCCGCCGCTTTTTCCGTCGCGTCGTCTGCCGGATAGAAACTTTCGATGCGCAGTTCCTGCAATGTGATGTCCTGCGGTGTGCCGAATGTGGTGATCGTGGTGATCCAAAAGAGCCGCCGTCCGCCGACGTTAAACGTGACGTTGAGAAAAGGCGTACTAGGTGGCGCCACGATCGGGTCGCGCCAGTCCTCCGGCACGCCGGGATAGGCCAGCACTTCATCGAATAGGCGTGTCGCGACATCGTCTCCGGGTTCCGCCTCGCGGCGCGCTCTCAGCACCACATCGCGCGCCACCGCTTGCCAATCCTCGATATAGGGTTTCAGCATGTCGGGATGGAGTATCAGGCGCAACAAATTGGCTGGGCCATCGATCGCGGGAAGGTCCAACAGCCGGGTCAGATTGGCCGCCCCCATATTGGCCATCACCAGGTCCCAATGGCGGTTGAAGACGAGGGCGGGGTAAGGGTCATGACGCTCCAGCATCAGTTCCAGAACGCGCCGCGCCGGGGCGAGGTCAGCATCCTCGAGGCCGCGCTCCCGGTAATGCGCCGCGTAGCCGGCGGCGTTAAGCAATATGTTGCTCTCGCGGAGTGGCAATTCGAGCGCCTCCGCCAAGCGCAGCACCATCGGCCGGCTCGGCTGCGATCGCCCCGATTCGATAAAGCTCACATGGCGCGCCGAGACCCCGGCTTCGAGCGCCAGCGTAAGCTGGCTCATTCCGTGCACGCCGCGCGCCTGTTTGAGCGCCCCGCCGAAGGGTGTGTGTGAAGCCACTGCCGCTCTCGCCATTCCTGCCTCCTCTCAGTCGGACGGTGTTCATACTAACGTGTCGATTTCCGCTCGGACATTACCTCGGAGGTAATTGCAGGGAATCGCCGGAGACACCAATTTCCTGTCAACGTACGCAACGACCGAATTGTGGAGGAAATAATGACCGCACCCAGCGAGATCAAAGAAAAATTACTTCGTCTGTGTTTGACAGCGAATTTCTTATTTTCCGGCACTTCCGGAATTGCCTTGTTGGCAGCCCCCAGCGTCATTACGGTTTTCTTGGGCGAAGCGGTGCCGCATTGGTTGATGCTGGCACTGGGCGCCGGCTTGCTGCTGTTTGCCGCCGGCTTGCTGCGCCAAATTCTGCGCCGCCCGCTCAGTCGCGGTGAAGCGTTTCTGACCATCCTCATGGATGACACCTGGGTACTCGCCAGCATCCTTCTGCTGGTGTTGGCGCCTGATTGGTTCTCCGCCGCCGGTCAGTGGTTGATTGGCGGCGTGGCGGCCGCGGTCGCGGCGATCGCGTTGGCGCAGTGGATCGGTCTCAGGCGGCTCGACGGCGCGACGCGGAAAAGCATTCGCTTCAAGTTCCGCCGTTCCATCGCGGCGTCGTGCGAACAGGTGTGGCCCGTTATTGCCGATCACGAGGGATATGCCGATGTCGCCGACAATCTCAGCCGCGTCGAGGTGGTGCGGGCCAGGGTCTCGGCATGGCGCGGCGCTGTTACGACAACAAGGGGCGCGGTTGGAACGAAACCTGCGTGTTGTGGGACGAGGGCCGCACTTATAGCTTTGAGGTCGATACGTCGGACTATCCGTTTCCGTTGCGCGAGGTGCGCGGCACCTGGGGCGTCGAGCCAGCGGACGGCGGCAGTGTCATCACCATGACTTTCGATATTGTCGCCCAATATGGCGCGCCTGGCAGGCTGGTGATGGGGCTGGCGTTGCGCCTGATGTTTTCCAGCCTGTGCGAGCGCCTTCTCGACAAATGGCAGGCGCGCATCATGGCCGCAGAAAAGCCTAATCTGCGCCGCCTCGATGCGGCTTGAGAGCGGCGTAAACGGCATCGTTGGCCGGCGTGGGGACGGCGAGTTCACGCCCCAGCCGCGAGACTTCGCCGGAGAGCCAATCCAACTCCAGGCGCTTGCCGCGTTCTAAGTCGTCGAGCATCGAGGCCCTCATACCGGGCGGCAGGGACTCTTCGGCGAATGCAAGGCGGTCGCGGGCGTAATCCGCATCGAGCGCGATGCCGCGGGCGCGCCCTACCGCCGCCGTTTCCGCCATCAGACTTAAGAACAATTCGCGTTCAGTCGCGTTGCTGAGAATCGGACCGATGGGCTGACGGGCCATGGCAGTTGCGCCACTCATGCCGACCAGAAGGATAAATTTTTGCCACTGCGCCAGCTCGATAACGGGCGAAAGCTCGGCGCCAAATCCAGCTTTCGCGCAGGCATGCATAAAATCGCTGAGACGCGCACTTTCACTGCCATCGGCTTCGCCGAACTGCATGCGTGCGAATTCGCCATGATGGCGGATGGTGCCGGGTTGTTCGATAAAAGAGGAGACATAGGCAACACCGCCAACCACCGGCCGGTCGCCCAGGATCGGTGCCAAGCGCGCGACACCGTCGACGCCGTTTTGCAACATGATAACTGCGGTGTTGTCGCCCAGCAGGGCTTTGCAGGCGTTGCCGGCCGCTTCGGTGTCCCACAGTTTAACCGCGAACAGCACCACGTCGGCGGCGCCGATGGCGGCGGCGTTGTCCGAAACCCGCGCATCTTCAATGTGAACATCGCCGAGCGCGCTTTCGAGGCGCAGGCCGGAATGCTGAATGGCCTCAAGATGTGCACCGCGGGCGATAAAGTGCACCTCCTCGCCGGCCGCCGCGAGACGTGCGCCGAAATAGCCGCCCACGCCGCCCGTCGCCATGACCGCGATTTTCATGCCTGGTCTACCCGCCCCATGAGCGCACCGGACCGGCGTCGAGATGGACAAAATTGGAGCCGCGATAGAGACCGGAGACAGTTATGCTCAATTCCATGGCCTTTTGCCCCTTCACCCAAAAACTTCCGGCGGTCGCGCTACCCGGCAAAGCGACGGTGTTAGACGTCGCGCCCATAAGCGTCGTGCCGGCAAGAATTTGCCGCTGTGAGGGGCGTGACTGGACAGGCATTATTCTCAACACGGCGTGCAGCATATCGCAGGAATTCGAGAAACTCACCTTGCGCATCACTCGCCGTTCCGGCCTATCAGATGCGGTTGCCGCCGATGGTCCGGAACGATAGGGTGAGGCCAAACCTGGGCGCGGCTGGAGGCCGTCTCGGCCCGGTCATATGAAATTAAGAGCATGGAGAAATTTGAAAATGGCTACTGCCACAGCTGAAATTGTTTCTGGCATATTCCTTCAGGATGCCAGCCTACTTCGCCAGCAATGTTATATCGATGGCGCCTGGGCCGATGCCGACAACGGCAAAACCATCGATGTGACCAACCCGGCGGACAATGATGTGATAGGCACCGTTCCTGCCATGGGCGGCGCCGAAACCCGGCGCGCCATTGAGGCGGCGAACCGCGCCTATCCAGCGTGGCGCGCGAAGACGGCCAAGGAACGTTCAAAGATTTTGCGCAAATGGTTCGATTTGATGATGGAGAACCAGGAAGACTTGGCAATTATTATGACCGCCGAGCAGGGCAAGCCATTGGCCGAATCGCGTGGCGAAATCGGATATGGCGCTTCGTTCGTCGAATGGTTCGCCGAAGAGGGAAAGCGCGCTTACGGCGATGTGATTCCGCAACCGACGAGTGACCGGCGAATCGTCGTCATCAAAGAGCCTGTCGGCGTTGTCGGCCTCATCACGCCGTGGAATTTCCCCAACGCGATGATCACGCGCAAGGCCGGCCCGGCACTGGCGGCGGGCTGCACCGTGGTTGCGCGTCCGGCAACCTCGACGCCCTATTCGGCTTTGGCGCTCTGCGAGTTAGCCGAGCGCGCCGGTATTCCGCCGGGCGTGCTCAACATCCTCACCGGCCCGTCGCGCGAGATGGGCGCGGAGATAACTTCCAACCCGATCGTCCGCAAGCTCTCCTTCACCGGCTCCACCGAGGTCGGCAAGATTCTGATCGCGCAGTGCGCGGCCACGGTTAAGAAAGTTTCGATGGAGCTCGGCGGCAACGCGCCTTTTATCGTTTTCGACGATGCCGATATGGATGCGGCGATCGATGGAGCGATGGCCTCGAAATACCGCAATACCGGCCAAACATGCGTCTGTGCCAACCGCTTTCTGGTTCAGGACGGTGTATATGACGAGTTTGCTGAAAAGCTCGCTGCGGCGAGCGACAAAATGCGCGTTGGCCCTGGCCTCAAGGGGGAGACAGAGCAGGGGCCGTTGATCGATATGGCAGCTGTCGAGAAAATCGAGGAGCATATTCAGGATGCGCTCGACAAGGGTGCCCGGATCATTACCGGCGGCAAGCGTCATGAGTTGGGCGGCAGTTTTTTCCAACCGACCGTGATTGCCAACGTCAACACTCAGATGAAGGTCGCCCGCGAAGAAACCTTCGGCCCCTTGGCGCCGCTGTTCCGGTTTCACACCGATGACGAGGCCGTGCAGCTCGCCAACGATACCGAGTTCGGCCTTGCCGCTTATTTCTACAGCCGCGATATCGGCCGCATCTGGCGCGTCGCCGAACAGCTCGAATACGGCATTGTCGGCATCAATGCCGGCATCATTTCAACCGAAGTTGCGCCGTTTGGTGGCATGAAGGAATCCGGCGTCGGGCGCGAAGGCTCGCATTACGGCCTGGATGAGTTCATGGAGGTCAAATATCTCTGCATGGGCGGTATAGGTACGTAGGCGTCCCCCGTGGCTGATTTTGATCTATTCGTAATCGGTGGCGGTTCGGGCGGCGTTGCGTGCGCACGCCGCGCCGCCAGCCACGGCGCGCGCGTCGCCCTGGTTGAAGAAAGCCGCATGGGCGGTACCTGTGTCCATCGCGGCTGCATTCCGAAGAAGTTTCTCGTCTACGCTTCTCACTTCAAACATAATTTCGAGGATGCGGCGGGTTATGGCTGGAGCGTTGGCGAAAGCCGCTTCGATTGGTCCGCCATGGTTGCGGCTAAGAATACGGAATTGGCGCGGCTCGAAGGGATCTACCGGCGGCTGCTGAACGACTCCGGCGTCACCGTCATCGACGGCCGTGGCGTATTGCTTGATGCCAACACCGTGGCCGTCGGCGGAAAACAATACAGCGCCGACACCATTTTGATTGCCTCAGGCGGCTGGCCCGCTTTGCCGGACCTGCCCGGTATCGATTTGGCCATCACATCGAACGAAGCATTCGATTTGCCGCAATTGCCCAAGAATATTGTGATCGTCGGCGGCGGCTATATCGCCTCCGAGTTTGCCTGCATCTTCAATGGCCTTGGCGCCGAGACCATACAGCTCTACCGCTCTGACATGATCCTGCGCGGCTTCGATATGGATGTGCGTGAAATATGCTGTGATGAGATACGGAAATCCGGCGTCGATGTGCGCCTGAACGCGAGCCCAGTTAAGCTCAAGAAAACGACAGCGGGCATCGCTCTTACCACTAGCGAGGGCGATGTTATGGAGGCCGATCAGGTCATGTTTGCGACCGGCCGCGCGCCCAACACGGCGGGTATCGGTTTGCCGGAGGCCGGGGTCGAACTGAATCACAAGGGCGCGGTAACTGTCGATTCCGGCTCGCGGAGCAATGTGACAAACATCTATGCGGTTGGCGATTGTACAGACCGGGTTAATTTGACGCCGGTCGCCATTCACGAAGGTCGCTGCCTCGCTGAAACGCTGTACAACAACAATCCGCAAATTCCTGACCACCGCAATATTCCGACCGCCGTGTTCACCCAGCCGGAAATCGGCACCGTGGGCATGAGCGAGGAAGATGCCCGCACCCATTGCGCCGCCGTCGATATATACAAAACCCGCTTCCGCCCCCTCAAGCACACGCTGACCGGCCGCGATGAGACCGTGTTCATGAAATTGGTGGTGGACCGCGCCGACGACCGCGTCGTCGGCTGTCATATGATCGGCACGGCGGCCGGAGAGATGTCTCAGCTTCTCGGCGTCGCCATCAAAGCCGGCGCCACCAAAGCTCAGTTCGATGAGACGGTGGCAGTGCATCCCACCTCGGCGGAGGAGTTCGTCACCATGTATACGCCGACGACGGCGTAAATCCGCTGCGCTCAGTCTCGCAGCAAAAATGAAAACGCCGTTTATTTGTCATGAATTATTAGCTAAACCTGCGATAAGAGCGTATAGGCAGCGCCTAAATTATCGTTCGATGCCCGAGGAGGCATGACATGGCTCGAAATTGGAGCCCCGAGGGTTGGCGCAATTTACCGATCCTCCAGCAACCGAATTGGCCCGATTCCGAACATTTGGAACGGACCGAAGCGCGTTTAAAGGTCTCACCGCCGCTGGTTTTTGCCGGCGAAGCGCGCAATCTGCGCGCCAAATTGGCGGAAGCGTGCGAAGGCCGGGCGTTTCTCCTGCAAGGTGGCGATTGCGCCGAAAGCTTCGCCGAATTTCACGCCGATAATATTCGCGATACCTTCCGCGTTCTATTGCAGATGGCGGTGGTCTTAACTTTCGGCGCCAAATGCCCGGTTGTGAAGGTGGGCCGGCTCGCCGGCCAGTTCGCCAAGCCGCGATCCGCCGATACGGAGACGATCGACAACGTGACACTCCCCGCTTATCGCGGCGACATGATCAACGGCATGGAGTTTGAGAGCGCCTCGCGGGCGCCCAATCCAGATCGCTTAATGCAGGCTTACAGCCAATCTGCCGCCACGCTCAATTTGTTGCGTGCCTTTGCGCAAGGCGGCTATGCCGATCTGCATGAGGTGCAACGCTGGAATTTAGGCTTCGTGGCGCAGAGCCCGCTCGGTGAACGCTACAAGGATTTGGCCAACCGCCTGACCGAGAGTCTGGATTTCATGGCCGCCTGCGGTTTGACATCGGAGACGACACCACAAATTCGCGAGACCGAATTCTATACCTCGCACGAGGCCCTCATCCTCGGCTACGAACAGGCGTTGACGCGCATCGATTCAACTTCCGGCGAGTGGTATGCTTGCTCCGCGCATATGTTGTGGATCGGCGATCGCACGCGTCAGCCGGACGGTGCGCATGTCGAATTCCTGCGTGGCGTGCGCAATCCGATTGGTCTTAAAGCTGGGCCAACGCTGGAACCGGACGATCTCATCCGTCTCATGGATGTACTCAACCCGAATAATGAGCCCGGCCGTCTCACGATTATCGCGCGCATGGGAGCGGACAAAGTCGAAGATGCCCTTCCGCGTTTGATCCGCGCGGTTCAAAGCGAAGGCCGCAAGGTTCTCTGGGCCTGCGACCCGATGCACGGCAACACGATTAAATCCTCCAATGGATACAAGACGCGGGTGTTCGACAATATCCTCTCCGAAGTGAGTGGATTTTTCGCCGCACACCAGGCCGAAGGCAGTCATCCGGGCGGTGTACATTTTGAGATGACCGGCCAGGACGTGACCGAGTGCCTGGGCGGCGCGCAGGCCATTACGGAAGAGCTTCTTTCCGACCGCTATCACACCCATTGCGACCCCCGCTTGAACGCTTCGCAGGCTCTGGAATTGGCATTTTTGGTAGCCGAGCGCTTGCAGGCGGAACGGGGCAGTGAAGCCCGCTATATGCAGGCGTCTTAAAAAAAGGTATCGCTTCGGCTACCGAGCAACCGTCAGGGCGCATCATGACGAGTTCCCCCTCCCAAGCAGATATCACCCGGCAAACGGACCGCTATTTCGTGAAGACTCGCGAGGCGGTTGGCCGCTTCGGCGATACCAAGGTCACCTACGCCATCTTCATGCGCCGTCCGGTCTGTTATGCGCCGCGCCTGATCACCGACTGGCTGCATTCCGTCGCGGCTGAACGCGACACGAAATTCGTTATTGAGAGCCGTTTCAAGGAAGGCGATTGGGTCGGCGCCGGTGAGCCGCTGCTGTTCATCAGCGGGCCGCTCTATCATTTGGTCGATTTGGAAACCCTGTATCTGCAACGCCTGGGCGCTGTCTGCGTCGCCGCCTACAACGCCTACTCCATGTGCGTGACCCTGCCCCATGTCGGCTTCATGGCGATGGACGCCCGCCATTGCGCCGGCCAGGAGATGGCGGAGATGATGGCCTATGCGGCATCGGTCGGTTCCGAAAGTGCCAGGCGGGACAGCGAGGCGGTCGGATTCATCGGCAATTCCAACGATGCCACGGCGCATTATTTTGGCAATCCCGGCGGCTTCGGCACGATGCCGCACGCCTTTATTGGCTATGCCGGATCGACCCTGCGCGCGGCGGAAATGTACCGGGAAGTGTTTCCCGATGAAGGCCTGACGGTGCTGATCGATTATTTCGGTCAGGAAATTACCGATGCGCTTGAGGTATGCCGGGCCTATCCGGAACTCGCGGCGACAGGTGAACTTCGCGTGCGCCTCGACACCCACGGTGGCCGTTATGTCGAGGGCCTCGATATGGCGGCCTGCTACGCGGTTTTGGAAAAGCACAAGCCAAGAGCGGTGCGCCAATACCGCAGCGAGACGGAACTGAAGTGGTTGGTGGGCACCGGTGTGAGTGCCGCCGCCATATTCCATCTGCGCGACAGCCTGGATGCAGCCGGTTTCGAAAAAGTTCAGATCATCGCCAGCTCGGGCTTCGGGCCCGAGAAATGTAAGATTATGGCAAGCGCCGGCGCGCCCATTGATGTGATTGGCACCGGCTCATTCCTTCCCGATGCCTGGGCGGAAACGTACGCCACTGCAGATATCGTCGCTTACGACGGAAAAATCGGAGTAAAGACCGGACGCGAGTTTTTGCTTCGCAACGGCTTTGCCGAAGCCAGCGTCAAGAAAAATTCCTGAGCCCGACGCCGCATAGAAATTTCTAATTTTTATGTCCAACACACTCTCTATCGCGCTTTGCCAGACCAACCCGACGGTTGGCGATATTTCTGGAAATTGTGCGTTGATCCGTGCCAAGCGCGCTGAAGCCGCCGCTGCCGGAGCCGACCTGGTGGTATTTAGCGAACTTGTGGTGAGCGGCTATCCGCCGGAAGACCTCATCCTGAAGCCCATGTTCCAAAGCGCGGCGGAATTGGCGGTGCTGGAGCTTGCCGCGGAGACCGCCGATGGCGGTCCGGCGATCCTGCTCGGCGCACCCTGGCGTGATGCCGACAAGCTCTACAACGCAGCACTGCTTCTCGACGGCGGAGAGGTCGCCGCGCGGCGCTATAAATACGCGCTGCCCAATTATGGCGTTTTCGATGAGATCCGAACTTTCGCCCAAGGGCCGCTGCCCGGCCCGATCGCCTTCCGGAATGTCCGTCTTGGTGTGATGGTTTGCGAAGATATGTGGGTCGACGAAGTGTCCGAGTGCCTCGCGGAATCGGGCGCCGAAATCTTATTGGTGATAAATGGCTCGCCGTTTGAGCGCGACAAGTCGGATGTACGGCTCAATTGCGCCGTCGCGCGGGTGCTCGAATCCGACCTGCCGCTAATTTACTTGAACCAAGTCGGCGGCCAGGACGAGTTGGTATTCGACGGCGCTTCTTTCGTCCTGGGGGCTGACCGGTCGCTGCGTGCTCAGGCGGCGATGTTTGCCGAAGGCATGCTGTTGACACAGTGGTCTGAAAACGGCGACGGCGTTTGGCACTGCGAGACCGCCAACCACAGCCCGCAATTGGAGGGGCTAGAGGCGCTTTACCAAGCCATGGTTTTGGGTCTTCGGGACTATGTCGACAAGAACGGTTTTCCTGGCGTGCTGATCGGGCTCTCCGGCGGTATCGATTCGGCTTTGTCCGCCGCTGTTGCGGTTGATGCGTTGGGGCCCGAGCGAGTGCATTGCGTGCGCATGCCGTCGCGCTATACCTCGCAAACCTCGCTCGACGATGCTGCCGACTGCGCACAGATGCTCGGCCTGACATGCGAAACGATCGCCATTGAACCGGCAGTTGAGGCGTTTGATAGCATGATGGCCGAAGCCTTCGCCGGGCGCACGGCGGATGCGACGGAGGAAAATATCCAGGCGCGGGTACGCGGTATTATTCTCATGGCGTTGAGCAACAAGCTCGGCCAGATGGTGCTCACGACCGGCAATAAATCGGAAATGTCGGTGGGTTATGCCACCCTTTACGGCGACATGTGTGGTGGTTATTCGGTGCTGAAGGATGTTTATAAAACCGTGGTTTTCGACCTTTCGCACTGGCGCAATCAAAATTGGGCGCCGCAATTCAAGGGTCCGGAGCGGCGCGTGATTCCAGAGAATATCATCACCAAACCACCCTCCGCTGAGCTTCGGCCCGATCAAACCGACCAGGATTCACTGCCGCCCTATGATGTGTTGGACGACATTTTGGAATGTCTGATTGAGAGAGAAATGCCGGTGCCAGAGATCGTGGCGCGTGGCCATGAAGAGGCGTTGGTGACGCGCATCTGGCGCATGCTTGATGTGGCCGAATATAAGCGCCGGCAGGCGCCGCCGGGGGTCAAGCTTACCGGCCGCGCCCTGGGTAAAGACCGGCGCTATCCGATTACCAACCGCTTTCGCGGTACGCCCTGATCTAGTATTTACTTGAAACTCGCATGTCCCAACCGCATGGCGGTGGGCGTGCGCGGGCGTGGACCCAAATCGCGGAATCTGATACGCGTTACCTGCAATGCACGGCAAGACGGCACGACGATAAGAAGCAGCGGAGCAGCGGGTGGCGCTTTCTCTACATAATACCCAGACGCGAAAGAAAGAACTGTTCGTACCGCTCGATGCGGCACGCATCGGCATGTATGTCTGCGGGCCGACGGTTTACGACCTGGCGCATATTGGCAATGCCCGCCCCATCGTGGTTTTCGATGTGCTCTACCGTCTGCTGCGCAACATATATGGCAAGGAAAGCGTCATCTATGTGCGCAACATCACCGACGTGGACGACAAGATAAACGCCGCGGCGCAAGCGTCCGGCGAACCTATTTCGGCCATCACCGCGCGCACCACGAAAGCATTTCATGCGGATATAGCCGAGCTAAACGCCCTGCCGCCAGATGTCGAGCCGCGCGCCACCGATCATATCGCCGAAATGATCGAGATGATCGAAACGCTGGTCGCTTTGGAACACGCGTATGCCGCAGAAGGGCACGTTCTCTTCCACGTGCCGTCCGACCAAGATTACGGCAAGCTGGCCAACCGCGACAGCGAGGAAATGTTGGCCGGTGCACGGGTGGAAGTGGCGCCGTATAAGCGCGACCCAGCGGATTTCGTTCTGTGGAAACCGAGCGAAGAAGGGCTTCCCGGCTGGGACAGCCCCTGGGGGCGCGGTCGGCCTGGCTGGCACATCGAATGCTCCGCCATGAGCCGCAAGCATCTTGGCGTCACCCTGGACATTCATGGCGGCGGCGCCGATTTAATTTTTCCGCATCACGAAAACGAGGTCGCCCAAAGCGAATGTTCATGCCCCGGCCATCCGTTCGTACGCACTTGGATGCACAACGGTTTTCTTTCGGTGAACGGCGAGAAGATGTCCAAATCGCTTGGTAATTTCATCACCATCCGCCAGGCGCTTGAAGGCGCGCCGGGTGAGGTTCTGCGTCTGATGCTGCTCAGCACGCATTATCGCCACCCCCTCGACTGGACAGAAGGCGGGGTGCAGCAAGCGCGTACCCGCCTCGACCGTCTCTACCGCGTCTTGCAAAAATTAAACCTAAGTTGCAATTCAGAAGCGGATTTGGATGTCGCTGTTTCGGAGGATGCCGGGTTTAACGCCGCGCTGCATGACGATCTAAATACGCCGCTGGCACTCAGCGAATTGGAGCGTCAGGCCGACGAATTGTCGAAATTGGATGGTTCGGTGGCGCACCGGAAACGCCAAACGGTGGTGGCCAGTGCGGGCGTTCTCGGAATTTTGCAGCACGATCCCGAGACCTGGTTCAAGGGCGGAGAGACGGCAAGCGATGTTGGCCATATTGAGGAGCAAATCGCGCTTCGCTTGGCGGCCCGCGCGGCCAGGGATTTTGACACGGCGGACAAAATTCGCGACGCCTTGGCCGATGCGAGCATTATTCTGGAAGACAGGCCGGACGGCACCACTGATTGGCGGCGGATCGGATAGGGCGGCGGATGGTGGACAAGCGAGTATATCTCTACGACAGCAGCCTCAGAAACGGCGCGCTACCGGACGGCGGCGAGTTTTCCAGCGCCGACAGACTGGCGATTGCCGAGGCACTGGATGGCTTGGGCATCGATTACGTCGAAAGCGGCCTGCCGGGCTCGAGTCTAGCCGAAGACGGGCTATTCGCCGCGGCCGCCAATTATAGCCGTGCCCGCCTTACCGTGCGGTCACCCCTGCAAACGCGCGGCGCCAGCGCGGCAAGCGATCCGACGCTGGCACGAGCCCGTGACAGCGGCGCCCGTATCATGTGCCTGGCGGGTGTCGCGTCGGAGCCACAGGCGCGTGTCGTGCTCGGAGTCGAGCCGCGTGAGCAGATCGACATGATCGCCGAGAGTGTGTCCCACGTTGTCGGATGGGCTGATGAAACTATGTTTGATTGCGGCCATTTTTTCGATGGCTTCAAGGCCGATCCGCATTACGCTCTCGAATGCGCAGCCACAGCCTATATTCACGGCGCCCGTTGGATCGTCCTGTGCGACAGCAACGGTGGCACATTGCCCAACGAGATATCTGAAATTGTGGAGGAAGTCGCGAAGGCGCTACCGAGCAGCCATATCG
>Ga0209403_10000617_pt1 | contig 51782 bp, 46 predicted proteins | sample ArcticOcean_MG_C_8_FD_187440 | JGI IMG/M metagenome (GOLD analysis project Ga0209403, IMG submission 187440) | Marine microbial communities from western Arctic Ocean - ArcticOcean_MG_CB11_86 (SPAdes) (version 2) | ecosystem: Environmental > Aquatic > Marine > Oceanic | place: Arctic Ocean... | reverse complement strand
GATGCTAACTCATCAGTTCTAATTGTTTTTTCACCAGATTTGTCCGTTGAGGACGTTAACAATCTAATAGTCGACACAATCTTTCGATTCAGGCTGGATTTAAACTATCTTCGGTTTAGAACATCTAAATAGTATGGTTTAAGATTTCTTTGAAGCTTTTTTGGGAGATTTCTTACGTAGTGTTTCAATTAATTTACTAGCAGTTCCTTGACGGCCTCCAGTTAATTCACTATAATTAGTAACATTTACTAAATTACAAGCTCCAGCCTCTTCAAGATCTGCTTTCTTAGCTAAATTCGCAATAAAATTAATTTGTTTAGGACTTGGGGGCTTAGGTACTGAATCCGTTTTATCGCGCAATAACCCAATTAATTGACTTGCAGTTCCGGATTTGCCTCCAGTTAATTCTTCAAATTTAGAAATACCAACTAAATTACAGGCTGATTTTTCATCTAGTTCTAAAGATTCGGCCAGACCCTGAGCATATGACAATTGTTTAACTGAAGCTGGAAGTGAAATATCATCTGTAGCATTCTTGAGACTATCTATAACTTCACCGATTCGTTCTCCATTCATTTTTTGTGGATCTTCTTTACCTATTATCTTTTCTAATTCTGATTCTGAAATTAACGAAGCCAATCTAAGATAGTAATCCAACTGACGCTTAGTAGGCGTTTCTTTCTTTTTCATTAAAGCTTTATCGTGAAGTTCATTAAACGAAGTAACAAAGCCATCCCATACTATTGCACCATTTTGTTTTCCAGTTTCTATCTGATCTAACTCAGATTCCATTGTTGAAGTAAATGAAGGTGAAAATAAACTCATTTTTTCTTCTTCAGAGTTATAGAAAGGTATTACTTCATCACAAAGCATGATACCTTGATCGGTCGGCTGGAGTCTGCCTTTATTATCGCTACAATATTTACGATCTAATAACTTTTTTATTGTTGCTGCATAAGTTGAAGGTCTTCCTATTCCTTCTGATTTCATTAAAGCTACAAGACCATGCTGAGTGTATCGTGTAGGTGGTTTAGTTTTGTCCTCAATTAATCTAGGATTTTCCTTGATATCATCTAATTTAATTGCTTTTCCTTCTAATATTTCCGGTTTTGGAGGTGTTGTAGCCGGGGCTTTCTGTATTGCTTCAAATGCAGATTCCCAACCTGGAGTCACCCTCCACTTTGTATCGCCATCTAGCGGCCTTTCAAAAGTTTCAAGTTTGGCCTGTAATTTCATACTTGTCCATTCTGAGTCTGTCATTTGACTTGCAATAAATCTAGACCAAATAAGACGATAGAGACGTATTTGAGATTCATCTAAACCTCCCGGTAATTCAATAAGTGGATCTGTAGGACGTATAGCTTCGTGAGCGTCTTGAATACCAGACTTTGGTTTGCCACCTCCAACTCCACTACCCACTAATTCTTTACCCCATTTTGAAATTATTTTTTCCTGTGCTTTTTCACGTGAAGATGAACTTGTTCTTGTTGAATCGGTTCTCATATAAGTTATATGTCCCAATTCATACAATCCCTGGGCAACTCGCATTGTGTTACTTGGCCTCCAATTATACTTACTTCCTGCTGCTTGAAGTAGAGTGTCTGTTGTGAAAGCTGCTTTGGGACGGCGTTTGTAAGTATTGAGAGATATATTCGAAATTAGGAGCTGCTTCTCAAATTTTAAACTATCAAAGACTTTCTTTGCCAAATCGGTACTATTTGTTCTATGTATATCAATTTTCCCTTTCTCATCTTTCCAGACTAATGGATCATCTCTATCATGAAAACATACTCTAAAATCTATTCCAGACGCTAGTGCTTGAACCGCCCAGTAAGGTGTTGTTACAAACTTTTGAATAACTTTTTCTCTATTGACGATAAAAGCCAATGCTGGCGTTTGTACACGACCCATTGAACTAAGACTCCACGATCTAGCAAATCTTGAAGCTTGATATCCTATCAAACGATCCATAAATCTTCGAACTTTAGCAGCGTCAACAAGGTTCATATCTATAGAACCGGCTTCATCTAAAGCGTCTCTAATCGCAGTTTTAGTAATCTCATTAAAAGTTATTCTTTTTATTTCTTTAAACTCGGAAAATAATTCGCTAAGTCTCCATGCTATGAACTCACCCTCTCGATCGGGGTCAGTAGCTATCAAAACTCGTTTGACTTTTTTACTACGTGCATCTGAAAGTATCTTCTTAACATTCTTTTCAGACCTTTCTGTCCAACTCCAAGGTGGATCGGGGAGGTTTGACGCCGTATGACTCCACAATGCCTTACTTCCATCTTTACCTTTATTTGGTAAATCTTGAACGTGGCCGTTTGAAGCTCTAACTATAACATTTTTACCCAAATATTTCTGGATTGTCTTGGCTTTGGCTCCTGACTCGACTACTACTAAATCCATTAAAGGACTGTCAGAAAGGGAGAATAAATATCTTTTTCTAAAGAAAAAAAATAACGGGGACCTTAGTCCCCGAATTTAGATAGCATAAAACTACTAGATTATTTAAGTTTTAGAATGACATCTCAAACATTAAAAATGTAATTATTATGAGGCTCTAACATGGTATTGGAAAAATTGAAAACTGAAAGGGTTAAAATTGCACTAATCGGAGCATCAAATGATAAAGAAAAATTCGGTAATAAAATATATCTTGATCTACGACTTAAAGGGTATAATGTAATACCAATAAATCCCAATGAAGAATTAATTGAAGGTGATAAAGCCTATTCATCGTTAAATGTAATAGATAAGCTACCAGATATTGTGAATTTTGTTGTTCCACCACCAATTGCTATGAAAGTTGCACAGGAGGCTGTTAAACTTGGAATTAAATATCTCTGGTTTCAACCAGGTTCTGAAAGCAAAGAATTAGAAAAGTGGCTAAGTAATACAAATGAAATAAAATATCTAATAAATTCTTGTATAATGGTAGATACTCGATAATTAAGAAATTATATTCTTAATTTGAGCTAAGGCTTCAGGGATTTTATCAGGTGAACAAGCCCCCTGTGCGTATGATTCTTTGCCACCCCCACTACCTCCAACTGAAGATAATGCCGATTTGAGAAGTGTCCCACAATCTTGATTAACTGAATCTGATTTTGCAAGAATTACCATTCCTCTTCCATTCTTGAAACAACCTATCGCTACTAATGTATCTTTCTTAGAAGTAATTTGACGAACTAATTTTTGAGCTTCTGCAAAATCGGCCTCACCCATATCTTGTGAATAAAATATTAGATCGCCTATCTTTTCACCATCTAAATCGGATGATTTCAGTGCAGCTAATTCTTTTTCTAGAGAAGAAACACGATTCCTAAGTTCTTTCCATTCTTTAACGAATTTTTGAGCGGCTGAAGGCGCCTGATCCATAGGTACTCCTAACTCTTCGGCCGTCTCTTCTAACAGTGCTCTTTCCTTCTGAGATGCTTTGATTGCGTCAGGGCCTGCTGAGAATTCTATTCTTTCCACACCGTCCTGTACCCGCTCTGTCCTCAAAACCTTGACGGCGACCACATGTGAAGTTGAAGAAACGTGAGTACCTGCACAAGCTTGAGCATCAATTCCCGGTATTTCAACAACTCTAACATCCCTATATTTTGGAGCCCCACCTTGATACAAAGTATCTCCATATTTACTATCGGCTTCTTCTCTACTATAAAAATTAGTATTAATTGGATAATCCTCAATTATTAGCTCATTGACATGCGCTTCTATTCTTTCAATTACTTCACGTGAAATTCGCTTATGATGAGTAATATCTAATCTTGCTTTATCTGGGGACTTTGAAGCTCCAGCTTGCCATACATGTGTTCCGAGAATTTTTCTGGCAGCTGCGCCAATAAGATGAGTTGCTGTATGGTGCCTACTCAAACCAGAACGATGAGAATCATCAACGACTCCCGATATTATGGTTCCAACGGGAGGTAAAGGGCCTTCTAAATTATGGACTACTACATCTCCTATTTTCTGAGCATTAACCATTTGGATTTTCTTATTTCCCCATTCTATTGTTCCAATGTCACTTAGTTGACCGCCTCCTTCAGGATAAAACAGAGTGTTTTCTAAGCAAATTTGGTTTGAAGAAGAATATAGAACTTTAGAGCTAAATATACGTTTTTCCATATCTTGATAAAAATCTAAATTAGTGGAGGCAATATCTATAAAATCTAAATTCTTTGCTTTTTCCTTGGAATCGCCTTGATGCCTATCTGCCACCATTGCGAGAAAACCATCAGGAACTGTAATTGAATGCCCTTGAGCTTCAGCAAACTCACTTACCACAGAAGGTGGTAATCCTTGTGAATCATAAAGATCTAATAACTTTTCTTGATTAATGCCTCCAGAATCCAAGGCCCGCTTAACTGTACGACGGCCTCGTTCTAATGTTTTATTAAAACGTGCTATTTCCAAATCAACCATATCTAGTATGTGGGGTTTGTTAGCCTTAAGTTCAGGATATGTCTTAGAAAAATTGTCTATGTGATGAGACACTAAATCAGGTAATGCTTCGGGAACTCCTAAATCTCTCAACAGCAATACAGTTCTACGGAGAACCATACGTGCCAAGTAACCAGCTTTAACATTACTAGGAACTATTCCATCACCAAACATAAAAACTAGAGACCTGCAATGATCTACTATTGCAAATAGTTTTTCTAATGGTTCAATTATTGAAGTAAACTCTGAAAGTGATAATTTATGACCTAATATCTTTAATCTATCAAGAACCATTTGTCTTAACTCAGTTAAATCTGAACCATAATCTATAGATAATACTCCACAAAGCTTAGCATTTTCAGTAATAAGTGAACTAGCGTTCTTTAATATTTCTTCAAGATTAGCTCTTTGTGTCAAATATGATACAGCTTCAGGAAAAACAGCTTCATAAATTGTAGAAGTTCCTTGAGAGGCCCAAACTAATCTTTCAAGACCATAGCCAGTATCAACTATAGACCTAGGCATTCTTCTAAATTTTATTCCTTTAATTTCTATATCTCCCTCTGGATCTTCTTCAAGATCCATGAATACAAGAGTCGCTAATTCAAGACCCCCTGCTAAGACCTCCAGAGCTTCGCCTCCATTTCCTCCACCAACCCATGGATTTTCCTTGTAGGTTATTTTAGAACCTTCTAAACCGAGACTAGTATACAGTTCATGACAAAGTTCAACTGTATGATTCTGCCAATATATTTTCTCTTCTTCATTATTAAATGCATGATGAGCCATCATTTCAAATGTAGTTAAATGACGACCACTGCGGCCTACTGATTCCAAATCATTAAGACGTATGCATGGCTGAGAAATAGTTAATGGATTGGCTGGAGGTTTCGAAGAACCACTAGTAACATGTGGTTGAAAAACCGCAATTGAAGCTATTGACAAATAAATATCATTACGCCAACGGGCAACAACTGAAGCCCTATCTATCCTGGTATGGCCTTTTTCTTCAAAAAAACTTAGAAAAGCCTCACGAGCTTCATCCAAATTCATTGGTTTAGAAAAAAGAGGCTTACCGATGAAAGAATACTCTACACATGGTGCGTCACCGCAAAGCTCAACCTTCACTGTTGACCAAAAAAAACTGTTGCACTTTGAGCATTTCTGCCGAGTGAAACCGGAGTCATGAAAGAAACTTAGTGAAAGACTGTTACCCACAAGATGGCATAGAGTGGGAACTTAAAAACTGCCGAAGGCATAAGCATTAATGATGGTTTTACAAATGAGGGATATATATGGCATCTAATGAAGCACATAAACCTTATGTTTCTGCAACTAAAATCCTTCCTGAAATAACCGTACAAGGAATAATTTTAGCAATTCTTTTGGGTATGCTATTAACCGCTGCAAATGTTTACTTGGGTCTCTATGTGGGAATGACAGTTAGCGCATCTATACCTGCTGCTGTAATTTCAATGGCAGTTCTAAGAAGCCTAGCTAAGGCAAATATCTCTAAAGGAACTAATATTTTAGAAAATAACTGGGTTCAAACTGCAGTATCTTCAGGTGAATCTTTAGCTGCAGGCGTAATTTTTACATTACCTGCACTTTTAGTAATGAACCAAACCAGCAATGGAGAAGTAGGGTGGGCGGAATTTCCTTATTTTAAAACGGTTATTATCGCTTTAGTTGGAGGTACAATCGGCGTACTTTTTTCTATTAGTTTAAGAAGGATTTTTATAGTCAAAGAAGAATTACCCTATCCTGAAGGTGTAGCCTGTGCTGAAGTTTTAGTTGCTGGAGAAAAAGGAGGATCTCAAGTAATGCCTATTTTTGTTGGTATTGCTTTTGGAGCACTTTACAAATTATTTTCTTCATTAATGGTAACTGTAGATAATTCAGTTAAACAGGTAAGCATTGGCCTTTGGGAACATGGGTGGCAAAGTTTTTACACGTTGGGAGGGAAACTAAATGAATCTGCAGCATATGCTAAAACTAAAACTACTTTTTACTTAGGTGCTGAATTATCACCAGCTCTGCTTGGTGTTGGGTATATTGTAGGTCCAGCAATCGCAAGTTTCGTCTTTTTTGGAGGTCTTTTAGGAGCTATTGTAATAATGCCAATTGCCAGCGCCTTGCTTAATCCTACAGATGCTTTCATAGAACAAATTACCACTGCTGCAATGAATGGAGAAGTCATTAATTATGGAGATTATGCAAATCACATCAATGGCCGAAGAAGAATGGTTGGTGTTGGAACTATGCTAGTTGGTGGGCTATACACTTTAGTTATTATGCGAGAATCTTTAGTAAAAGGCATTACTGAAATGATTGACGCCACTAAATCGACTGTATCTACAAAAGAAGGAATAATAAGAACTGATGAAGACTTACCAGCCAAATCAATAGCCATAACCAGTGCAGCAATGGCGATTCCTATGTTTTTTATGGTATGGATTATTTCGGGATTATTATTACCTGCCATATTATCATTAATAATTATTTTTACAGCAGGATATCTATTTGCAGCCGTAGCTGGATACATGGCCGGAATAGTTGGTAGCAGTAATAATCCACTTTCAGGAGTTACAATAATTGTAGTAATTTTGACAGCCACCATCTTTGCATTACTAAACAGTCTAGTTTATGGTGGAGAACATACTCAAGAATTACAAGTTGCAGTTATCGGAGTCGCTGCATTTGTGGCTTGTGCTGGAGCAATATCTGGAGATAATTTACAAGATCTAAAAACAGGATATATATTGGGTGCAACGCCTTGGAGACAGCAAATTGGACAAATTGTTGGTGTGGCTGCAGGTGCACTAGTAATCCCTCTTGTTTTGAATTTATTATCTGACCAAATTATGAATGGAGATTTAGAAGCACCACAAGCATTTCTAATGGCCAGCATAACTACTGGTATCCTCGGTGGAGGAATGGATTGGTCCATGGTTTTCATGGGATCTGGAATAGCCTTTTGTCTTGTAGCTCTTAGACATCCTGAAAATTACATAAATATTCTTATCTATGCATATGCTTTATTTTTAGTTGGAGGATTCTTAGAAGGTGCCATCCCTGCATTTTTATTTTCGGGAAGTTTATTAATTGCCGCTACACATGCATGGATAAATGAAAAAGGCGGCCTAAATATCTCTATAATGGCTGTAGCTGTAGGAATGTATCTTAGCTTAAAAATGACAATACCTATTTTCATTGGAGGCATGATAAAAATGTACATTGATGGTAGATTTGATAAACCTCTAAGGAAAACAAGACCTGAATTGTACAAAAAAGGAGAGGAAAAAGTATTAGCTGAGGAAAAAGAGAAATTGCACGGACCTGGTATTTTATTCGCTTCAGGTTTAATTGCAGGAGAAGCAATTATGGGTATTGGCTTAGCTGGAATGGCAGTTTCTGGAATATATCTAGGAATAACGGAGGACCCTTCCGTTTATCCAGGTCTACTCGCTTTCACTTTTGGAGCAATGATTATGGCAACATTTAGTTTAAGACAAATGAAAGAGGATGATTTTGGAAAAGTTGAAGAATGGAATTATAGTGAAGAGGTACAAGAAGCTGAAATGGTTGAAGAAGTTCCAAAAAAGAAGGCAAGGAAGCCGTAGTGAGAATAAAATTTGGCTAAACGGAATTTTGTAGTAATTGGTCATCGAGCCCATACTGCGGCTGATTGGAAATTAGATGATTTATGCGGTGGAGCTGGAAGACTTGATGTTCTTGTAAGGTGCGTAACTGCTTCTCTTTGGAAGTCCCATGGGATAAGAAAAGAAACAGATGTTTGGTTGATTCTAAATGGGCCACCTAATGCACCAATAACAGTTCATTTTAGTGGGGAAAAAATACGTTATCTTAATCCTGATGAAAGATCAACTGCAGCTCTAATTAGAAACGGATTAATCAAATATAAAAACCAAAATAATTCATTAGAAACTAGCCCAGGAGTAACTATGGAAAGAATAGGTTTAGAGGAGATTTTGAGGAGATTACCTAATCCCGTACTTTTGAGTGAAAGTGGGGAAGATGGAATTGGAAATTCCAATACATTTATACTTGGAGATGATAAAGATCCAACTGAAAGTGAAATGGAAATATTAGATAAATTACCTAAAATGAACTTAGGAAAAGAAAGTTTACTTAGCTCAGCCTGTATAACATTAATACATCATCGCCTAGACGAGAATTAACATGGAAGCTATAATTCTAGTAGGTGGATTTGGGACTAGACTTAGACCCTTAACTCATACAGTTCCAAAACCATTACTTCCATTAGCAAATATTCCAATGGTAGAACGCATGATTCGTAATTTACCAGAAGTGTTTGACACTGCCATCTTAGCCGTTAATTATGGTTTAAACGATATGAAAAAATATTTTGAAGGAAAAGACGTTGGAAAGAAAGTTATCATTGTTCCTGAAGAAGAGCCATTAGGAACTGGAGGAGCAATGCGAAACTGCATTGAACATGTTACTGGTACTACTGCCGTATTCAATGGCGATGTAGTAAGCTCTATAGACTTAAATGAAATGTTAGAACAACATATCAAAACCAAAGCTAAAGGAACACTGGCATTATGGGAAGTTAAAGATCCAAGTAGATTTGGTGTTGTCGAATTTAAAAATGGGCAAATATTGCAATTTCAGGAGAAGCCTGAAAAAGGTACTGAATTGTCAAATTTAATTAATGCTGGAACTTACCTATTAGAACTTGAAATATTGGAGATGATACCTCCAAATCAAAAAATTTCTATTGAAAGAGACATATATCCTAAAGTGGCAGGAAATGGATTACATGGTTTTCCATTTGAAGGATACTTTATCGATTCAGGCACACCGGAATCTTATCTTGAAGCCAATTTCAAGTCAATCGGAAATAATGGGACGGCAGCGCACACTGGAGCAAGTATACGTGGATCAGTCATAATACATGAAAATGCAAAATTAGAGCATTGTATTATTGGACCAAATGCAATTATTGGACCTAATGTTAATCTTGAAAAGTGTGTAATTAGAAACTCAGTTATTCTTTCTGACGTTAATGGCTATGGTGGAGTTGTAGAATATAGTATTATAGGGCCAAAAATAAAATTTAAAGAAGATGTAAACCGAAGTTTAATGTCTCCTAAAGGTAAAATAACATTTTAGATTAATTATGTCACTAAAAATCATTCAGATTCCGGTTGGACCCTTGGTAATGAACGCTACATTAGTAATGGATGTAGAAAGTAAAGAAACTATATTCTTTGACCCTGGCGATGAAATTGAAAGAATATTGGAAATTGCCAAGTCTGAAAATATGAATATTACTAGACTTATAGCCACTCATTGCCATGTAGATCATATTGCTGGGGCAACTCCTGCAATGAAAAAATTAGGATTACCTCTTGAAATATGCCCTTTAGGAAAAGAGATGCTTGGAAATGTAGGTCCTATTGCTGCAGCATTTGGATATGTCGCATCTGAAATTAAAGAAGGTGGATATCTTAATGAAGGGGATATTGTAAATATTGGAAAAACTAAATTTAGTATTTTACATTGTCCTGGCCACAGTCCTGATTCACTCTGTTTTTACACAGAAGGTATTTTGATAGGAGGAGATGTTATCTTTAAAGGAAGTGTAGGAAGAACTGATTTACCTGGTGGAAATACTGAACAATTAATGAATTCTATTACTGAAAAAATATATTTACTACCTGATGAGACCACTATTTATCCTGGGCATGGTCCTGAAACTACATTAGGGAGAGAAAAGAAAGAAAACCCCTATCTTAATGGAACAATGAGATTAGCATAGAAATGTTTATATCGATTAAATAATAAAGGTCTAATTGATGAGTTATGAGAAATATGATGAAAAAGTAAAAAAAATCTCAAACGCTATCAAACTAAATAAGAAATTAATTACTACCAATCGAAAAGGGCATAATTACAGAGATCTTAAATTTAAAAAGAACCAAACTAGAATTGATACTGGAAATCTAACAAATATACTTTCAATAGAAGAAGATTATATTGATTGTGAATCTGCAGTAACTATAGGTAAAGTGAACCGGACAACAATTCCAAGAAGAAAAATAATCCCTTCATTACCAGAAGGTGATAATTTTACAGTTGGAGGATGTCTTGCTGGATTAGGCTTAGGATCAAGTTCATACATTCACGGTTTTTTTAATGACAACGTAATCAATTTTGATATTGTTCTAGGAAATGGCGAGATCATGAAAAATATTTCCAAATCTAATAATTCTGATTTATATTATGGAATTGGAGGAACCTATGGCACTATGGGAATTATTACAAGAGTAAAGACTAAATTAATCCCCTGTGGAAAATATGTTAAAATAAATTACCTTAATTATAATTCTTTTGAAAGCTTTTATGAAGAATTTAAACTGAGAATTAATAACAAAAGTGATGATTTTATTGAAGCATTTGCAAATAAAAGAGAGGATTATACGATTGTAGCTGCAAATTTTGTAAATGATGTCAAACCCGAGGATATTTCAGTCATAAAGGACAAAGATATTCTGAAACAGAGGCATATGTCTATTTATGCACAAATTGCAAAGAAGAAAAAATATACTTATCTACGATCATTGGACTATCTGGAAAGATATAGCTATGCTGCTTTTTGGGGACATTATCTATACACACCTTACAAGATTAGAGATTATATTTATGCTGGATTAATGTATTCACTCATGCCAACGAAAATATTAGATTCATCTCCAGGTCATGGAAAATATAATATTTCAAAATATTTTCATGCAGCCAACCACATAGTTGGAGATTATACTAGAGATGAATATGTTCTTGCAACTGACCTAGGAGTTCCACTATCAAAATTGAAAGAAGCTATGGATTTAGCAGACAATATGACGGAAACATACCCTCGCTGGATATGTCCTATAATTGATAACTATAATTCTGAAAAAATATTTTGTACAAGAAAACCGGAAATGTGTAAAGATGAGATTATACTTGATTTAGGAATATATGGAATTAAGAATACTAACATAAAATCAAAAAAAATAAATCAGGCTTTCGAAAAATTTTCATTCGATAATGGTATATTCAAAGGGTTTTTTTCTACATGCTATTTTACTTATAAGGAATTTTGGAAACAATTTGATCAAGAAAAGTATGAAAATATAAGAAAGAAATATCATGCTAACGGCAATTTTATGGATATTTACGAAAAAATAAGTTATCGAAATAAAATCAAAAAGAAGAACTTTAGGAGCCAATTATTCATGTTCTTCGGAAAAAAATATTTGAAACAAATCAATAATAATAAGGATAAATTAATTAGGTAAAATAATGAAAACATTAATAGTAGGAAATAGACCGCTAAATAGCAATATAATTGATTTGGCAAAAGAAAAACTAGTCATAGCTGCAGACGGAGGGGCTGATCGATTGTTAAAACATAATATTACTCCTGATTTCGTAATTGGAGATTTAGATTCAATATCTGATAAAAGTGCGACGAAATTAGAGGAATGGCTTGTTTCAAATAAAAATATTCAAAAAACAGATTTAGAAAAAGCGGTTGATTATGCGATTGATAAGGGTGCAACTGACATCCAAATCGTGGGATGGTCTGGTGGTAGAATTGATCATACATTAGCAGCATTAGGTTTGGCTTTTAATTCTAAAATTAGTCTCATTGATGAACAATTTACAGTACAAGCTATTCTCGATTCAAAAACAATAGAAGGTGCTGAAAATACCTTATTTTCACTTATTGCAATGCCTGAAGCACGTGTCAGTGTTACTGGGGCAAGATGGAATCTTCAACATGAAAAATTAAGAATGGGAGGAAGGGGCGTCCATAATCAAATCGGACCTACTGGAACTGTTACTATTGATTGTCATAGTGGAAATTTACTACTAATTCAAGGTAATTTTATATTGCCTCATGATTGACTATTTTCTATTTCAGAAACTATAAAAGTCATTAATGATGAACCAAGAAGTGCAGATACAAAAACCTCAAAATTAGCTAGACCAACCTCATTAACTGGGTTTGTCAAATAATCTATTCCTGTTTGTAAATCTGAAGTATAAGTACCATAAATAACTACTGAAACTAACCCAAATAAAGCTCCAGCCAGACCACCTTTTGCCGTAACTCTATCGGATAAGGATAGGAAAATAGGAAGTACTGTAGCTGCAGCAAACAAATCTGCCACCAAAAAAATTCTGAAAACACTTAATGCATCTTCGGAATAATACCATGCCAACAAAATTGCAACTGGAGCTGTAGCAATTACCACATATCTTGCCTGTTGGATATCAAGCTTAGAATCCGTTAAGTCTCTAGAAACTACCGCAATAACTGCATTTTGAATAGTATCTATACTGGAACATACTAAGGCAACACCAATAACCAATAACATAGCTAATATTGGTTCTGGATAATCTTCAATTAGTTCAAAAAAAGCAATTGAAGGATCACTAATTGCACCTCGACCAGCTGTAACGGTCCCTAGAAAACCAAATAATAAAACTGCAATAAAACATAAAACTGACGCCATAATTGCACCTTTCTGCAAGGCTTTATCATCTTTTGAAGCCCAAGTGCGCTGCCAATTGCCCTGCGAAAACATTTCTGCCGCAGTTATTGCTAATACTAGTGCTAAACCGGCTTTAAATGTTGAATAATCACTAATACTTCCATGATGCCAACCCCATTCCATATCTTCTGGTGTGTAAGCCTTAGCATCATCAATTGTACTGTTAACACCCTCATTGAAAATTAGTAAAATAACACAAATTATTAGCCAGATTATGAAAAATGATTGAATACGATCTGTCTTAATTGAAACTGGGAGACCTCCAATTACGGTGTAAAAAGTTGTAATGACCGCAACACAAACTATCGGAATTAAAAAGTCAATTCCCGATAAAAATTCGACTGTACGTCCAATTGCAATATACTCTGCGAACATAAATGTAAACATGTAGATTATTGAAATTAGACCTACATAAATTTGCATAGAACGTCCCATTTTCTGACGAACAAAATCTGCAAGAGTCACTCCATTAGGAGTTAGTTTACGAATTAAAGGGCCTAAATAGGCTAATAAAAGAAATGGAGTCGCTGAAGATAAAGCATATCCAAATACATCATAGAACCCACCATAATATCCAACTTCTGAAGGGCTAAAAAGAATCCATATCCCCATCCCGGAAGCGAACAAGCTAAGACCTATCATTATCCAATTTTGGCTTCCACGGGCAGATAAAAAAAAGTCATTACTCAATTCATTTTCTGAAGATTCCCGATAACCCAACCAAGCAAAAAAAGCTAATGAAGCAAACAATAAAATATAAGCAATACTTGAAGAAATCATACCATAGATTCCATAAATTGGCCTAAATCTTCAACAATTTTACAAACTCTTTCATGATTCTTTCCGATAATATATAACGACGGTTCGAAACCATAACCACCTTCATCTATCAAAGCTTCCGCTTCAATGGATCTCTTGTTAACTAATAAACTTTCTCCATCTCTTTCTAATTTAGTAGAGATTATCTCTAATTTTTCTAATATATCGGAAACAATTGAATCCCATCTAAGATTTATTATTACTAAAATACTCGAATCAAACTTTCGCAACTCTAATAATAAATTTGATAAATGTGAAGAACCTCCAAATTTTGCTGAAGAAAGTGGGCGCGCTTGACCTCCAATGGGAGTTAAGCGACCTGGAAAGGCAGCTATATCTGAAATTTCAACAGCTTCATTTGTCGCTATTGCAATATTTACTCTTACTTGTGGAGAGAGTAAGGGAATTACTTTTGCCAATCGCTTCCGCATATCTGTAATGTTAACTAAAGTCCTATCCCGACTACCTTGAATTGGGAAATTTATATTCAATTCATGATTATCAACTTCAAGTATTAATTTCCATGAAGAAGCTTCTCCTTCTTTGAGAATCACTGCCAATGATTTTGCAGCTTCTTCTAAATCACTTTCAATCGGCTCTTTGTAACGCGTCGGCAAGGTGTGCAAATAATTGCCAGCCATTACCTGACTAACTCCTAAAGCATTACCAAGACGTGATTGGGTCCAGTCCTCTTTTGCAAGTATTCTACAAGAGCGTCCTCTTAATTCTTTGAACAAATTACTAGTCAATTCGATGGGCATCATATTAATCAGTTATAAAATATAATAAGTCATTTATATAATTTGTGTAAGCCTTTTAGCAAGGGGTCTAATGAACTTTGGTTTAAAGAGGTTAAATTTGACAAAAAATATACCAGTATCAAAAAAAGTATTAAACGAAATATTTGATGAAACTGGATTTGATAAAAATGATTTATCTATTCGGGAAACTAATCGTTTGGCTACAATTATAAGTAAAAAAAATAATATTGATTTCATTCGAATGGAAATGGGAATCCCAAACATACCGCCTCCGGATATTGCTAAAGAAGCTGAAAAAGAAGCAATAGACAAAGGAATGCAAGGTTTCTATCCTCCTTTTGATGGAATTCCAGAATTGAAATCTGCTGGAAGTGATTTTGTCAAAGCGTTTTTAGATGTAAATGTCGGACCTGAAAATGTAATCCCTACATGTGGCTCATTACAAGGTGGATATATCTCACAAGCCTTAGCTGGAAATATGCACCCTGGAAAAGACACTATTTTGTATTTAGATCCTACATTTCCAGTAACAAGATATCAAGCTAAGTTTTTAGGATTGAATAGTATAGGAATTGAACTATACGACAATAGAGGGGATGAATTAATTAAAGCTATTAATGAAAAAATTAAGAATGGAAATATAGGTGGTATTCTTTGGTCTTCTCCGAATAATCCTAGCTGGTCATGTCTAACTGAAAGTGAATTGGAAGGCATTGCTGAAATCTGTGATAATAATAATATCTTAGCAATTGAAGATTTGGCATATTTAGGAATGGATTTTAGAAAAGATTATTCGCAACCTCATCAAAAACCATATATCCCTACCATTGGGAAATTTGGAACAAATTGGATAACTTTAATCTCAGCTTCGAAGGCTTTTTCATTTCCAGGACCAAGATGTGGACTTGCCATTATTTCTCCTAAACTAGACAAAATGGAATTTAAAGGACTGGAAGATTTCTGTGGTCGAAAACGATTTGGACATGCTTTCTCTTTAGGAGGATTATATGTTACTACATCTGGTACTAGCCATACTGCTCAATTTGCTTTAGCTAAAATGTTGAAAGCATCGACTGAAGGGAAATTTAACTTTATTAAGATAACAAGGGCATATGGAGAAAGAGCAAAACTTGTCAGAAAACTTTTCCTAAAATATGGTTTCAAACAAGTTTACAAAAAGGATATGGATGAAACTGTTGGAGATGGATTCTATCTAACTATGTCTTATCCAAATTATGACGGAAATAACTTAATGTTGGAATTAATGAGATATGGAATTTCAACAATTACTCTAAAATCAACTGGTTCAAATAGACATGAAGGATTAAGAATATGCATCTCTTTTATAGATTTGAAAGATATGCCTATTCTAGAAGAAAAATTAAAGATATTTATGGAGAATAACACTTGAAAACAAATAATGTCAATTTTGATGATTTAACTTTTACATTTACAGAAACTCGTTCAATGTATATTACAAAATGCCAGCAAGGTGACAAATGGAAAACTGGAAAATTAGTTCCATATGGAAATATTTCAATATCTCCTGCCTCAACTGTAATAAATTATGGACAAGGGTTATTTGAAGGAATGAAAGCCTACAAAACTGACGGTGGGCGGATTTTATTATTTAGACCTGAAAAGAATGCTGAAAGGGCTGCAAAAGGATGTCTCAGACTATCTATGCCGGAAATACCAAAAAATATTTTCCTAGAAGCAGTAAAGAAAGTTGTCAACGATAATTCAGATTATATTCCTTCTACAAAAAAAGGTGCATTGTACATAAGACCCATAATTTTTGGTTCTGCGGAAGGACTAGGGGTAGCACCCTCAACTGAATATACTTTTATTGTCTATTGTTCTCCGGTTGGACCTTATTTTAAAGGAGGATTAGCACCAATAAAATTAATAGTTTCTACACAATATCATAGAGCTCCGCTCAAAGGAACTGGAGGTGTGAAAGCAATTGGAAATTATGTTCCCGGAATGTTACCAAGTGGTAATGCCAAAAAAAATGGTTTTGCTGAAATCATATATCTGGATGCAGCTGAAGAAAAATATGTAGAAGAAGTAGGAGCTGCAAATTTCTTTGCAATCATAGATGGGAAACTTATAACTCCTGAATTAACTGGATCTATTCTTCCAGGTATAACGAGAGATTCAGTTATACGTATAGCCAAAGAAAAATTGGGAATGACTGTCGAAGAAAGACGAATAAGTATTGATGAAGTTATGATGGCTGAAGAAGTATTCTGTGCAGGTACTGCTGCAATAATCTCACCAATAGGATCAATAAAATACGGCAATAAAGAACACATATTTTCGAAGGGAGAGGTGGGATCAGTTACAAGAGAGCTGCACGATATTTTAACAGGCATACAATTTGGCAATGATAGTGATCCTTTTGATTGGATACTAGAACTATAACGTAATTTATACCCCCAGACAATAGTTTTGATAGCATGAAATCACTCATAAGTGAATTATCCAATAAAATTAAAACGAAAAATGCAAAGATTGGTATCATTGGAATGGGTTATGTTGGAATTCCCTTAGGATTAGAATTTGTAAAGGCCGGATTCTCTGTAACTGGATTTGATAAAGATAAAAAACGTGTAGATGATATTAATAGTGGAAAACAAGTAATGAAGCATATTTCTTCGAATTTAATGGCTGAATTTATTGATCAGGGAAAAGGTACTGCTACAATGGATTTTACTAAAATGCGAGATACAGATTGTCTAATTATCTGCGTTCCAACCCCTCTTGATGAACATGAACAACCAGACATGAGTTATGTTGAAAACGCAACTAATGAAATCTCAAAGAACCTCTCTAAAGGAAAATTGATTATTCTTGAATCAACGACATATCCAGGAACAACACGTGAGATCGTAATGCCCTTATTAGAAAAATCAAACTTAAAGGCTGGAAATGATTTCTTCTTAGCTTACTCACCTGAAAGAGAAGATCCCGGAAACAAAGACTTTAGTGTTTCAAAAATACCTAAAGTAATGGGAGGATATACTGAAAACTGTTTACAACTAACCAGTGAACTTTATGAAACAATTGTATCAGAAACTGTAAAAGTTAGTTCTATGGAAACTGCCGAATCTACAAAACTTATGGAAAATATATTCAGAGCAGTAAATATTGCAATGGTCAATGAATTAAAACTAATTTTTGATAGAATGGGAGTAAATATTTGGGAAGTTATTGAGGCTGCTAAAACAAAACCTTTTGGATTTATGCCATTTTATCCTGGACCTGGTATGGGAGGTCATTGTATACCAATTGATCCATTTTATCTATCATGGAAAGCAAAGGAATTCAATACTGAAGCTAAATTTATTGAATTAGCTGGTGAAATTAATCGGAAAATGACGGAAAATATAGCTCACAGAGTAGGTAAAGCTTTGAATGATGATAAAAAAAGCATCCGAGGAAGTAAAATACTTATGATAGGATTAGCATATAAAAAAGATATCGACGACATAAGAGAATCTCCTGCGATTAAAATTGAACAGTTATTAAAATATAAAGGTGCAAATGTAGAATATCATGATCCATTTGTAAAAGAATATGGAAATTTGAGAAGTATCGATTTGACTGCAGATAATATTCAGAAATATGACCTCGTTATAGTTACTACAGATCACAGTAAAATTGATTATGACTTAATTGGAAAATATGCTTCTGTAGTAGTAGACACGCGTAATATTATGTCTCATATCAAAAAACCAAAAGCTAGAATAGTAATGGCTTAGGATGGATAAGTATCAAAATATACGTAGTAATATTATAAAAAAATATAGTTGCTTAGTCGATGATGAAGCAAAGTTCGCAGAGTCAATTAATATACCTTTGAAACAATCTTTTAGAGTTAATACATTAAAAGAAAAAAAAGAAACAGTTCTAAAAAAATTAAAAGAATACGACCCTAACATAAGAACTACAGAATGGAATAATAATGCCCATATCTCCGAATTAGATAATTTAGGAAGTAGTTTAGAACATTTTGTTGGTCACATCTATATCCAAGAACTTACTTCAATGATTCCTCCATTGATAGTTAAAGATTTAATTAAAGATATTAGCATCATAGATTGTTGTGCAGCCCCAGGTTCTAAAACAACACAAATGGCAGCTATGATGGAGAATAAAGGCCATATTATTGCCAATGATGCTAGGCACGCTCGATTAAAATCCCTGAGAGGAAATCTTGACAGGCTTGGCGTTACAAATACTTCTGTAACATTAAGAGATTTTAAATCATTTCCAAATACAAATGCAGATTTATATTTTGTTGACGCCCCATGTAGTTCTGAAGGCACTATTCGGAAAAAAAATACAGTTGCACGAAGTTGGAAAGAAAGAGATTATTTTAGATTTAATAGACTTCAAATAGGATTATTGAGCAAAGCATGTGAAATGGCACCGTCAGGAAGTACTATTGTTTATTCAACTTGTACTTTTTCTCCAGATGAAAATGAAAAGGTTGTTAGTGAAATATTAGATAAATATGATATGAAAATGAAAAATATTAATATCGAAAACCTGAAAAGTGAGTCTGGAATTACAGAATGGGAAAATGAGACATATAACTCAGAAGTTGAAAAATGCATGAGAATATGGCCTCATCATAATGATACTGGTGCTTTTTTTATAGCAAGGATGGAAAAATGTTAACTCCATTAGAAGAAGAAAAAAGGCAACTAGTTTCAGACTATTGTGTTGAACGTTTTGGAATTAATTCTAAGATTTTGGAAAAATATAGTTGGTATTCCGGATCAAAAAATAAAATATATATAGCAAATACTTTAGAACTTGAACGAATTATTCCTGAAAGTAAAGGTATCTGTGTTTTTAGACTTGATAAAAGCCCTAAACCAACAACCAATTTTCTTCAACTTTTTGGAAAGTACATTACTAAAAATTATGTGGAAATTAATAATGAAAATACAATTAAGTATTGTCGAGGTGATGATTTAATCTTAGAAAATAGTGAAGCTCTAATTCCGGGATTTATGCTAATTGCTAACAAGAACCGATTTTTAGGATGCGGACATTGGAATGGAGAATTACTAAAGAATCAACTTCCAAAATCCAAATTTTGTAAGATAAACTTTCTTTGAGAGTGCCCATACTACTTAATTATTGGCTTTTATATGGTTAATTATGGGTCAAATGACCTTCGATTTCGAAGTTGATGATAATACTCCAGAAAAACCTCAAACAGAGGTTGATAAAATAGAAAAGGAAGATAAAAACGAAATCACTGAAAAAGCTATAACTAAAGTGGAAAAAATAGAAAAATCAGAGAAAGAAGAAACTACTGAGAAGCCTATAGTAGAGGTTAATAAAGTAGAAAAAAAGGAACGTAAGAAGAAGACTAATGGCAAAACTAAAGCCCATCAACTTGCAAAAGAACAGAGAGACATTCCAGTTTCAGAATTCTTTGAACAGAATAGACATATTCTCGGATTTGATAATCCCACTCATTCTCTGATTACGGCCGTTAAAGAAGGAGTGGACAATAGTTTAGACGCATGTGAACAGGCTGGATTTCTACCTGAATTAAAAATAGAACTCAGTAATTTAGGAAAAGATGAATTAAGTATTGCAATTGAGGATAATGGACCTGGAATTATTGAAGAGAATGTACCAAATGTTTTTGGAAGACTTTTGTATGGTTCTCGATTTGGAAGCGGAAAACAATCTCGTGGACAACAAGGTATTGGAATCTCGGCAGCTATAATGTACGGTCAATTAACTACTGGTCGGTCTGCAATTATTAGTACGAGAATATCTAAAGAACATTTAGCAAACAGAATAACTATGAAGCTAGATACTAGGACTAATAGAGGCAATGTTGAGCGAACTGAAGATTTTGTTTGGAAAAATGATACTGAAGAACCTGATGAAGACGGCATTTATCCTGAAAAATATCATGGAACTAGAGTGCAATTCGCAATTAAGGGAAGATATCGTGAAGCTAGGCCATCTGTTTTAGAATATCTCAAATCTACAGCCATTGTAAATCCACATGCGAAAATAATTTTTAAAAACCCAGATGATAAAGTTTTCTTATTTGATAGAGGAAGTCATGAACTTCCTAAATTACCAACTGAAGGTGTCAAACCCCATCCACATGGTGTTGAATTAGGACAATTAATGCGAATGGCTCACCATAGTTCTGAACACCAAATGGGTAACTTTCTCCGTAAAGATTTCTCCTCAATGGGAACTAAGAGCATAAGCGATGTTTTGAAAAAAGCCAGATTAACTGTGCTAGTAAGACCACAAGATACTACAAGAGTTGAAGCTAAAAAATTAATTGAAGCATTCAAAACTACATCAATAAGAACTCCGACAAGTGGAGTATTGGTTCCTATTGGACCTAAATTAATAAAATTAGGATTAAAACAAGTTTTAGAAGAATATAGACCTGATTTTTACACTCTACCTATTAGCAGAACACCTTCTGTTTTCTCAGGCACTCCATTCTTAGTTGAAGTTGGAATGGTATACGGAGGAAACTTACCAAAAGAACAACCAGTACAAATTCTAAGATTTGCAAATAGAGTTCCTTTGCTTTACCAAGCTGGAGGTTGTGCTATTACTAAAGCAATTCAAAGTATAAATTGGAGACTTTATGGACTTGACCAAAAAGGTGGAAAAGGTACACCAAGTGGTCCGGCAATTATTCTAATTCATGTAGCTTCAACAAATATACCATTCACATCTGAAGCAAAAGAAGCAATTGCAGATATCGAAGAAATCAAAAAGGAAATAAAATTAGCACTGCGCAGTAATGCTAAAACACTCTCAAAGCATCTTAAGAAACAAAAGAAACGAGCTAAAGTTAGTGAGAAATTTGACTTAGTTCAAAAAGTTTTACCAGCTATTGCTGAAAAAGCATCTAGTGTTGTGGGTAAACCAGTACCTAATTTGGACAAAATAGTAGCAGCCATAATGGATGTAGTTTGGATTGAAGAAAAAATAGAATTTGAAAAGGGTCAAATTGAAATCGAAATTAAAATTATTAATTATCGTTTAAGATCTGCTAATTTCAAATTAAGGGTTGTAGTACATGGTCATGAAATAACTGAGGCAATGCCTAGACCTGGTAAAAGAGAAGGGAGTCATGCTATTTGGTCAGTAGGCCTACCAACTACTGAATCTACAACATATAAATTTACGATACCTCAGGGAACTCGGAGTAGCTTTGAAGGATTGGAAATGTGGGTAGAAGGCATTGATTCATCAAATATAATTGGCGCTGAAAAATGGACTGGAATTGTTGACCCAGGAATAGATGAAGCTTTAGAGGCTAAAAAGCAAGGTCTGCTATAATGATGAACTTGCCTGATGGCATCAGAAAAAAAAGGTCATTCTTAGAAATTAAAGAGAACAAAAACTGGATTGCTTGGAATCCATACCATTCAAAATTATCGGCATACGTATTAGCCAAAGGGGAATATTGGCCATTTACCAAAAAAAGTATTGTCTTATATTTAGGAGCTGCAGAAGGAAATACCATCCGATTTCTGAGCAATATTTGCTCTAAAGGTAGAATCATTGGAGTCGATATTTCTCCAACTTCAATGGCCGAATTACTTCTATTAGCTGATGAAAAAACAAATATCATCCCATTTTTAGGAGATGCCCATTTTCCAAAACAATATCTCGCTCATGTTAATTCTCCAGATATTATATATCAAGATATCGCACAGAGCGATCAATTAGATATTTTTATAAGAAACTACAAATATTTTAAGCCTAAATGTGGTTATCTCATGCTTAAGTCAAAATCAATTAAGGGAAATGATAATGAAATTATTACTGAGTATAAAAATAAATTAAAAACTAATTTCGAGATTGTAGAATGTATTAATATTTCAAAATGGGCTAAGGGTCATAGAGCATATTATGTCCAATAATGGAGCCATCGGTGGGAATCGAACCCACGACCTGCGCCTTACCAAGGCACCGCTATACCCCTTAGCCACGATGGCCCATAAATGTGACTGAGAGGGGCTAAAAAGAGTTTAGCACATTTCTTAGCCTAACCATAACCTATTACACCCTACGCTATTCTGTGGCAAACGGTTAATTAAAAATCATGGTAACATACATAACTAATAGAAAAACTAAAAAAGAAGTTTTGGATAGTTTTGAACCCTTAATTCGTACTTGGTTTAACAAAAAGTTTGATGATTTAACTCCGCCACAAGCGATGGCAGTCCCATTAATTGACAATAATGAAAATGTTCTTGTTTCAAGTCCAACTGGAACTGGAAAAACCTTAACTGCATTTTTAAGTATTCTTAATAATTTTCTTAAAATCCATCGCGAAAATAATTTTGAGGATGGAGTGCATGCTATCTATATTTCGCCATTAAAAGCTCTGGCAAATGACATTGATCGGAATTTAAAGCAACCACTTGATGAAATGATGGTCTTAGCAGAAGAGCTAAACCTAGATGTACCTGAAATTAAAGTCGCAGTTCGATCTGGTGACACCTCGCTTAAGGAAAGGGCGAGAATGGTGAGAAAGCCACCACATATCCTCATCACTACTCCTGAAAGTTTAGGGCTACTATTATCATCTAAAAAGTTTAGAGATCATTTCAGAAAAACAAGATATATTATCTTGGATGAAATACACGATTTAGCAAATAATAAGAGAGGTACTCATCTCTCACTCTCTGTTGAAAGATTAGCCCAAATCATTGATCATGAACCTGTAAGAATTGGCTTATCTGCAACACAGGCGCCAATTGAAGATATAGCTGAATTTCTAGGAGGATATAGTGAAGGCAAACCAAGACATGTGAATATAGTAGATGTTAAAGAAAGAAAACATCTAGACCTAAAGGTTCTTTGCCCAGTTGATGATCTTACTTTACATTCTACCGAAGTCATTAATTCAAAAATGTATGATCTACTTGTAGATTTAATTCAAGATCACCGTACTACCCTGATTTTCACAAACACAAGAGCTGGAACTGAATCAATTTCTTTACAACTTAAGGATAGAGGGATTGAAAAATTAGCAGCGCATCATGGTTCTCTATCCAAAGAAATGAGATTTGAGGTTGAGAAGAAATTGAAAGGTGGAGAAATGGATGTTGTAATTTCTTCAACAAGTCTGGAATTGGGAATAGATATTGGATACGTAGACTTGGTTGTTCAGATTGGATCACCTAAATCTATTGCAAAAGGATTGCAACGTGTTGGAAGGGCCGGACATGCTTTAAAAGCAGTATCGAAAGGCAGACTTATTGTATCAGATTCCGATGATTTAATTGAATGTGCGGTTTTAGTTAGATCTGCTTATAATGGAGAAATTGACCGTGTTTCAATACCTGAAAAAGCTACTGATGTTTTAGCTCAATCTATCATTGGAATGTCATTAGACCGAACCTGGGGTGTTGATGAAATGTATAATCTTATAATTTCAGCATATCCATATCGCAATTTATCTAAAAATGAATTTTTAGAAATATTAGATTTCTTGGGAGGTGTTGCACTAGAAAAACACGGAGTTTATCCTAAAATATGGTATGATAAAACAGTTAATGAAATTGGGATAAAAAGAGGTTCACGCCAAATTTACAATATGAATATAGGGACTATTCCACAGGAGATAAATTATGCCGTTGTCCTTGAAGGGAGAGGTGCTCAGTTAGGGAATTTATCCGAAAAATTCGTTGAAAATTTATCTAGAAATGATATTTTTGTCTTGGGAGGTCGAACCTACCAATTTTTAGAATCTAATCGCTCTACAGTAATTGTAAAAGATGGCCTTGGAAGAAAACCAACCGTACCTTCTTGGTCTGGTGAAATGTTACCACGATCTTTTGACTTATCTGAAGCAGTAGGGAAATTTAGAGGTGAAGTTGAAGAAAAATTAAAGCTAACTGAAGAAGAAATTTATAATTGGCTTGAAGATGAATTTAAATTGGACAAAGGGGCAGCTAGAACCATAATCTCACATTTAGAAGAACAAAAGAAAATTTGTGGATTTATCCCTTCTGACAAACATCTTATGGTAGAAGGATATGTAGACAACAGAGGCAGAAGTGGAGCAATATTCCATTTTCCTTTTGGTAGAAGAGTTAATGATGCTTTAGCAAGAGCTTTCGCATTTAAACTGGGAAGAGAGATTGGAGGGAGTGTTAGAATTTCACTGAGTGATGATGCATTTTTACTGACTTTTCCTACTAGACTGGCAATTGAGGGAATTGCAGATAGATTAATGCCAAAACATTTGGAACCATTATTACGAAAAGCTATAGCCAACACCGAAATTTTTGCACAAAGGTTTAGACATTGTGCTAATCGTTCATTTATGGTTCTAAAGAACTATAAAGGTAGAGAGATATCATTGCCAAGACAACAATTAAGAACGGCACAAGTTTTAGAAGCCATTAATGAAGTTGGTACCTTCCCTATGCTTGAAGAAGCATATCGTGAAGTTTTACATGATGCTTTTGATTTAAAGAATGCCCAAGTCATTATAGATGATATTGGGAGTGGAAAAAGAAAAATAGATTACCGGACTTATTCACCAATTCCATCTCCATTATCTCATAGTATAATTCTTTCAGGGCTTAGTGATATCGTTCTGATGGAAGACCGTTCGGCCCTATTAAGAGAATTACATAGCCAAGTATTAGGACGAGTTCTTGAAGAAGGTGGAGGAGATAAGCCTAGATTTGAAAAGGACTTGATAGAAGGATATTTCAATGAAAAGAAACCCAGTATTGGAAGTAATGATGGTTTAATTCAAGCAATAAATCAGATTGGTGGAATTTATCTATTAAATAATCAAGAAAAATCAATCTATCGTATGTCTGATATGCCTACTACTGAAATACAGGAACTATGCAACTATATGATTGAAGAAAATATGGTGGAATCTATATGGAATGGAAGTAAATATCCATTATTTGTTATACCTAAGTTAGCTCCATATTACAAGGCAATTTATGGTATTGACGAAAATTTATCAAAAGAAGCTAAAAAAGTATATGATAATTTATCAAAAGTAAAAGAGATTAAGTCTAAAAAGATTTGTGAAGAATTAGAAAAAAACTACTTAGTTTGTAAAACTCCAAACGGAATTCGAAGAAGAGAAATCAATACTACAATATCCTACGAAAAAGCATTAGATTGGTTAATCACTAAACATTTAGGCTTTGTAGGTCCAAGGTCTAAAGAAGATATTGCCTTAGAACTTAGATTGCCTGAGGAAATCATTAGTCAAACATTATATGAGCTTGAAGAACAAGGTACAATTCAAGGTGGAAATTTTATTTTGGGAAGAAGTGCACCACAATATCTCTTAGCGGAGGATATCATCTACTTAGAAGCTCAGGCTTTAGGTGATATAGATGTAATTTCAGAAAAAATATTAAGGGAATATATTGATCAAAAACTTTTCAAGAAATTTTCAAGCCTACAGACTTTATTTGATCAACATAATGATGTTGCATCGCCTCGAACTGTTTTTCATAGATTAGAAAATCCTAATTTAGAAGAATGGTGGGAATGGAGGGACTCTGATGCCATATTACAAGGGCGGTTTTCAGCTGGAAAATTAAGATATGTACCAGCTAATAAAGTTGGAATATATCAAGCTTTATTCCGAAGAGATCCTGATGGAAAAATACAAAATTTAATTGTGGATATGTTAAAGAGAAGTCCACCTCTTTCAAAAAGCGAAATTTCAAAGGAATTGGAAATAAAAACTGAATTAGTGGATGGCGCTCTAAGGGCATTAGAAGAGAAGCTTATGATTCATAGGTATAATAGACACCGAAATCCTTGGACCACTCACAACCGTTACCGTCTTCTTAATGAATATGAAGCTCCAGAAAAACCAGAACGGAAATTGATGCTTGATCAACTACGAAGTTGTGGGCCTTTAACTTTTGCTGAATTAAGAAGAGAATGTGGACTTCCATTAAATGTAACTCGAAATGTTTTAAACATACTACAGGAAGATGATTTAATATCGAAAATTGTAGTTGTTGGAGCTACTCGCCTCTTTACTTATTGTCTCAAAGAAGAAGTTGAACTCATTAAAAATACGGTTGAAAAAGGAACGGTTAGAGTAACTTCGTGGAGAGATCCGATCCTAACGCATATTAGAAGAGAAATGTATTCTTCATATGGAGAAGCTTGGACAAATCCAATTGTTCGTGGAGGGATGGTCGCAGGATACATGGAATCTTGGGCGATGTCTGGATTATTAGATGTCAGAGAAATAATTCTTGATGATAATACTCCAATTGGTTCTTTTTTAGATGGTTTGGATGAGTTTGCAACTTATCAAGAAAATTTCCATAGTAACATAATTAGAGTAAAGGCTTTCGCTAGTACCAAAATTGAAGATTTAGATAAAGATATTATAAACCAATTTGAGCAGAAAGGATATCAGAGAATCAGAAATTGGTTAGTCAAAGGTCCAGTAATAAACCGAACATATCAAGAAAGAGAAATCTATGGATACTTATTGTGGAGACAAAGTATACATCCTGAAAAAAGATACAATGATGCATCAATGGCATTCCGTGAAATGGGTGGAGTAAGATCTGAGTATGAATTGTCTTTACGAATTCAGGGACGATTCTTTCATCCAAGAGATTATGGTAATGAAATGGAATTAGTTCAAGGAGTTATGATTCCAGGATACTCAACTTATTGCACAGTTAGAGATGCAATTATCTACCGAGATGCTCGTAATATGCCTCCTGAACCTGATGATAGAAGATTATTAGCTCTAGCTATTGATTCAAAAGGCTTACCAAGAGAAGAATTATATCGTAGGAGTGGCATGGATCCGGATTCTTTCAAACTATCATTATCGAGGCTTTATAAATCTTTGAATTTAGTAAGAACTACAAGAGGAAATTATAGGACCTTACCAGTTAATAGAATCTATGAACCTGAAGAAGCAAAATTTAATGTTGTAAAAAGACTCATTATGTCATTTGGTATTGTTTCAGCTGAAGGTCTCGGAATGCTTTTGAAAGGTGAAATCCCAATGGCTGAACTTAGAAGTATACTTCTAAGATTGGAATCTGAAGAAATTCTTGTTAAAGGATTTTTAAAAGAAGATAGTGAAACACTATATTGGATTGTAAAAGATGATCTCGAACATGTGAAAGGTCATTTATTCCAGGGAAGTTTTATTCTAAATCAAGGGGATCGATTAGCTCATTATCTTAGTGAAGATGTAAAACAAAAATTTGGATTAGGAGCATGTAATGTCATTTTTAGTTCAACAAGAATGACTGGAGCTTTTAAGATGTCAAAAAGAGGTAAAGATGTTACAATCGTTGAATTTAAAGGAACAAATCATGAGAGGCACGTTATCGAAGCATGGTGTCGACAATGGAGACTCAATTTAGAATGGGAACTCAAAACTGATGAAAAAGTTGAAGTTTAAGTGAATTCACGATATACTCTATCTGGTATTTTAGAATGAATACTATGTGCTTGTTTCTCAGTTATAATTCCCTCATCTAAGGCCCGGATAGTCTTACGTGGAACTGACTTTGGACCCATTACGGCACCAGGCCTATTGGGATCATCCAAGTAGTCCGTTTCCAACATAAAGTCTGAATCACGAAGCGCAGCATAACTAATATTAGTTAAAGAAGAAGTCAATGAGACAACTAGACCATTCGGTTCTTCTATAGAACCTGGGCCGCCATAATGTTTTACTAAACGATCTTTAGGAAAATTGGCTTTTGATGCAATCGCTGCCAAATCGGCCATAACTTCAGGTGTGCCAGTCTCAGTATGAAGTACAACAGAAGCATCTACTTCTTTCGCCCGAGACAATGATTCAGATAATACTTCATTAGCTAACTCCCAAATTTTAGAGTCGACACTGAAATGAGGGCGCCCAAGCTCACCTAGACCCACTATTTCATTTTCATTAACCAAATTTGTACAATGATTTACAGCTTCAAGATACAATTCGGATACTTCTAATGGAGATTTATGATCTAATAATTTAACAAGTGTTACTGGATGTGGTGCTGCAATTACTGCAACTTTAGCACCAACCTCACGTGCTTTGGAAGCTAAGGTCAGAGTCGTATTAACTTGTTCTTTGAAGTTTTCAAGCTTTTTCCAAGAGTTGTATGGTTTGTGAACTAAAACTAATCTTGTTCCCCCTGCATTTAGAAAATCTTTGACGGCTAATTCTTTTCTACCCTCAGGGTCCAAATGAAAATGATTATCTGTAATTTCCACAAATAAGAGATTAGATGACTACGTATAGGCTTTACTAATTTATCAACAAAATTTTTATATCGTATGGTTGTTAGAATAATAATAGTATGACACCTCTAAGAACTTTTATGCTTTTGGCATTCATGATTAGTCTGAGCTTTATGATGGGCTCAGTAAGTGCCGATGAAGAATACGAATTTCGGTTTGACGATCCAGTCAATGGAGAAGGAAATATAGACCCAGATTCAACAATTGAGTTAAAATTAGAAATTGAGAATTATTTAGATATCATGCATGAATTTGAATTATTCATAACTAATTCTAATGATTTAGATAGTGTCGGACTGGAAGCTTGGTGGAGTAATGATGGGCAAGGTGATATTTCATCCGAATCTACTACTTTACCTTCTATTGAAGTTCCTGATACTTCTATAAGAGAAGGAATAACAGTTACAATTAGAGCAACCAATAATGCATTATACGGAACCTACGATATTGAACTAAAGTGTCGAGATAAAGACAATAGTGATCCGGAAGGTACAAAACAATTGAAGACTTTATCGGTAAGTGTTAACCAAAAAGTTGGAGTCACCTTGGAAATGGCTGAAAGTGTATCTACAGAAGGTTCGATAGATGTAGATAGTGAAACTACTTATCAAATTAAAGTTAATAATGAGGGAAATAAAGAAGATACAATTAGTCTATCATATTCTTCAAATGATTGGGATGCTGATTTTAATACGAATTCTATTACAATTCAGCCTTTCTCAAGCCAAAATGTAATTTTGACAATTGAAACGGATAGCAGTGTTGAATATGGGGATAATGATGATATTACCGTAATAGCCACTTCTGGAAATTCGGGAGATGAAAAAGGTACTTTAGATTTAACTACTTATGTTAGAGTATTATATGGCTTAGACCTTACAGCTACAACAGTTAGTAAAACTGGAGAACCTGGAGATCAAATAATTTTCAATTTTAAAATAATGAATAAATGGTCTGAAAATATTAATTTCGAAATAACAAAAAAAGATTGGTATCGTGGAACTTTAGATAATAAACCAGACTCTGGATGGTCTCATACGGATGGAACTGGAACATTAGACGCCTTTGAAGAATTAACAACGGCTAGTTCTAACAGCCTAAAGATTTCAATATCTTCCAGCGCTGACGCTGGTGAAGTGGTAACAGTTATTGTAGTAGCTAAAGTTTCTAATGACAATGATCTTATTGGATCAATAGAAACTGAAATTGAAGTACATGTTGAAGGTGATTATGATATTCAACTACTCTTACCTCTAAGTGATCAGATAAATTTGGACACTGGAAAATCAATTAGTACTTCAAATTATATAAAAGTGAAAAATTTTGCTAAAGTTAGTGATTTGATTACTGTAACTGCAACTTGGGAAATTGGAGGTAATGATTGGGATATTACAATTCCTAATCCTTTTGTAATCGATGCAAGCGGTGAAAAAGATATATATATTACTGTAAAGGCTCCAGATAGTGCTGCAGACAATCAAGCTATCCTAAAAATTAGAGTTACATCTGGCGGAGATAATACAAAATTCGATGAACAAAGTATAACATTTACTGTTAACTCAGCTGCAAATACTGCAGGACCTGAAACTGAAAAATTAGATGGAGAGGGCGACCTCCCAATTGATCCTATTTGGCTAGTGTCAATTGTTCTTATAATTGGTTTAGGAAGTGCAGCAGTCTTTGGTCTTCAACAACGATCAAAAGGTGCTTTTGGGGGTTCTGAAGAAAATACTAATGATTTTAGTGATGAATGGGCAGGCATGGAAGGTGCTCAGGCACCGCCACCTCAAACTATGGCTCCACCTCAAACTATGGCTCCGCCTCAACCTATAGCACCACCACCTCCAGCACAAGCGCCTCCACAACCAGTAGCCCCACCTCCGGCAGCTGAACTGCCACCAAGTATGGCTGCAATTCCACAACCTGTAGCTCCACCGCCGGCTCAAGCTCCACCTCAACCTGTACCACCACCTGTGGCTGCACCAACAATCTTGACAGTTACTGTACCTCAGGGAGTAGTGGCAGGACAGCAAATACAACTTAAAACCCCTACTGGGCAATTAGTAAACGTAAAGGTTCCGGAAGGATGCGGGCCTGGTTCTCAATTCAAAATACAAATTTAAGCAGGCGTGGTCTAGTCTGGTATGACTAGGGGTTTCCAACCCCTCAACCTGGGTTCGAATCCCGGCGCCTGCACCAAATTTCTATTATATACTGAATATAGATGGTAAAGAATTTATAACAGCACATATTATTTAGGAAATATGAGATACTTATCTATCTGGATTATCGGCATACTACTTTTTTCAGGGTGCTTAGATTTTCTCGATGAAGATAATGGAAACAGAGCACCATTAGCTGTAATCAAAATTGAAGGCAGTTCTCCCTTCGAACCTGATACAGATATTATCTTTTCAGGTAAAGGAAGTAGTGACCCTGACAATGATGTTTTAGAATATTATTGGGATTTTGATAAAAGTGATGGGGCTAATGAAAATAAAATTGGAAAAATTAGTGAGTATGGGAAAATTATTCACGACTATTCTATTGAAAAAACATACACTGTGACATTAACTGTTAGCGATGGAGATGCAATGACCTCGACTACAGTAAATATTAAAATTGAAAGGAGTTCAAGCGATATTAGAGCCATAGTTAATACTGATGATGACACTGAATCTGTAATGGATGGAGAAGAACAAATAAGCTATAGATTCTCAGCTGTTGAATCCGAATCTGAAAGCGATATAATAAAATATGAATGGGATTTTTCATATGATTCGTTTGAAGGTTTTACAGTAGATGAAGAAACGTCAAATCCCGAAATTACCCGGGAATTTGATTCCGGATTATATATAATTAAAGTCAGGATTACCAATGAAATGGGAGAAAGTGATGAATCTAGCTATTCGGATGATATTGATTTAAAAATAAATTATGATTATGAAACTACCAGAACTATAGATGCAGGACAACAAGAACATATGGTCCAACTTTATGGGTTACCTGCAAGATATATCAGAGCAACATTGGAATATGAAAGTAATTCAGTGCATACAAAAGATTTAGATTTATATTTGTATAATACTACACAAGATAGAAATCCTGACGACAGTGATGATGAAAATGTAGAGAGTAATACTACCCACAACAATGATGACATTGAACAATTGAATATTATTGAATTGGACTATTATAATAATACGGATCGTTCATGGTTTGATGAAGTTCATGAGTTGGGAGATTGGACTGTAGTTATAGACCATGAAAGAACAGGTTCCTCAGAATATACTCTTAGAATAGAAGTTATTTATTGGGAATAATTGAGTTAAAAAAGTGTTTGAAATTATTAAACCATGCTCAAATTGCAATTCTTTTGTTCTCAAACCCAAAAAGAACTTAAAACTAGACCTAGAAAAAACCATTAAAACGTTTGAAGAAAAAAAATTTATTGTAAATGTATATACTGGTTCTTTATTATCTATATTCAAAGAATGTAAAATAAATATTTACAGTTCAGGGAAAATTATTGTTATTACAAAAGATCAAGAACTGCTTGAAAATATTAAAAATGAATTAAGTAGTATTTTATATCCTTACATACAATCTGATTAAACATCGAGTGAAAAAAATTGAAATCGGAACCGTATGTATCTATTGTAATCCCAACAACGGGAAAAGTTAAATTTATAAGAGGATTAGTCGAAAGTGTAATTAAATTAGACTATCCTAAAAATAAATTTGAATTAATTCTTATTGGCGATAGAAATACGGATTTAATAGATAAACACTCTAAGATAGCTCTTGGAAATGGAATAAATACAAAATTGATTTTTGAACCAGTACCTGCCGGTCAAAAACGAAATATTGGAACTGAAAAAGCTAAAGGAGACTTGATTGCATTCACAGATGATGACACGATCTTAAGAGAAGATTGGATTAGAAATGCTGTAAAACACCTAAGACAAAATGAAGAATATGTAGGAGTAGGGGGGCCTAATTTTACACCTAAACAAGGTTTGCCTTTTGCTAAAGCAGTTGGAAGAATTTTTGGTTCTAAATTCTTATTTTCATTTAGATATACTATAGGACATGCTAAACCAAGAGAAATTGCCCATAATCCTACATGTAATTATATTATCAAAAAAGACATTGTTAATAAAATAAAATTCCATCCTAACTTATGGCCGGGTGAAGATGTAGAATTCGATATCCGGGTTCTAAGTGCCGGATATAAAATCCTTTATTCTCCAGATGTAGTGGTGTGGCACCATCGCAGATCAAGACCTAGCGCATTTCTAAGACAAATGTTCAATTATGGTAAAACTAGAGCTCAAGTTACAAGAATGCACCCTAGTAGTTTTGATATACGATATTTTGCCTTTGTTTTTGCATTTGTTTTCCTAATGTCACTTTATTTTATCTCATATAAAAATATTGAAATATTTGATATACCACTAAATATTAAGTTACCTTTATTTTTGAATGGCGCATATTTTATTACATTAGGATTGGCCGGTCTATTAGTCGGATATCAAACTAGAAATCTTAAACAAACGCTATATGCACCTTTAGTCCTATTCATCCAACATTTTGGATTTTCTTTGGGACTTTTGTATGGTTTTCTAACTAAACCATAAACTAAAGCCTTTAGAAAGGGACTTATTAGGAGATTGTGGATTTAGACTACGAAAAACTACTTGAAAGGGCGAGAGAGGGATTAGAAGACGTTATGCAGAATGCAGAACGATTTAGCCCCCCCGTTCCAGATATTATGCATGAAGGAAGTAAAAAAACAATAATACGGAATTTTTCGGAAATTGTTGATTCTCTAAGAAGAGATGAAACACATCTATACAAATTTCTTCTCCAAGAATTAGGAACTGCGGGATCTGTAAATAATAGAAGATTGGTGTTACAAGGTAGAGTTCCGGAAAAGAAAATTAAAGGTAGAATCAAGTCATACATTGAGACATTTGTAGTATGTCAAGAATGTAATCGGCCAGATACCTCTTTTCTACGAATTGGACGTACCTTGAATTTACATTGTGAAGCATGTGGTGCAAAACGACCCATTAGGACTAATTTAATTGCTTAAAACCCAAACACATATTCTTTATACATGGACAATATAGATAAATAATGAAAAAAACACTGAATTTGACTATGGCCTTCCTTTTTGTCTTTATGTGTTTTAATGGCTGTCTAGGAGATAGTGAGGATGATGCTCCAAATAAAACACCAGAAGCCCGTATTCTAAAACCAGGCCAAGGTAATGATTTTGAAGTAGGTGAGTTTTTTACAATTGATGGTTCGCTTTCTTCAGATCCTGACGGTGATGAACTCCAATATATGTGGACCTTATCTGGATTAGGTAGTCCTATTGATCTGAGCAATAAAATGTCTGATTCTGTTATGGTAGATACACCAGGTGATGATTTAGTTTTGACATTAATGGTAAAAGATTCAGGAGGGTTGACTAGCCAAGATATTGTTGTAATAAATATTGAACCTGGAAATAGACCGCCAGTTGCATCCATAATTACGCCATCTAATGGAGGCTCTTACTCTAAAGGAAATGAAGTTACTTTTAATGGAATGTCAAGTAGTGATGCTGACAATGATCCTTTAACATATGTCTGGGAATTAGGAGAGGCCGATGAACCAACATATAAAGCATCAATTGAAAGTAAATTTTCCTTAGACTTGGGAGAAGGTGATTGGAGTGTGACCTTAACTGTAACAGATCCAGATGGTGAAATAGATTTTGTAAAACACTCTTTTTCCGTAACTGATTTACCACCAGTAGCTATTATTAATGTAGATAAAACGTCTGTTTTTACAGATGAACCCATCCAATTTTCAGGAGAGGACTCTTACGACCCTGAAGGTGAAGCTTTAGATTTTCTTTGGGATTTTGGAGATAATAAAACCTCTTCATTAAAATCACCACAACATAGCTGGACCGACGCCGGAATGTACCAAGTTACTTTGACTGTAATGGCTGAAGAACAGGAAGGTTCTGAAATCAAAAATATTGAAATAAAATCACTAGGGCCAATTGCTGAATTGGAATTCAAAGACGATAGTGGTAATACCGTTGAAAAAATTAGATCAAATGCAAATATTACATTAGATGCAAGTGAATCTAGCGGACCTGATGGTGAAATCAAAGAATACAAATGGGACTTTGGAGACGGTATGGAACGGACTACGAATGAATCTACTACTGATTATTCATGGACAGCTGGTGGTTACTATAATGTAACATTAACAGTTACCGATGAAAATGATAAGACTGGAGAAATAACTAAACTTCTACAAGTTGTTCCAGAGGACTATTCGGATGAAGGTCAAGATGGTTCACTAGTGGCTCAAGATATTGAACAAAATTATAATTTTAATGTAGAAATATTTGTTTCGTCAATGCAAGTTGAGTTCACAGATATCAGTTGTATTGGCGTTGGTGGAGCTCTTGACTATACTATTATTATTACTGATTCGAACGAAGAAGAAATTGGAAGTGATAATGGAAATATTGCTTGTGGTGAATCTGCTAGCTGGGATTTCAGCATTGATTCACAGAGTAATCCAATTGAATTGGGAGATTACCAAGCGACTATCTCATTTACTAATTCAGGAACGCCAGTTCAAGCAAGCTGGAATTATAGGTTTGCAGTCGTTTATGAATTTTAAATTTCTATAGAAAACGAAATACTATTATTTTTCTTTTTTAATAAGTCACTGAGTTTTACTACTTGCGGATTAAAACATTCTAATTTCTTAGCCATTCCTTGAACATGTCCTTCACCAACTACAGCTACAATCTTTCTTATATCCTTTTTTCTAAAAAGCCTAACAATGTTAGTTGACATGTAAGTGTCTCTTCTATCAATTAATTGTCTTTTAATAGAAGGATAGCGTTCTGAGAACTCTTCCAATTCCTTAGAAAAATCTCCTGTTTGAAGGCTATTATTAAAACTAAAATCACCTCCACCAACTAGAGAAAGTAGGCCATCTCCAACTATCTTCCAAAATTCAGACCAAGGCATCTTTTTCCAAGCTCCCTGTAATGTCGACAAAATTGGCTTATCAATCAAGGCCAAGTTAGCTCCAATTGAACTGGCCACTTTACCAGCTACCAACATCTCAGCACCTGGAGAACTACCAAAACTTTCTCCCAAATATTGTTGAAAACGTGATAAAAGTTTGATATAAAAAGGCCCTCCAGTCTGTTTTAAATTTGATCTGAGAGCATGCCACCTTTGACGATCTAACTCAATAGAGACTACATCAGGATTGAATTCTCTTATGTAGGCTTCAATAGGCGATGATAAATCAATTACGTGTGCGGTACCGATAATCATTAGCTCAGGCATAACTAAGGAAATACACGTATCTAAAAGAGTTAACTTAATTAAATGACTCATTATATTCAATCTAATGTTCAGTTCAAACAGTAATGACCCAGATTCGCCAGCTAAATGTCCTAACTGCAGTAAAGAGATAGGCGTAGATGGCAATACCTACCGTTTTCAAGTTGTAGATTTTACAGCTGAATCCAGCGGTAAACAACGAACTGCTGGAAGAGTTATTGCAGTATCATGTTCAAATTGTAAAAAGGTAATGGGATTTGTTAATCAATAGAAAATAAATCTAAGAATATAACAAAAAAGAAAAAAGTAGCAACGGCTTCTAATGTTGCTAAAATTATTGAACCTTGAGCTACAGTCTGGTAGCTAGGTTTTGAATTTATAGGCAAATAAATATAATGTACAATTATTTCTAATATTAAAAGCCATCCAGTCCAGACTAAAAGTTTGTAATTCCATGGAAATATTTCATAAAAACCTGAAAATAAAAGAGAACACACTCCCAATATAGTAAAAAACCATGAAAGGCGCATCGTATTCACTGCACCAAAAAAAGTTGCAAATGTTTCTATTCCAGATTCTCTGTCAAAATTTACATCAACTGCCATTGTTGGACAATAAAGGGCTAAAAGATAACAAAATGTTGCAAAAAAATACAGCTTTGGAAAATCAAGAATAGGTTGGTTTATTGACCAAGCTGATAATGGAATTAGAAAACCCAAACTCAAACCATTACTAGCTAAGTCAAGGCCGGGTTTAGTCTTAAAACGAAAAGGCTCTACATTATAAACAAATGAAATTATAGTAAGACCAATTATACAATACATGAATTCCATATTAAATCTAAGAGACATAAGTAAACAAGAAATTTGTAAAAACCAAAATAGATACCAAGTGCTTCTAACGCTAATTACGCCGCGAACTAATAAACTAAATTCTTTCCGAGGGTTTTTTTTATCAAGTTCTAAATCATAAATATGATTTAAAATAAAAGTTGACGATGTTAAAAAAGCCATAATCACAAGTCCATAGAAAAGATCAAAACCAAAAAGTTCTCTAGATCCAACAACATAACCTATGAAAAAAGGAGTAAAACCAACCATCCAAAATTCAAAACCAATAAATCTCAACCAAGTTAATTGAGGAAACAATTTATTTGAAATTAAACGTGAAAAGAGTTGATTTGACATTTTTTAAACGACACTCTGCTTCAATTATGAGCCCAAGCTTAATAACTTTAGCTAGGATGATAAAACATGAGTAATGATTTTGATTACGCACATAATAACAAGGATGTTATTTGGATGTCGCAAAATACAAACCATTTGCCAACACATACGGCAGTACAAGAAGCAATACGCAAATCATCTGATGAGAGAGAATACACAAAATATCCTATAGCATCAGGCCTACCTGAACTAAGAAATTTAATCTTATCTGATCTAAATTTACCTGACCAAGATTTACACATTACGAATGGAGGAACTGAAGCACTTTATTGTTTAATGAGGCATATTCAACCAAAAGGAAGTGAGATGATTACATCAGATCCTTCCTACTTTGTTGTACATAAATTTGCTAAACTTGGCGGAGCTAAATGTACTGACACACCAATCTATAAGGGAAATTATAGATTTGAAATTGAAGATATTAAAGAAGCCATTAATCCGAAAAGTAAATCCATTTTTCTAATAGACCCAATTAATCCTTTAGGAAGTACTTATCCTAAAGAAGAAAAAAAAGCAATTTGTGACATAGCTGAAGATCATGATCTTTGGCTAATAGATGACATCACGTATCGTGATTTTGCACCTAATCATACTTTAGCTGCAAAATTATTGCCTGAAAAAACAATAACTGCATACTCGGTTTCAAAAAATTGTGGACTTGCTGGAATGCGTGTTGGTTCATTAGTAGGACCAACCGAATTTATCAACGATATCAGGGGAACTATGGTCTCAGACTTAGGAATCAACGTAGTTGGTCAAAGAGCCTCCATTGCAGCCTTAGAAACTAAATCAGAGTGGTTGCCAGGCCTGGTGAAAACTGCATTAAAGAATCAAGCAATAATCAAAAGTGCAGTCGATAAAATTGATGGTGTCGAATTGCCAGTTTATCCTTCTGCCGCTAGTATGATGGTTATTGATATTTCAAAACATAAGGCCAAACCACAAGAAGTACAAGATAAATTACTGTATGAAAATAATATCTTTGTAAGGGCTGGAAATTATGTTTCAACACGCTTTGGGGAAAATTTTATTAGAGTTTCTTTTTCAATTCCAAAATCTGAAGTTGAAAAGTTTGCCGAAGTATTCCCAAAAGTTATGGATGAACTAAGCTAAATATCTAAATTAGCCACAGCTGTTGCATTGGCCTCTATGAATTCTCGGCGCTTTTGTACATCATCACCCATTAATTCTTCAAAGGCAGTATTCGTTAATTCCTCATCTTCAATAGTTATCTGAAGAAGAGTTCGTTTATTAGGATCCATTGTCGTTTCCCATAATTGACTTGCATTCATTTCTCCTAAACCTTTGTATCTAGAAATTGAATAGCCAGATCCAAAAGTATCTAACACTTTATTAAGTTGAACATCATCATAAGCATATTCTAACTTCTTGCCTTTACTTACTTTGTATAGCGGAGGTTGAGCAACATAAACATAACCTGCATCAATCAAGCCTTTCATATGACGAAATAAAAATGTGAGAAGAAGTGTTCGAATATGAGCACCATCTACATCTGCATCCGTCATTATTATTAATTTATGATAACGTGCTTTTTCAATCTCAAACGTTTCTTCTTCCTCTACGCCCGTTATACTACAACCCATTGCGGTGATTAAAGCCCTAACTTCCGTATTTGCTAGAATCTTATCTATGCGCGATTTCTCAACATTCAATATCTTTCCACGAAGAGGCAAAATTGCCTGAGTTGCCCGATCTCTTCCCTGTTTAGCAGTACCGCCTGCTGAATCACCCTCCACTATGAATATTTCAGAAATTGCAGGATCTTTACTTTGACAATCTGCCAGTTTACCTGGTAGGCCACCCCCTTCTAAAATCCCTTTTCGTCTTGTTAAATCTCTGGCTTTTTTAGCAGCCTCTCTTGCTTGAAAAGCTTGAAGACATTTAGATATTATCAATTGACTATCTGAAGGATTTTCAGCAAAATAATCAGTTAATGATTCGGTCATTATAGTGTCTACAATCCCTTTTACCTCGGAATTTCCTAACTTAGTTTTTGTTTGACCTTCGAATTGAGGTTCGGGGACTTTAATTGAAAGAATAGCTGTAAGACCTTCACGAACATCATTACCTTCTAAGGCTGTATCTTTTTCTTTCAGTTGTCTTCTTTTCCTTGCCACATTGTTAATTGTGCGTGTTAAAGCTGTTTTCAAACCAGATAAATGAGTACCGCCCTCTCGAGTTGCAATATTATTTGTAAAGGTATGGATATTTTCTCTGAATGATGTTGTCCATTGAAGAGCTGCTTCGACTTGAACCTGGTCTTTTTCACCACTTACAAACATTGGCTTAGACATTAAAGCAGTCTTTGTTTCATTAAGATAAGCCACATATTCTGCAATTCCACCTTCATATTTGAAAACCTCAGATTTACCATCTTCATTAGATAAAGTAATACTTATTCCAGCATTAAGATAAGCCAATTCACGTAATCTATATTTTAGAATTGAATATTCAAACTTCGTTGTTTCAAAAATCGTATCATCCGGAAGAAAGTGAACTTCAGTTCCATGAATGTCACTATCGCCTAACCGCTCTAACTTTGAAGCTACAATTCCTTTCTTGTAAACTTGAGTATAAACACCACCATCTCTATTAATTTTAACTGTGGCCCAAGTGGATAATGCATTAACCACAGAAACTCCAACTCCGTGAAGACCTCCCGACACCTTGTAAGTATCACTGTCAAATTTACCACCGGCATGAAGTTTAGTCATTACTATCTCAACGGCAGGTACTTTGTAGATGGGATGGTCATCAACGGGGATACCCCTTCCATTGTCTTTAACTGAACAAGAACCGTCTGAATGAAGGAAAACCTCAATAGTATCGCAATGACCATTCATAGCCTCATCTACTGAATTATCTACTACTTCGTAAACTAAATGATGAAGGCCAGATTCACCAGTAGAACCAATGTACATAGCTGGTCTTTTTCTTACTGCTTCTAACCCTTCTAAAACTTGTATTTGGTCTGCATTATAATCCTGAGATTTTTCTACCATAATGATATCTTAGATACAATTGGAAAGGGGGGTTTTAAGTGTGCCCCATAAAATGTTTTTTTATCGTCTATTAAATCCAAAAAAAATTATAAAGTTTTCCGCCCAGGTCTCCAGCCTGCTGGGCATGCTTGACCCGACTGTAAAGCTTGTAATGTTCGAACTATTTCATCTATACTTCTACCAATATAAGGGGGATTGATTGATAATGAACGTAAATTACCTTCATCATCTATGATAAATGTACCACGTAGAGCTAAACCAGCTTCATTTTCAAGAACTCCGTAAGAACTAGAAATTTTTAGTGATGGATCTGCTAAAAGTGAATATGATAATTTATCGATACCGCCCTTAGTACGGGGTTTTTCCATCCAGGCTTTATGGCTGTTTCGAGAATCTGTAGAACAACCAATCAATACTGCATTCGCTTTTTCAAAATCCTTAAAACGACGATTAAAAGAATGTATTTCAGTCGGACATAGGCTTGAAAAATCCCGTGGATAAAAGAAAAGAACAGTCCATTGCTTATCTGAAATTATTTTTACAAGTGAAATTTTATCATATACTATCTTTTTTTTACGAGAATCGTATTTTACAATATCTCCTTCAAATAATGGTGCTGGTTTACCTATTCTTAAAATCGATGACGTCAAAATTAACTACCGACTTCTCAATTTAAACAAAATGTATAAAGTTTTGGTCATTTAATTGTACACCCTATATCGGAAAATAACCGAATTTGACAAAAATTAATCAAAAAAAGAACTTACTGCCTTTATTACTGTAGAAACGTCTTCATCAGTTAATGCTGGATGTACTGGTAAACTTAATGCTTTTTCAGTTAATTTTTCGGCACGTGGACATTCGGTGAAATACTGAGACATCGGTTCATAATTAAATAATAAAGTAGGATAATAAGTTCCGGAACCAACTCCATTCTCTTGTAAATGTTCTTTTAATTTGTCTCTGTCCTCACTCAATATAGTATACTGATGAAATACATGCCCTCGCCGATTCTTAGGGACTTGAACATATTGAGATAAATTTTCATTATAAATCATAGCAATTTCACGACGACGATTGTTGAAACCAGCCAATCTCTTCAATTGGACTCTACCGATTGCTGCAGAAATATCAGTCATTCTGTAATTATAACCAAATTCTGTATGTTGATACTGAGCACTCATACCATGGGCTCGTAAAATCTTACAACGATCTGCTAATTCCTTATTATTAGTAGTAATCATGCCACCTTCTGAAGTTGTCATGTTCTTAGTTGGATAGAAACTAAACCAACCGGCATCTCCAAAACTTCCTGCTTTACCTCCCCAATCTTCCGCACAATGTGCTTGTGCCGAATCTTCAATTAAAACTAAATTATTATCTTTAGCTATTTTAGAAATTTTAGGAATGTCTGCTAATTCCCCATATAAGTGGACTGGATGTATTGCCTTGGTTTTATCAGTAATTGCAGATTGAATACCTTCTGGATTTAAACAGAAGCCATCTTTTTCAACATCGATAAAAATAGGCTTGGCTCCAACCATCATAATTACCGAAGCTGTGGCAAAGAATGTAAAGGGAGTAGTAATTACCTCATCGCCAGGACCTATATTATTCGCAATCATAACCAAATGGCCTGCTGTAGTTCCATTACTAGTAGCAACTGCATATTTCACACCACACATCTCTGCAAATTCAGCCTCAAATTTAGCTACTTCGGGGCCTTGAGCAATAATTCCAGATTGGAGAACCTTATCCACTGCAGCTCTTTCTTCTGCACCTATCAAAGGATTAGCTATTGATATCATTATTTATCCGATTGGAAAGGTATTAAAAACAGTGCCTGAATGTTAAATTATGTTTGCAGATACAAACTGGAAAGCCGCTAGTGCCGAATTAATGGGAACTTTCTTTTTAGTTTTTTTTGGATACATTAGTTTTACGAATTTAAGAACCACAGATATGCTATTCGAAGGTGCTTTAACTTTAGGGCTTACTTTAATGGTACTTGTACATATTCTCGGACCTGTTTCAGGATGTCATTTAAACCCAATAATTACTATTCCAATTTGGTTGTCTGGTAAAATGAGCTCAGATGATTCTATAGCATATATTGTAGCTCAAACTACTGGAGCTTCTTTAGGATTTATAATATTCAAATTAATAAGTCCAGAATATAGTGAATCCACTGGTGAATGGTATTTCTCGAATAATTCTATGTTTGAGGGAAATATAGCTTTAATGATTACCGCAATGATTGGAACTGCGTTCTTTGTATCTTCATTATTGACATCCCAAGATCCTATGTCTATTGGAGCTACTGTCTTCGTTGTTTCAATGACTGCTTTTTACGAAGTAAATCCTGGTGTAAATTTGGGAGAGGTTATTGGAAATGGTGAAGATTTAGTAGTATTTGGAATTATTGGATCATTTATTGGATGCTTCTTAGGTTGGGCAATTAAAGAAAATATAATTGATCAGTAGATTATCTACAATAATTGGGTTACTTCTTCAACAGAGCGAAGTTCTTGAAAGTATATTTGTTCAATTGAATCATACATCTCTTCATCATCTTTAATCAAAGCTAATACTTCTTCATAACCTTCTGCTGCCTTCTGTTCTGTTTTAAGTGATTCAGTTAGCATAATCTTGTAATCCGTAGTATGTACTATTTCAGTAGAATCTCGATCTGTTACTGCAACTCCACCTAATTTAACGATAGAAGCCCTTACTGCATCGGCATGTATATGGGATTCATTTGCTTCCTCATCAAAAAATGGCTTAAGATGAAGTCGGTTGATTCCTCTAATGTAGGCTGAATAGTGTGAATAAAGTGCTGCTGCTCGCAATTCCCACCCAAGTCCGCCATTGAGTTTCTCAATTAATTCTGAGTTCGACATAAACAAAGGTAATTAGTCAGGTTAAAAAAACTTGACTTTTAACGTGGTTGAACGGATAGAGTCGCAGTTTTGGTCATAATGATTTTTTGTTTGTCTTCAAACGAAGAATTATTAATAATTGAAACATCTAGGTTAGTATTGGAATAATCAAAAGAATTACCCGAAATAATTGAATCATCAGTTTCTATCATATCTAATAATTCTAAAGGAGGTTCACCAAAAGAAACCCAAGCAACAGACTTAGTATTTGTATCAATACCGCCTATTTTAATTGCCTTTGAAATTTGTCTTTGAAACGTCAAGTATAGTAAAACTTCGGTAGATCTTTCTTTAGATAAATTGAAATTACCATTATGTGCACTATCTGCAAGAAATGCAGCTTGTTTAAGGTGAAGTGAACCACATACACACTGTGGATTAATTAAAGAAAAATTCGGACTGATGAGTGATTTAAGTTTATCAAAATCTTGTATGCGTAATTTACCACTTCCTATTACTATTTCCACAAAACACAATCGGCAGAGCAGATTATATAATAGGTAGCGTGTTTATTAACGTAAGAGTAATCTATATGGATATTGAAAACGAAGAAAAATTTGCTCAAATAGAAAGCAGCCTAAGCCTAGAACAACAAAGGTTAGAGAAACTTTGGGATGCATATGAACTACAAGAAAAAGATTTGAATGCTGCATTGGATCGTATTAATTTTTTAGAAGCAGATATAGAAACAAAACAAACTATGATTACTTCTTTACAAGAATTATTAATGGAAAGAGATACCAAACTTCGTGATATGGAAATTGAAAGGCAAAGACAAGGTAAAGTTGAAGCCCAATATGAACCTCGAATTAGAGTAATGGAAGACACCATGAATGACCAGACTGTAAAATATGATAGACTTCTTTCAATAACTCAAGAAATGGAAGACGAATTAGACCTTGCTAGAAAATCATTACATGCAAGAGATAGCTGGTTTAATCTAAATGTTAGTAGCTTAGAATCAATATCTGAAGTTATCAAAGAATGGCGTAGTATCCAAGCTGGAAAATTTCCCGCAGTTGGTAAAGCCAGTGGACCTGGTGGTGGAAAGTCTGAATTCGTTCAAGCTGTAGCAAAAATTAAAGGACTAGGTACTATCAAAGCTGAGAATCTGTATGATTCTGGTTTCCATACTATTAGTGATTTGAAAGCCGCAAGCCTTGATGACATTTCAAGTGTTATCGGATTTACTAAACTCAGTGCTAGCAAAGTAGTAACTGGGGCAAAAGACCTTTAGATTAGCATAAAATTAGAAACGATTTTCTCATTTCTAACTTCTGGATGAAAAGAGATACCAAATATTTTTTTGCTATTATGTTTAACAATCTGAGAACTTGTTATAGTTTTTGCTAACACGGTGAAATTATCTAATTTGTCTACAGAATAATTATGTATATTGTATGCTTGAAATATGCCATTAGATAACTGAGTTTCTTTCAATGTTTCAACTTCGACCATGCCTATCTCTATATTTTCAACTATTTTGCTAGAAAAAATAGAACATACTATCTGCATTCCAGAACATATTCCAAGAATAGCCCCTTGAAAGTCATAAAAAAGTTTCTTGAAAGTATCTAAATTTTCAAGATATGAATTGTCTTTCAAAGCAGTACCACAAATTATAATTTTATCAAAATGTGAAATTTTACTACCAGTACATTGAGTATAATGTAATGTCTCGTGGTTACCTCCAATGATTCTAGAGATTGGCTGAACAAATTCTCTTTCACTTAATTTATTTTCACAAGTTGAAATCAAAAGTGTACTCATTCCAAAAAAGCCTCCAAAATTTCTAAGCGACCTGAAAAATTAGAATAATGTTTTTGAGATTTAGAAATATTTATAGACTTAGTGAACAAAGGTGCATTAACTACAAATGATTCGATTTCACCGCCTTCTCCGGCTGGATTTATTCTATGACTTGACTCTAATACTACCAAATTTTCTATACATTCCGAATTAATAGAACGACCTAACCAAGAATCATCAAATGGTTCCGCAGCAACTCCAGTTATAATTGACTCTATATTATTAGATAATAATTCTTGAAGAAGGTCTCTTTGGGGCATTTGCCACAATGGATTAAAGCACCATAAGTCTAAATCATTACAAATTTTTTGAATTCTTGTAGATTGATAAACTGATGCAAGGGTTCCTGTAACAATACCCTCTATTGAATATTTTAAAACTGCAGATTCTATAATACTTTTTAAATCATCTAATTCTTCTTCTTTAACACCACTTGTTTCCAATGTAAGATGATTGAGTTTCATAGCTTCGGCTTGAAGTCTTGTCCACTCTATTGCAGGTGTGTGGAACATCCAACTATCTTCTTTTTTAGATTCTAATGTTAAAAGACAAGTAATTTCATGCTCTTCTAATGCATATTGAAGAGCTAGATACGAGTCTTTACCTCCTGAGAATAAAACTCCTAAGTTCATCTATATTTCCTTTTGGCAATCAAATAAACTTCACTAGATTGTTTTCTAGAAGCTTCAGGAGAAAGTGTTCGTACTGAACTAAACTCCTCTTTGACTGCTTTACGGAATTCTTGAAAATCTGAACCTTCAAATACTTTGACTACGAAAGCTTGAGCGTTTCTTTCTGCTGCAATTTCTAAAGCTAACAATGACAACTCAACTGAACGCGCCTGATCTATTGAATAAGTACCGGATAAATTAGGACTCATATCTGAAATTACAACATCGGCCTTAGGAATTAATTTTTGTAATTCTTCTCTAATTTCATTATCTCGAAGATCACCCTGAATAAATGTAGCTCCATTGAGCGGTAAAATATGCTGAAGGTCAACTCCAACTAGTTTGCCTTCTCCCTCCATTAATTCTAAAGCTACTTGAGACCAACCACCAGGTGCCGCACCCAAATCTAAAACAATACTACCTTTCTTGAAAATTCTACTCTTCTTTTGAATATCCATTAATTTGTATGCTGAACGTGCTCGATATCCTTCTCGTCGGGCTTTTCTTTGAAAGGCATCAGTGCGCCCTTGCCGACCTTGACCTGGCATTAGCCACCTGCCTTTTTGAGTGCCCATTCTGCAGCTTGACATATATTTCGTTCAGCTCCAGTTTTAGTTCTATTGCGTATTATTTCTAAATGAGGTTTGACTAAAGCGGGTTTGTTAGAAGCAATATATCCTAATGCCTTAACAACTTCAACATGAATATACCAATCATCATTTTTGAGAGCTTTGGCCAACTTAGGGACTGCATTGTAAACTACCATTGCATTTTTACTTCCTATTCTTCCAATTGCTTTTGATGAAGCCTTTCTGAGCTCAGAAGACTTGCTTTCAATGCCTTTTATTAAACCGGGAATTGCTGGCTTCATTGCATCTGGATTTGAAAGTCCAAGAATCCCAATACAATCGGCTGCCCTTTCCTTCAAACGTTCTCCTGAATTAAATGCTTTAATTACTTCTGGAGCTAAGGATGCTGAAGGTCCCGGATGTTTCTTAGCAAAATTTGTCAAAATTACTATTGAATGATAAACAACTCTCCAATCATCATCACTTAATGCTTTTTTTAATTTAGGCAATGCAATCTTAGGCACTGTGTTCAAAATTTTTATTAGTGATTCTTGTGTTTGATAACGAACATCTTTGTTTTCGTCACTCAATATTTCAAACAAATCAGCGATAGTGTCGCTCTCTTTGGCGTTCGATTTAAGTGAAAAACGAGTCCAAATTTCTACTACTTTACTACGTACATTAGGATAAGGACTGTCAAATGTTTGTTGCATCGCTTCAAAAATTTCCTTATCTTTAGATGGACTATGCTTACGTAATTCCATCAGTCCATCAATAATTGCTTCTTGAGTAGTACCGGGTTGCTTTGGAAGAACTCTTGTAAAAGAATTAATTATAGGATCTAACCATTTCTCATCTATCTGGGCCTGAATTACAAGGGCTTTAACTGCAGCGGTTCTTGCAATTTCTGAACCACTCTCCATTTCCACCAAATTCTTTTCTATCTTTTTATCGAGAGAATTGCCACTTATATCTTCAGTCCATTGACTTACGCTTTCCTTGAGATTCTGGAATCTATCTCTTAAACCCACAAAAACCTATAGGGGATGTATAGTAATAAACTCCGCTTGAATGAAGGAATATGCCTACATCGGCGGAAAAGTTTATTCAAGACTGCGGAGCTGAAGTTCACGATAAAGTTCGAATCGAAACCAAGACCCTAACTTACGAGGGATTAATTCTACCTAAACCTAAGTTTTCAGGTGATCATATAATCATGATTAAACTTGATAATGGTTATAATATTGGTATTTCTACCGAAGGTGCGGAAATGAGGATATTGTCTAAAGCAAAGAAAATAGACTATACTACAACTAAAAGAATTAATAATAAGAATTTGGAAAATATAACCATTTTAGGAACTGGAGGAACAATTGCATCATTTGTAGACTACAAAACAGGAGCAGTTAGTCCAGCTATTACTACTGAGCAATTAGTCAATTCGGTAAAATCTTTAGATGATATAGCCAACATAAATGCTGTGCCTTTATTCTCACTGGCTTCTGAAGACATGAAGCCATCTCATTGGGAAGATATTGCAAAGAAAGTAAAAGAAATTCATGATAGTGAAAATCATGGTGTGGTTATAGGGCATGGGACCGATACTATGGCTTATTCTGCAGCTGCATTGTCATTCCAATTGCCTGAAATTGCACACCCTGTAGTTTTTACAGGATCTCAAAGAAGTCCTGACAGACCCTCTAGCGACGCTCACCTAAATTTGACTGGAGCTGCGAAAACGGCAATGAGTGATCTAGGTGAAATTTGCATAGCTATGCATGAAACTACTAATGATCAGACTGTCGCAATATGGAGAGGAAATAGAACAAGAAAAAGCCATACCTCTAGAAGAGATGCATTTACATCTCCAAATGATAAGCCATTAGGCATTGTTAGTGATAACATAGAATGGAAACAGAAATATAAACCAACCAGTGAAGAGACAACTTTAGAGGTTGGTTTTGATGATAATATTGGGATGGTGTGGTCGCATCCTGGTCTTAATGAAGAAGATTGGCAAAAAATGACTTATGGTAAAAACGGAATTGTAATCGCAGGAACTGGATTGGGACACATAAAGTCTGAACTATTGGATGTTGTTGGCAAAACTGCAGCAGATATCCCTATAGCTATGACTAGTCAATGCCTATCTGGGACTACAAACTTGAATGTTTATACAAATGGTAGAGAGCTAACTGCAAAAGGTGTAGTCGAAGCCTATGATATTCTTCCTGAAACTGCCCTTGTAAAAATGATGTGGTTATCCAAGCATAAGCCAAATGAAATACGCGAACTTATGGGTAAAAACTTGGTAGGGGAAATCTCTAATTCAAGAAAAATGAGTTGAGGAAATCTCTTTAAGTCTGTGCTGCTAATAATGAAAAATGATTAACCCGCAATTTGAGAAATTAGCAAATTTACTAATCACACATTCTTGTTCATTGGAAAAAGGTGAGAAAATATTGATTGAAGCTTTTGATATCCCTCAAGAAATGGTTATTGCAACTATAAGAGCTGCAAGAAAAGCTGGTGGTTTACCATTTGTAACGTGGAAAAATAACTTAATTTTAAAAGAATTAATAAATGACACGAGCGAAGAACACATGAGTTTAATTGGATCTGTAGAAAAATATAGAATGGAACAAATGGATGCATATATTGGGCTTAGAGGAAGTTTAAATATTTCTGAAATGTCTGATGTAACTTCGGATAAAATGGCAATCTATCAATCTGAACTATTACAAAAAGTACATTTTCAGGAAAGAGTGGCTAACACCAAGTGGGTTGTATTGAGATGGCCTACACCTTCTATGGCACAACAAGCAAATATGTCGACTGAAGCATTTGAAAAATTCTACTTTGATGTTTGCTGCTTAGATTATAAGAAAATGGATGAAGCTATGAAACCTTTAGAGAAGTTAATGACTGTGACTGAAAAGGTCCATATCAAAGGACCTGGTACTGATTTAAGATTCTCAATTAAAGGAATTCCTGCAATTAGATGTGCTGGTGAGCGCAATATACCTGATGGGGAATGTTTTACAGCTCCAGTCAAAGATTCAGTAGAAGGCCATATTCAATTTAATACTGAAACTCTTTATCATGGCACTGTGTTCAATAATATTAGATTAGAATTTAAAAAAGGTAAGATTGTAAAAGCCACGGGAAATGATGATAAAAAGATAAACGCAATTTTAGATTCAGACGAAGGTGCACGATATATTGGAGAATTTGCTATAGCATTTAATCCATATATCACTGAGCCTATGAAAGATATTTTATTTGATGAAAAGATAGCTGGAAGTTTCCATTTTACCCCAGGTAATGCTTATGATATTGCAGATAATGGAAATAGATCTGATGTACACTGGGACATGGTACTAATTCAAAGACCGGACTATGGTGGTGGAGAAATTTGGTTTGATGATATATTAATTAGAAAAGATGGTGAATTTATTCTTCCGGAATTAAAAGGACTAAACCAAACAAACTTAGTATAAATGGTAAATGAAACGAAAATAAATGCAATCGCCAATGCTGAAGAGGCTGGACTCTATTATTCTAATAATACTGAACCGGGATATTCTCGGGAAATTAAGGATGAAAAGCAATTGTTTTTTGATATTAGTAAAAAACCACTTAAAGCTAAAAAAGAACTAAATCGGGCCGATGAATTAAGAATCCCTCCTGCTTGGACTGATGTTTGGATTTGTGATAAAAATAATGGACATCTTCAAGCTACAGGCATAGATGCAAAGAAGAGAACTCAATATATTTATCACCCTATTTGGACACAATTAAGAAGTGAAGCTAAATTTGATAAAATGGTTTCATTTGGAAAAACTTTACCTAAGATTCGTGAACAATATTTTGAGGATTTAGCAGAAGAAGGCAATGAAAAACAGAACAGTTTACCTTACAAAAGAGTAATGGCACTTATTGTAAGATTATTGGATACTACTTTCATTCGCATCGGAAATGAAACTTCTAGAGACGATAGTGAAAAGGCTACATATGGATTATCTACAATGCAAGATGAACATATGGATTTTGAACCTACGGAAATAACAGATGAAGCTGATAAATGGTATGATTCACAAGTAGGTGGAAAATTTACATTTGTTGGTAAAAGTAGTAAGAAACATGAAATTGAAATAAACGATGAAGAAATACCTGATTTGCCTGCTTTGATAATGATGTGTAAAGATGCTAAAGAAGGAAAAGGCGGAGATTTATTTTTATATTTTGATGAAGAAGGAAAAGAGAATGACGTAAAAGCATACCATGTCAATGAATACATACAAGAAATATCGGGTGAAAAATTCACAGCAAAAGATTTCAGAACATGGGGCGGAACTAAAATAGCTGCAAAAACTCTTTGTAATTTTAAGAAAAAAGACGATAAAAAAGAACGTAAGAAAAATAGTACAATAATGGTAAAAGAGGTAGCTGGCCGTTTAGGAAATACACCGGCCGTGTGTAGAGGTTCGTATATTCATCCTAAATTTATTAATGATTATATGAAAGGTTCTTTCTTCAGAATCTGGAAAGAGACACTTGGTGAAGAGATGTACCCACTAAGTAAAAATGAAAGCCACGTTATCCGATATTTAGAAAATAGTTAAGCTTAAACACCCTTTATTCTATGTTCTAACAATGGCACTGGATGATTTAGATTCAAATGACAAAAAAGTATATGAATATTTGAAACTTAATGATTTTGTTGTAAAACCATGGTCTACTAAGAAAGCTGCCACTGCATTGAAAATGAAAGAAGATGAAGTTTATACTTCTTTATCAAATTTGGCTGAATATATGAAAAATAACATCCATATACACTATAAAGATGGAACCATTCGTATTGGTGCTAACTAACTACTCAAAGTAAATAATTGCCAATCACCTTTGCCATCTAAGTATCCTAATCTTACTCCGCAGTCTATCCAACCATGTGCATAATTTACAGCTGCAAAGGCATCGTCACCTTTACCTTCATCAAGAAAAAATTTAGCATCAGAATGATAAGCTCGAACCATTTGTAATATATCCTCAGCTTTACCATGATTATCAGTACCTACTTCATCAATAATCGAAACCTTTGCTAATGCTTTAGCTGTCAAATCAAGATATTTGTTAATTCTTTCTAGAGTTACCGAATAATCAGTCATAATTGGTGAAAGATGTAGGTCTTAATCATTACTGACCGAAAATTATTAAGTGCTAGCCAATAATGGATATA